>Ga0247815_10000750_pt1 | contig 25391 bp, 16 predicted proteins | sample UWRJL194509B1_FD_181014 | JGI IMG/M metagenome (GOLD analysis project Ga0247815, IMG submission 181014) | Plant litter microbial communities from Arlington Agricultural Research Station in Wisconsin, United States - UWRJ-L194-509B-1 | ecosystem: Environmental > Terrestrial > Plant litter >...
AAGCTTTAGCTTTAGCATCAGCTTGCGCTTTTGTTAAACCGTCTTTTTTAGCATCAACTTTTCCAGCTTTAGCATCTAACCAATCAGCTAATTTAGCATCAGCTTGTTCTTGAGTTAAAGCTCCTTTACGGATACCTCCTTCAAGGTGGTGTTTCAATAAAGCACCTTTGTAAGAAAGAATTGCTCTGGCAGTATCAGTTGGTTGTGCACCATTGTGCAACCATTTTACAGCGCTATCGATGTTTAATTCGATAGTTGCAGGGTTTGTGTTTGGATTGTAAGTACCGATTTTCTCTAAGTATTTACCATCTCTTTTTGAGCGTGCATCTGCAGCTACAACCCAGTAAAAAGGTTTTTGTTTTTTACCGTGTCTTTGTAATCTAATTTTTACTGACATAATCTTATGATTAAATTTTGAGGTACTCGACCTCTGTTAATTAAGGGCGCAAAGATATAATTTTTTTATGAATTATACGTTTGAAACGGAGTAAATTATATTTCAAGCATTTTATTGATGTTTTTTGCTGTTTTTAGTTCTAAATGTTAATTATTTATCTCAAATAAGGTATTTTTGCCTGAAATTTATCCTGTATGAAAAAATACCTCTATATTTTATCCCTTATTTTTCTTGTTACATCTTGTACTGAGGATGTTAAATTCAATAATCCTGCGTTTCAAACTTTAAAAAATAGCGTTTTTTGGAGAGCAAAAGAGTATAAAGCTTTTTTAGGAGCAAATGGCAATATGATTATTGAAGGCAGTTTAGGGTATGAAAAAGTGACTCTTCAAACCGCCTCTTCAGATGTAAAAACTTATACTCTTGGTGCAGATAATGTATCGAAAGGATGGTATGAAAATTCACTTCCATCAGAAACAGCATCATTTTCTACAGGAACAGGTATTGGAAACGGACAAATTGTAATTACTGAATATGATTTGGCAAACAACACCATTTCAGGAACTTTTAAATTCAGTGCTGTTAATGACGACCAAAGTGATACTGAAAATCCAAAGGTAAATTTCGCGGAAGGTGTCTTTTATAAAGTTCCAATTCAGGCCAGTGGTCTAAATCACGCATTATAATTTCATTTATTTGGATTGATTTTAGTTGATTTTGTTTTTTTAAATCTAAATAAAAACATAAATAAACTAATATATAGTAGATTACAGAAAAATAAGACTACATTTGCTACATTATTATAAATAAGTACATATGAACATTTTTGTTGGAAGCCTTCCATTCAGTATTGAGGAAGCAGATTTAAGAGAGTCTTTCGAGGCTTACGGAGCAGTAGATTCAGTTAAAATTATTACTGATAAATTTACAGGAAGAAGCAAAGGTTTTGGTTTTGTAGAGATGCCAAACGATGCAGAAGCTCAAAAAGCAATTGATGAATTGAACGGAGCTACTGTTCAAGGTCGTGCAATTGTGGTTAATAAATCTGAACCGAAACCAGAAGGCGAAAGAAGAAGCTTCAACAATAACAGTCGTGGTGGAGATTCACGCGGAGGTTATGGTGGAGGAAACAGCCGTGGTGGAAATGACCGTGGTGGTAACAGAGGAGGATATTAATATTTTTTTCTAAATATATAAAAGGGATCAACGCAAGTTGATCCCTTTTTTTATGTGAAATTTTGTTTCCGTAGAGATGCACTGCCGTGCATCTAACGCAAAGCGAAGACGCATTTCTATAAGCCTCTTCATGAAATAAATTAGCTATGAGTTTCAGGTTTCACGTTCCAACAATAACTTGAAACTTGAAACCTGAAACCTGAAACAAAATTAACTATAAGTTTTCTACAAGCCAATCTCCAACTTCGCTGGTTTTGTATGCTTTTGATCCTTTTGTTGCTAAATCTTCTGTAACAATTCCTTGCTCTAATGATTTGTTTACAACGGCTCTGATAGCTTCGGCTTCGTCTTTTAGTCCAAAAGCATCTTCGAACATCATTGCTGCAGATAAAATAGTTGCCAACGGATTTGCAATATTTAATCCTGTTGCTTGCGGATAAGATCCGTGAATTGGTTCGTATAGTGAAGTATGTTCTCCAACAGAAGCAGAAGGCATTAATCCCATTGAACCTGAAATTACAGAAGCTTCATCCGTTAAAATATCTCCGAATAAGTTTTCAGTAATCAAAACGTCATAAGAATTTGGCCATTGTACCAAACGCATCGCAACAGCATCAACAAATTCGTAAGAAACAGTAACTTCAGGATACTCTTTTTCCATTGCCTGAACAGTTTCTCTCCATAAACGTGAAGTTTCCAAAACGTTTGCTTTGTCAACGCAACATAATTTTTTGCTTCGGGTCATGGCAAGTTCAAAACCTTTTTTAGCCAAACGCTGAACTTCGGCTCTTGTGTAAACACAATTGTCAAAAGCAGTTTCTCCGTCGTCTCTTCTTCCTTTTTCTCCAAAATAGATTCCTCCGGTTAATTCTCTTAAGAAAACTAAATCAGTTCCTTCGATTCTTTCTCTTTTTAAAGGAGAATTATCAATCAAAGAAGGGAAAGTAAAAGTAGGGCGTACGTTAGCAAACAAACCTAATTTTTTACGCATCAATAATAATCCCTGCTCAGGGCGAACTGGTGCGCTTGGATCGTTATCGTATTTTGGGTGGCCAATTGCTCCAAACAAAACAGCATCTGCTTTCATACAAACTTCATGTGTTTCGTCAGGATAAGGAACTCCAACAGCGTCAATTGCAGCTGCTCCGGTAAGAGCTGGTGTCCATGTTATTTCGTGATTGAATTTTTTTGCAATAGCATCAGATACTTTTACAGCTTCATTAATTACTTCTGGTCCGATTCCGTCACCGGCTAAAAGGGCTATGTTAAATTTCATTTTTTTTATTTTAAGGTTCTAAGGTTCTGAGTTGCTAAGATTCTAAGTTTTTTTCTTAGTGAGTCAGAATTCTAATTTATAAATTTTTTAAGGTTCTAAGGTCTTGATTTTCTAAGGTTCTAAGTTTTTTAAGATTATAAGTTCAAAGAAAAAATCTCAGAACCTTAGAATCTTAGCAACTTAGCATCTTAGCCAATTACATTCAACATCTTTTGCGTTGCAATAATCGCTGCAACTGTTTGATCTGAATCTAATCCTCTGGTTTTAAATTCTTTTCCGTTGTTTGTCCAGGTGATGATCGTTTCGCACAACGCGTCAGAACTACTTCCTGGCGGGATTCTCACAGCATAATCAATCAATTTTGGAAGCGTTAGTTTTTTGCTTTTGTAAATTTTTGATAAAGCATTCATAAAAGCATCAAACTGACCGTCTCCCTGAGCGCTTTCTTCGATGATTTCGTCATCAATTTTGAGAAGCAAAGTTGTCGACGGACGCATTCCTTTTGAATGCATTAATACGTAAGATTCAATGGTGATTTTATCCTGATAAGTGTGACTGTCCAAAACATCAGAAATAATGTATGGAAGATCTTCTTTGGTTACGGTTTCTTTTTTATCGCCCAATTCGATGATTCTTTGGGTAACCAATTTCAAATCTTCCTGATTTAATTTTAAACCTAATTCCTGAAGATTTTTTTCGATATTGGCTTTCCCCGAAGTTTTTCCTAAGGCGTATTTTCTTTTTCTCCCAAAACGTTCCGGAAGTAAATCATTAAAATATAAATTGTTTTTATTATCACCGTCAGCATGGATTCCAGCAGTTTGTGTAAAAACATTGTCACCAACAATGGGCTTGTTGGCAGGAATTCTATATCCTGTAAAGGTTTCTACCAGTTTGCTTACCGTATAAAGAGAAGTTTCTTTGATATTGATGCTAACTTCCGGTAAATAATCATTTATTACGGCAACTGTGCTTTCCAGCGGCGCATTTCCTGCTCGTTCTCCCATTCCGTTTACGGTAACGTGAAGCCCGTTTATGCCGGCTTTTACAGCTTCCATAACGTTCGCAATACTTAAATCGTAATCGTTATGCGCGTGAAAATCAAAATGAATGTTTGGATATTTTGCTCTGATTTTCGAGATAAATTCAAAAGTCAAAGACGGAATTAATACGCCTAAAGTATCTGGAAGTAAAATTCTTTTAACGGGTTGAGTAGATAAAAAGTCAAGAAATTGAAAAACGTATTCCGGTGAATTTCTCATTCCGTTGCTCCAGTCTTCCAGATAAACGTTTGTGTCGATATTATTTTCTTTTGCTAAAGCGATTATCTCGGCAATTTCAGAAAAGTGTTGTTCAGGTGTTTTTTTTAATTGATGTGTCAGGTGATTCATTGAGCCTTTGGTCAATAAATTCTGCACTTTGGCACCAGCTTTTTTCATCCATTCGATCGAAACGCCTCCGTCTACAAACGAAAGAACTTCAATACGATTCGTATATCCTTTTTCGGCTGCCCAGGATGTGATGCCTTTTACGGCTTGAAATTCTCCTTCGCTGACACGAGCCGAAGCAATTTCGATTCTATCAATATTTAATTCCTCCAACAACAATTGTGCAATGGTTAGTTTTTCTGCAGCAGAAAATGATACTCCCGAGGTTTGTTCACCATCGCGAAGCGTCGTATCCATTATTTCAATTTTTCTTTTTTCCATATTGATTTTCTATATTTCTTTAAAAAGTGAATTATAGTTATTTTTATATTTTTCCTCTTACTTCGTTTAGCTTCATGGTCATCGAAATTGCTGAATTTTCGATCCAGTTATTGTATTCTTCAATTGCCTTCAATCGTAATTCATCTTCTAAATAACCTTCCTCGACCATTTGTCTGGATCCGGCAACTTTAGACCAAATCCCAACTTTCGATTTAAAATCAACATCTTCCTGAAGGTAAACTTCATCTGAATTTATTTTCTCAATCGAATGAAAACCTGTTTCTTTTAATAATAGAGGTAAATCTTCTCCTATTTTATTGTTCATTCCGGCATCTGCTCGCCATTTCAAAAAAGTTTTATAAAACTCCTGCATGCTTTCCGGCGGTAACGGATTCCAGATTAAATTGGTGTGATCATAATCCAGAATTGATATTTGACCGTTTGGCTTCAATAATGATTTCATTTTTATTAAAGCTTCTTTTGGGTTGCTTAACCATTGCAATGTTCTGGCGGAAACAATTAAGTCGAATTTTATATCCGGGTTGTAATCAAATAAATCAACAGCAATTAATTCTAAATTAGCAATTGATTGATAAGATTCCTGACCGCTTTTTATAAAGCTTTCTGTATTGTCAATCGCAATAACTTTTCCGTTTGGGCCAATATTATTTGCAATGTCTTTTGAGATTGAACCTGTTCCGCAGCCAATATCTAAAACAGTCATTCCTGGTTGTAAAATCTGAGTCAGATTTCTATAATTTTTGGCTAAACTTCTATCGTTGAATATTTTCGTTGCATTTTCGTCTCTTTCAATATGTTTATTGCCTTTCATTTACAATAGGGGTATTTAAAACTTATTTTTTTGTCGGATTATTTGCTTAAATATTTTCGGTCGATTTCATTTAGAAAGACCCGACAAGCTTTGAAACCTGTCGGGTCTAATAGACTGAATGAGATTTCTTTTTAGTAAGGAAGTTTATCGGCGAAAGCCACAATATCTTCTTTAATATTTTGTAGATAATCAATGTCATCAAAGCCATTAATCATATTGTTCTTTTTGTAGCCATTAATCGCAAAAGATTCTGATTGACCGGTTGCCAATAAAGTAATCGTTTGGTTAGGCAAGTTGATTTCTAATTGAGTATTAGGATCAGCTTCAATTGCTTTGAAGATCGTGTCAGCAAATTCAGGGCTAACCTGAACTGGTAAAACACCAATATTTAAACAGTTTCCTTTGAAGATATCTGCAAAGAAACTTGAAACTACAGCTCTAAAACCGTAATCGTAAACTGCCCAAGCCGCGTGTTCTCTTGAAGATCCTGAACCGAAGTTTTTTCCTCCAACAAGAATTTTTCCGCTATAAGTTGAATTGTTTAAAACGAAATCAGCTTTTGGAGAATCGTCTCCGTTATATCTCCAGTCTCTAAAAAGATTGTCTCCAAAACCTTCACGTTTTGTAGCTTTCAGGAAACGAGCCGGGATGATTTGATCTGTATCTACGTTCTCAATTGGCAGCGGCACTGCACTGCTGGTAAGTATATTAAATTTATCGTATGCCATTTTAATTTTAGATTTTTGGATTTTAGATTTTAGATTTTCTCACTGGGATAAATTCTAAACGCTAAAATGTTTTGTATTAAATAATGTAAATCAATTTTTGTTTGAAAATATTTAGATGAAAGTTTACACAAAGTGAAAATCTAAAATCTAAACTCTTCAATCTAAAATAATTCTCTTGGGTCTGTTAGTTTTCCTGTAACAGCAGCAGCGGCAGCCATAATCGGGCTTGCTAATAATGTTCTTGAACCAGGACCCTGACGACCTTCAAAGTTTCTGTTTGATGTACTTACAGCATATTTTCCGGCTGGAACTTTATCATCGTTCATGGCCAAACATGCTGAACATCCCGGCTGACGTAATACAAAACCAGCTTCTGTCAAAATATCCAAAATACCTTCTTCTTTGATCTGAGCCTCAACAACATGAGAACCCGGAACTAACCAAGCGGTAACATTATCTGCTTTTTTTCTTCCTTTTACAATTTCGGCGAAAGCCCTAAAATCTTCAATACGACCGTTTGTACAACTTCCTAAGAAAACATAATCAATTGGTTTTCCAATCATCACATCGTCTTCCTGGAAGCCCATGTAAGCAAGCGATTTTTTATAAGTTTCCTCACCACCTTCAACTTGATTAGCGTTCGGAATATGTTTAGAGATACCAATTCCCATTCCAGGGTTAGTACCATAAGTAATCATTGGTTCAATATCTGAAGCGTTGATATTTAATTCAGCATCAAAAACAGCATCAGCATCCGTTTTTAGAGTTTTCCAGTATTCAACAGCTTTTGTCCACGCTTCACCTTTAGGAGCGTATAAACGTCCTTCAAGGAAATCAAAAGTTTTTTGGTCGGGAGCGATCATTCCACCACGAGCACCCATTTCGATACTTAGGTTACAAACCGTCATACGGCCTTCCATAGTCATGTTTTCAAAAACATCTCCGGCGTATTCAACAAAATAACCTGTTCCTCCAGAAGTAGTCAATTGAGCAATAATATAAAGTGCAACGTCTTTTGGACCAACACCTTTGCTTAACTGACCGTTTACGTTGATACGCATTTTCTTTGGTTTTGGCTGCATAATACATTGTGTAGAAAGCACCATCTCTACCTCAGAAGTTCCGATACCAAAAGCAATCGCTCCAAAAGCACCGTGAGTAGACGTGTGAGAATCTCCACAAACAATAGTAGCGCCTGGCAAAGTAATTCCGTTTTCAGGACCAACTACGTGTACAATTCCATTTTTAATGTGACCTAATCCCCAGTGCGAAATTCCGTATTCGGCCGCGTTATCTTCAAGAGCTTTAAGCTGATTGGCAGATAAAGCATCTTCAACTGGTAAATGTTGGTTTATGGTTGGTGTATTGTGATCTGCAGTTGCAAAAGTACGTTCCGGGTATAAAACCTTAACGCCTCTGGCTTTTAATCCTAAAAAAGCAACAGGACTCGTAACTTCATGAATGAAATGACGATCAATAAAAAACACATCTGGTCCATCTTCAATTTTACGCACTACATGTGAATCCCATACTTTGTCAAATAATGTCTTACTCATTTTTATTTTTTTTAATTGTAATTTCTAACCACAGCAATTTCCTGCTCATTATAATAGGAAAACAAAATTAGAAAAAGATATAAGGCCGTCAATTTCAATATTTCATTATATACGATACCCAAACTGAAATACAAATTAGTATTCGGTTTTTTGTTATTGGATTTGATTGTAGAATGAATATAAATTGGTTTTGCTTTTCCTTTTTATGTTAATTTTGATTTGTTTGCTTAAATTTTAATAGTTGGCAAATTTATCTCAAAATCATTACAGAATATAGGTTTTAATTGAAAAAAATGTAACAAAATGAATTGAAATAGTAATAATTGTTAGGTTTGGTTTGTTTTTGAATCTTTGTTTTTGCATGTTCTAAAGGCTTTAAATGCCATTTTTTGAAGTTTTTTTATCTTCTAAAATCTACCAAAATACTACGACATCCAAGAGATGTATTTTTATGAAATTTTATGAATTTTAAGAGAAAAACTGATTACTTAATAAGAATCACTTTTTAAAGATTTAACAGTTTTCTATCTCCAAAAAAAGCGTAAATTTGAACTTCCTCCATTTCTATAAAGCAATTTTTTATAATCCATGTAATCAGAGATTTATATTGGTTAAATTGGAATTTGGAGCTTTAATTTTTGCTATTTAAACTTATGTATTTAATATTCGATACCGAAACAACCGGATTACCAAAACGTTGGGATGCCCCAATTACCGATTCTGATAACTGGCCTCGCTGTATTCAGATTGCCTGGCAGCTGCATGACGAAATGGGGACGCTTGTCGAGCATCAGGATTACCTTGTAAAACCTGACGGATTTAATATTCCGTATGATGCAGAACGTATTCACGGAATTTCGACTGAATTGGCTGAAGCCGATGGAATCACCTTGGCCGAAGTTTTGGAGAAATTCAATATCGCATTAAGCAAAACCAAATTTATCGTTGGTCAGAATTTAGGTTTCGACGTTAATATTATGGGAGCTGAATTCCATAGAATGGGCGTAGATTCTCCTATGAGTTCAATGCCGGTTTTAGATACTTGTACTGAGGTTACCGCTTCATTACTAAAACTTCCCGGAGGTCGTGGGGGAAGGTTTAAATTACCAACCTTAACAGAATTACACGAATATCTTTTTAATAAACCTTTCGCAGAAGCGCACAACGCAACTGCCGACGTTGAGGCAACTACGCGTTGTTTCTTGGAATTAATAAGAAGAGAAGTTTTTACCAAAGAAGAACTGGATGTTGAGAAGGATTATTTCAAGGAATTCCAAAATAGAAATCCACAGGAATTTCCTTTAATTGGTTTAAAACACATCAACTTAAAAGCAGCTTCTGATAAAATTAGAGAGCAGCTAAAAGCTTTAGAATCGGTTGGAAAAGAACCTACTGTTTTACATTCTGACAGAGAAGATTTTAAAGAAGCAAAATATGCGCATTTACACAATCATACCCAATTTTCGGTTTTACAATCGACTATAGGAATTGGAAATATCGTTGCGGCTACAGCCAAAAACGGAATGCCAGCCGTTGCCATGACGGATACCGGAAACATGATGGGAGCTTTTCACTTTGTGAGCGCCGTTATGAACCACAACAAAGCAGCATCCGGAAAAAACAAAGCTTTGGTTGAAGCTGGTGAAGAACCAACAGAAACCGAGATAAAACCAATCGTAGGATGTGAATTTAATGTCTGCGACAATCACCTTGATAAAAGTAAAAAAGACAACGGTAATCAGGTTGTATTATTAGCTAAAAATAAAAAAGGGTATCACAATCTGGCGAAAATGTCGTCGATTGCTTTTACTGACGGATTTTATTATGTTCCTAGAATTGATCGAAAAATTGTCGAACAATACAAAGAAGATATCATGGTTTTGTCCGGGAATTTATACGGAGAGATCCAGAGTAAAATCCTGAACGTTGGTGAAAACCAGGCCGAAGAAGCTTTGATTTGGTGGAAAGAACAATTTGGCGATGACTTTTATTTGGAGGTAATGCGCCACAATCAGGAAGACGAAAATCGTGTGAATAAAACGCTGATTGAGTTTTCGCAAAAGCATAACGTCAAATTAATTGCAACAAACAATACCTATTATTTAAATAAAGAAGATGCCAATGCGCACGACATTTTGTTGTGTGTAAAAGATGGTGAAAAACAAGCTACGCCAATTGGTCGTGGTCGAGGATATCGTTACGGATTGCCTAATCAGGAATACTATTATAAGTCGCAGGAAGAGATGAAAAAGCTTTTTGCTGATTTGCCTGATGCGATTATCAATATTCAGGAAATTGTCGATAAGGTCGAGATTTATTCACTTTATCGTGATGTATTGCTTCCTAAATTTGATATTCCTCAGGAGTTTGTAGTTCCTGAAGACGAAGCTGATGGCGGAGTTCGAGGTGAAAACAAATACCTGCGTCACCTGACAATGGTAGGTGCGAAAAAACGATATGGTGAAATAACAGAATCGATTCAGGAACGTTTGGATTTTGAGTTACTGACCATTTCGAATTCAGGATATCCGGGTTACTTTTTGATTGTACAGGATTTCATCGCCGAAGCCAGAAATATGGACGTTTCGGTAGGGCCGGGGCGTGGATCTGCTGCCGGATCTGCGGTAGCTTATTGTTTAGGAATTACGAATATTGACCCTATTAAGTACGATTTGCTTTTTGAGCGTTTCCTGAATCCGGATCGTGTATCCATGCCCGATATTGATATTGACTTTGATGACGAGGGTCGTGGTCGTGTAATGGAATATGTAATCAATAAATACGGTAAAAATCAGGTTGCGCAAATTATTACGTATGGTAAAATGGCAACCAAATCAGCGATTCGTGATACCGCTCGTGTATTGGATTTGCCTTTGTTTGAAGCCGATAGAATTGCAAAACTGATTCCGGCAATGATGCCGTCTAAATGGAATTTGGCACGTTTTATTTCTGAAAACGAAGATGAGGTTAAAAAAGCCCTTCGTTCTGATGAATTTGACAATGTAAAAGAATTGATCGCCATTGCCAATGAAGATGATTTGGCAGGAGAAACAATTCAACAGGCAAAAATCCTTGAAGGATCGATGCGAAATACCGGAATTCACGCCTGTGGGGTAATCATTACGCCATCGGATATTACGAATTTCGTTCCTGTTACTACAGCAAAAGATTCTGATTTGTATGTAACCCAGTTTGATAACTCGGTTGCAGAAAGTGCAGGATTGCTGAAGATGGACTTCTTAGGTCTAAAGACCCTTACCTTAATAAAAGACACCGTTAAACTGGTAAAATATAGAAACGGAATCGATCTTGATCCGGATACTTTCCCAATTGATGATGTGGAGACGTATGCACTTTTCCAGAGAGGAGAAACGGTTGGAATCTTCCAATACGAGTCACCCGGAATGCAGAAATATATGAAAGATCTAAAGCCAACGGTTTTTGGAGATTTAATTGCCATGAATGCCTTGTATCGTCCGGGACCTTTAGAGTATATTCCATCTTTCGTAAGAAGAAAAAATGGCGAAGAAGAAATCAAATACGATTTAGATGCCTGTGAAGAATATTTAGGAGAAACTTACGGAATTACGGTTTACCAGGAGCAGGTAATGCTTTTGTCGCAATCGCTGGCTGACTTTACAAAAGGTGAGGCCGACGTTTTGCGTAAGGCGATGGGTAAGAAACAAAAAGACGTACTGGATAAAATGAAGCCTAAGTTCGTAGAACAAGCGGCTAAAAAAGGCCATGACGCAAAAGTTCTGGAGAAAATCTGGAAAGACTGGGAAGCATTTGCGAGTTATGCCTTCAACAAATCTCACTCGACTTGTTATGCCTGGATTGCGTATCAAACGGCTTACTTAAAAGCGCATTATCCGGCAGAATATATGGCGGCGGTTCTTTCGAATAATATGAATGATATTAAACAAGTATCATTTTTTATGGAAGAATGCAAACGAATGGGCTTGCAGGTTTTAGGGCCGGATGTAAACGAGTCGTTTTACAAATTCACGGTAAACGATGAATATGCAGTACGTTTTGGAATGGGCGCTATCAAAGGTGTGGGTTCCGGAGCTGTGGCAACCATTGTAGAAAGCAGAAAAGACGGTAAATACAAATCGATTTTTGATTTGGCGAAACGTATCGATTTGCGTGCAGCCAATAAAAAAGCGATCGAAAATCTGGCTTTGGCCGGAGGTTTTGATTCTTTTGAAGGAACGACAAGAGCACAATATTTTCATGATGATGGCGACGGAATAACTTTTTATGAAAAAGCAATTCGTTACGGATCTAAGTTTCAGGAAAACGAAAATTCATCGCAAGTGAGTTTGTTCGGAGAAACCAGTGAAGTGCAAATTGACGAACCAGTTGTGCCGCCATGTGAAGACTGGAGCACAATGGAAAAATTGGCAAAAGAGAAAGAGGTTGTTGGAATTTATATTTCAGGACATCCCCTTGATGATTTTAGATTCGAGATGAAATACTTCTGTAATTCCCGATTAGAATCGCTGAAAAGCATGAATGAATATGTGGGTAAAAATCTAAATTTTGCCGGAATCATCAATAACGTTCAGCATCGTGTGGCTAAAAACGGAAAAGGCTGGGCAGTATTTAATCTGGAAGGCTATGATGAAAGTTATGAGTTTAAGATTTTTGGCGAAGAATACCTAAAATTCCGCCATTTCCTGATTCAGAACAATTTTGCTTTCATTAAAATATTAATAAAAGACGGTTGGGTCAATCATGATACTGGGAAAAAATCAGATCCAAGAATGCAATTTGTTGAGATTAGACAATTGCAGGATATTCTGGAAGCGTTTGCTAAAAAGCTGATTTTATTATTGAATATAAAAGATTTACAGGCTGAATTCATTCATAATTTAAGTCAATTATTTAGCGCCAATAAAGGAGATAATGCTGTGGCTTTTGAGATTATGGAGCTTGAAAAGATAAAACGTTTGGTCGAAGTAGAAACTCCTACTGATTTTGAAGAAACAGATGATGCCGTTTTTGTAGACGAGAATGATACAGAAGCAGCTCTTGAAGAAACCAAGATTCAGGAAGTAAATGAGGTCGAAGAAATAAAAGTTGTAACCAAGCTTGCCATGCCTAGTCGAAGAGTAAAAGTTAAGATTTGTACTGAGTTATTGATAGAATTAGAGAAAATGCAGGTAAATTTTAAGCTAAACTAAATTTTAACAGTTAAAATTTAAGGGAATGCATTTTTTTTAAGTTAAAAATATGCATGCATAATACTTTTTTAGTAATATTGCTTAAAATTACAACGATTTCGTACCAAGTCTAACAATGCAAACTATAAGAATATGTTAAAATAATCTATGTTTGTATAAATTAATTAAAATCAGAATTATGAAAAAGAACCTATTTTTACTAGGATTATTAGTTTGCTCTATGGCCACAATTGCGCAAACCGAAAAAGCAGATAAACCAGAAAGTTGGTATTTTAAATTAGGTGGATCTTATTTTAATCAAACTGCTTCTACTGAGTTTCCAACCGTGGGCGGACATGATGCAATGGATAGAACTTATGTAGGAGGAAAATTAGTTTCTGAAGAAAGTGTTACAGGTTCATTTGGACAAGGATTTAGAACTGGTATTACTGCCGGTTACCGTTTTTCAGCACGTTTAGGAGTTGAATTAGGAGTTAATTATTATACTAGTAATGATAAGAAAATGGCAGAAACCAGATCAGATTTGCCAATTACGCCAGCAGGTGTTTATAGCTTTAAATCAGTAGGACAAATTAGTGCTTTTGATGTAGCTCCTGCACTTGTAATGTTTTTAGGAGAAGCTCATGGTTTTGAACCGTATACTAAAGTTGGAATTTTAGTTCCTATTCATGGAGATTTAGAAATCACTTCTGATGCTTATGCTCCAATCGCGTTTAATCCAACTACAGGAGCTCCGGTAGCTTTTGGAGATGTTCATAGTGTTGATAAAGTAAAACCAAATCCAACATTAGGATTTACGGCTGCTTTAGGTACATCTTATAAATTAGGAAAACATATTTCTGCTTTTGCAGAATTAGAATACCGTAACTTTACTGTACACGGAAAAACAAAAGAAACAACTGAATTTACAGTAAACGGAAAAGATGCTTTAGCAACAAGAACTACAGCTCAAATTCATACTAATTACCAAGATGGTTTAAATGTAAATTCAAATAATGCTTTAACAAATCCAAATGGAGTTAATAAAGATAAACCAATGGACGAGTTAAGTTCTTACGTTGGGATTTCAGGTTTAGGTTTGACTTTAGGTCTTAAATACAGCCTATAATTTTAAGAAAATTTACTATATAAAAAAGAGGATATTCATTTAGAATATCCTCTTTTTTTTTTTTTTTTCACAATCTTGTCATCCTGAGCGAAGTCGAAGGACACACAAGAAACTCGACAAAGATTGACTGTCTTTGCCGATTTTTTTCAGGAGCTAATCCCGCACCTGAGCCTGAAAGTGCGAACTGGCGAAGCAATCCGTTACAGTCTTTTGTGCCGAAGCCTCGGGACTATCGGGGCTAGGGCACTCATTTTCATAATAACATCTTCGTTTAATATGTCATTTCGATCGAAGGGAGAAATCGCAAGATTATGTTGAATAGCCTCCAGCTTTAGCTGGAGAAAAAAAATGAAAATATAAAAGGGCTTTAGCCAAAAGATTTTAACTTTTTGGCTAAAGCCCTTTTATACCAATTGTTTAAATCTCCAGCTAAAGCTGGAGGCTATTCAATAATTGATTAAGAATTCAAACTCCTAAACTCCTTCAAAACTTCATCAATAACCCAGGTTGTTCTCGCAGCCGATGTTCCTCTTGATGGATTAATACCTTCATTACCCAGAATTTCAGCCACTACAGTTTCAACAAGCGGCTGCTGAATGTGTAATGGATTTTCGATCGTAATACTTTTTTTTTCGCCATTTGTATATTGAATATGTATCGGGTCATTTCCAAAAGTAGAGAACGAGATCTTACCTTTATCACCAACAATATCAGTATTGTCGTAACGTTCAAAACTAGCGAAGTTCCATAAACCAGTTCCGTGAATTCCGCTTTCGAATAAAAACGACATCGAAACTGAATCTTCGGCCGGATAGGCTTTAAGCTGAGAACTGGCATGCCCGCGAACGGACTGAATTGGTCCCAAAACAAAATCCAGAAAATCTAAAGTATGACAAGCCAAATCAACAAAGATTCCACCGCCGGAAATGTGAGGTAAAACTGTCCACGGCAAATTGATTTCGTCATCGTATCTTTCTTCAAAAGGATGATATAAAACACAATTTACGTGTCTTACAGTTCCTATTTTATTTTGGTCTATTAATTCTTTTATCTTTAAAAAGCGAGGTAAACTTCTTCTGTAATATGCCACAAATAAAGGAATGTTGTGTTCTTTACAAACGCTGATCATTTCGTTGCATTCTTCAAATGTCAAAGCCATTGGTTTCTCTACATAAACCGGTTTTCCGGCTTTGGCACACAAAATAGTATATTCTTTATGAGAGGATGGAGGAGTAGCAATATAAACTGCATCGACTTCAGGATCATTGATTAAATCCACAGCATTCGAATACCATTTGGGAACATTATGGCGTTTGGCGTAATCTTCTGCAAGAGCAGCGTCTCTTCGCATAACTGCAACTAAAGCCGAGTTAGGCGATTTTTGAAAAGCCGGACCACTTTTTACTTCGGTTACATTACCACAACCTATAATTCCCCATTTTACAATTTTCATTTTTCTGGTTTTTTAGTTTCTCAAATTTAAAAAAAGGTTTGCTACGAATTGCACTAATTTTCCCGAATTATTTTCCCGTAGATTTAAAAAGTTGCCACGAATTACACTAATTTCCACTAATTATTTTTTCATGTTGATTTTGCAGGATTTAATTTTACCGCAAAGCACGCAAAGATTTTATGCTTAGAGGATTTTATAAAAACACAAAGTTCGCAAAGCTTTGTATTGAACCAGCTTTGCGAACTTTGTGTTTTTACAAAGCCAAGCTGATACAAAAACTTTGCGTGCTTTGCGGTAAAATTCTTCACAAAAAACAAAGCCACAAACTCACAAAAATAATTCGTGAATTCGTGGCTATAAAAAAATAGGTTAAAGTTTTACTTTTTTGGTAAAGCCTTAAATCCCATATTGTAAAGCGTAAACGCTTGAATGTCTACATTTTCCTGAATCGTTGCAGCAACAGATTTTCCTGCTCCGTGACCTGCTTTTACATCAATACGAATTAAAACCGGGTTAGGTCCTGTTTGTTTTTCCTGTAATTCAGCAGCAAATTTAAAACTATGTGCAGGAACTACACGGTCATCATGATCTCCAGTGGTAACCATTGTTGCAGGATATTTAACTCCTGCTTTTACATTTTGTACAGGAGAATATCCTTTTAGGTATTCGAACATTTCTTTGTTGTCCTGAGCTGTTCCGTAATCGTAAGCCCAACCTGCACCAGCAGTAAAAGTATGGTAACGTAACATATCCATTACACCAACTGCCGGCAATGCCACTTTCATTAAGTCAGGACGTTGAGTCATTGTTGCTCCAACTAATAAACCTCCGTTAGAACCTCCGCGAATCGCTAAGAAATCTGATGAAGTATATTTTTGAGCGATTAAATATTCGCCTGCAGCAATAAAATCATCAAATACATTTTGCTTTTGCAATTTAGTTCCGGCATCGTGCCATTTTTTACCGTATTCTCCACCACCTCTTAAGTTGGCAACTGCATAAACTCCTCCGTTTTCTAACCAAACGGCATTTGCAATGCTGAAACTTGGTGTTAAACTAATGTTGAATCCACCGTAACCGTAAAGAATTGTTGGGTTTTTACCGTCTAATTTTGTTCCTTTTTTATACGTGATAATCATCGGAATTTTTGTTCCGTCTTTTGAAGTGTAGAATACTTGTTTAGATTCGTAATCATCACTTTTAAAATCAACTACAGGTTTTTGGTATACTTCAGATTTACCAGATTTTGGCTCTAATGAATAAATTGTTCCCGGAGTTGTGTAATTCGTAAAGCTGTAATACAATGTTTTTTCGTCTTTTTTACCTCCAAATCCACCTGCAGTTCCTACAGCAGGAAGTTTGATTTCGCGAATAAGTTTACCACTGTAATCATATTGTTGTACAAATGAAACAGCATCTTTTGTGTAATTAGCGAAGAAAAATCCACCGCCAGTTGAAGGTGATAGGATGTTTTGAGTTTCTTTGATAAAATCTTTCCAGTTTTCAGGTTTTGGATTGCTTATATCGACAGTAACAACACGTGTATTGGGTGCATTTAAGTCAGTTTCGATAAACAATTTAGTTCCTTCATTCTCGATAATCTGATTGCTGCTGTTAAAATTATCTACAATCGTTACAATCGGACTATTTGCTTTGGTTAAATCTTTGATGTATAACTCGTTTCCGTAAGTAGAATTAGCAGCAGAAATTACCAGATATTTATCATCTTCGGTAACATAACCACCTATGTATCTTCTTTTTTGATCGGCACCAAAAATAACTTTGTCTTCTTTTTGAGAAGTTCCAAGTTTATGGTAATACAATTTATGCTGATCTGTTTTTGCAGATAATTCGCTTCCTTTTGGTTTGTCATAACTAGAGTAATAAAACCCTTCGTTTCCGTGCCATGCAACACCACTAAATTTTACGTCTACCAAAGTATCTTCGATAGCTTTTTTAGACAAAGCATCAATAATGATTACTTTTCTCCAGTCACTTCCACCTTCTGAAATAGCGTAAGCAGCTTTATTTCCATCTTTAGAAAAATTTAAACCACCAAGAGAAGTTGTTCCGTCTTTAGAGAAAGTATTTGGGTCTAAGAAAACTTCTTCTTTACCATCTTTTCCTTTTCTGTAAATAACAGATTGATTCTGAAGTCCGTTGTTTTTAGAATAATAAGTAAATTTTCCTTCTACAAACGGAGCGCTGATTTTCTCATAATTCCAAAGTTTTTCCATTCGTTTTTTAAGTTCTTCACGAAACGGAATTTTATCCAAGTACCCGTAAGTAACCTCATTTTGAGCTTTTACCCAGGCACCTGTTTCAGCTGATTTGTCATCTTCAAGCCAACGATAAGGATCGCTTACTTTTGTATCAAAATAGACGTCAACTGTTTCGCCTTTTTTGCTTTCGGGATATTGAATTTTATTCTGCCCAAATGAAATTCCTGCAGTTGTAATTGCCATTATAAGAAATGTTTTTTTCATAGTTTATGTTTAACAGTTGTCACAAAAATAACGTTTTTTGTTGTGAAAATAAAAGCGATAAAGAACTAAACCATATAAGTTATATAAGTTCATTTAATTTAGGTTTAGCCTAATATTTACTTATATAACTTATATGGTTTAAAAAATAAATTCGTGGTTTAAAAAAGTGCAATTAAATAAACCACGTAAGAAATACAAGTTTAACCAAAAACAAAATAAACAGATATCTTACTTACATGGTTTAATTAAAGAGATTATAAGTTGAAGTTTACTCCCAATACAATGTTTCTTCCAATATTAGGAATCCCGTCCGTTTTTAATCTTGAAAGGTGAGCAATATATTTTTTATCGAATAAGTTGTTTCCGTTCAGGTTCACATCAAATGCGTGTTTGCCTAGTTTTACTGTTCCGCCAAAACCAAGATTTACTAAAGTATATCCGTCTGAAGCAGTTTCAAAACCACTCACATTTTTCTGTGCAAAAGTTGATGAAACGTTTAATGAAGCATATCCTTCTTCGAACCAGTTGTTGATTTTAAATTCAGTTCTTAAAGTATTGTTCCAGTTGTTAGCGGGAATTAAAGGCAAATAATCATTGTTTGCTTTTTTACCTGTTACGGTTTCAAAACTGGTTTCAAAATGCAACCAGTCTAATGGATGAGGATGAAAGTGTAAACCAACTTCACCACCATATAATTTAGCATTGTCCTGAACATAAGCAAAAACATCATTGTCATCGCGAACTTCTCCTGTTGGCGAAGTGAAGATATAATTGTTTACGTGATTGTAAAATCCATTAATAAAAAACTCAAAATGCGTGTTTTTGTATTCTAAATTCAAATCAGTCTGAACGTTTTGTTCTGTTTTTAAAGCAGCATTTCCAATTTCGTATCGGTTTGTTCCTTCGTGAACACCGTTTGAAGTTAGCTCAGCTAAATTTGGAGCTCTAAATCCAGTTGCTACATTCAATCGAAGTGTCAAAGGTTCTGCCAGTTTTGTTTTATATCCTAAAGAAGCATTAAAGCTATCAAAAGATCGGTCAAGAGGCAGAAAGTAACCTTCTTCACCTTCAGTTCCGTGTGCTATTGAAGTAATATTTCGGTTGTCAAAACGTAATCCGGCTTGTAAAACACTATTGTCCCATTCGTAATTTGCAGTTCCAAAAACACCAAAGTCATTTGTAGTCGCATCCGGAATCAGGTATTCTTCGCCTGAATTTTTGTTTGTTTGATGCATTCCCTGAACTCCAATAATAGTTTCAATTTTACCTAATTTAGGAAAATGATACCTCGCATTATAATTAAAAGTATTCAGTTTCATGTGAAGAGATGCTTCGTTGCTGTCTTCAAATTCGCTTCGGTCATTGGCGATATAGCCTAAATCAACATCTAATTTCGAATTCTCAAAAAAGATAACGTTGTTTAAACTCAATAAATGATTGAAAATTCCTTGTCTTGGGAACTCTGTGTTTTTGCTTGTAGATTGTTCTCCAATTCCATTATCCGGCATTCCAAGATCAAGTTTGTTGTAATTGTATCTCAAAACACTAGAGAAACTAGAGTTGCTGTAGCCAATTCCGGTTTTAAAATCGGTTTCGTTGTAACGAGTGTTGGTTACGCGATCGCCATCGGCAATTTTGTAATCAGAATGTGTGTTGAAACTTCCACGAACAAGAAATTTCCAATTATCAGTAGACGTTTTTAATCCAATAGAAGAATTGCTTCCTTGTGTATTCGTGAAATATTTTTGACTAAAATTGGCTTTGAAAGTATTCGCATCGGCAAATTTTTCAGGATTAAAATATAAAACTCCACCAAGTGCATCAGAACCATATAATAAAGAAGCTGGTCCTTTAATAACTTCGACACTTTCGATTCCCGCATCGTTTAAACCTAAACCATGTTCGTCTCCAAATTGCTGATTTTCGATACGAACACCCTGAGAATAAACCAAAACACGGTTTCCGCTCAATCCGCGAATTACCGGTTTCCCGATAGAAGTTCCCGTAGAAATTTGCGAAACTCCCGGAATTGTTGCCAAACCTTCGATTAAAGTTGAAGTTCCTTTTTGCTGCAAAGTTTTGATGCTTTCATGCTCTACTTTCATTACGTTTTGCGATTGCAATTTGTTGAAAGGTGTAGAAACTACCACTTCATCCATTTCAAAAACAGATTCGGTAAGCGTGATGTCGATAGTGTTTTCTTTTAATAATTTAGAGATTGATTTACTTTGAGTAGTGAACCCAACAAAAGTAAAAGTAAGTCGGAAACTTCCGTTTGGAAGATTCTTAAATTCGTATTTCCCGTTTTGATCCGTTGTAGTTCCTTTATGCAATTCAGGTGCATATACAGAAACGTTGGCCAATGGCTGGTTTTCAAGATTGGTTACCGTTCCTGAAACCGAATTTTGAGCAGAAAGAATGCCCGAAAACCCTAAAATAAGGGCTAATATTATTTTTTTCATTTGAAAATGATGCTATAGTTAATTGGAATTTGTCCTTTAAAACAAAAAACTAAAAAGAATAGTAAAATTTGCCGATCCTGAACATTTCAGAATGGGGAAATCGACTAATTTTTTTGAATTAGATTTAAAAAAGAGTTTGATTTTATTTCGATGATTTCGAAACTAAGAAACTACAGCTGAAGGCGGACCGCGTAATTGATACGGGTTTTCTGAAAGTGAAAATATTTTTTCTGAAAGAGAGAAAAAATAAGGGATTTCATAATTGAAAGTATGAAATTGAAAAGCAAATTGTTCCGGTACAATATAACTTCCAAAAACAAAATGACAAACAAAACAAACATCGTAATCGTGATGCTGATGGGTTATTTCGCCATTTGGGTCATTATAATTGTGATGACATTGTTTTTCTGAAAGTTGCTTTACAATATGCTCATAACTGTGTATCGACTGAAACAATATTGAGAACAATACTGTCAGAGCCAAAGAAACACTTAATATGAGTTGCTTTCTTTTCATTCGTGACAAAGGTATAAAAGATCAAAGTAAAATCGATTTATTTTTTGAATTCTGTTCTTGATTTGATGAAAAAAGTGCAACGAATGATTTTATTCTTCATCAAAAAGAGAATAATTGCGATCTAATTGCATCCTGAACTAGCATTATATTATATTTGTAAGTAAAATAAATCTACTCTAAAAAACGTTTACTTGAAAAACTCTTTAAAACCAAAATACGATATGCGATTACTTTTTAGTTGTTTGTTTTTAGTATCGTTTTTCAATTCTTTTGCGCAAGACGAGAAGCCGGAGATAAAGCCTATCGTAAAAATCGATTCTTTATATCGTGAAGATCAATTTTATTTTTCGGTTACTTATAATCTTTTGGTTCAGGCGCCGTCGGGTTTAAAACAGGATAAATTTTCAGCAGGACTTTCTGCGGGTTTTTTGCGTGATATGCCCATCAATAAAACAAGAACTATTGCAATTGCAGCAGGTTTAGGTTTGAGTTATCAGAATTTTTATCAAAACCTGACCATTTCAAAAAGTGTGGATGGAGCGCAAATTTATGGTGTAAATGGCTATGGCGAATTTGTGTCGAATAGATACAAACAGTATTCAGTTGATGTGCCAATTGAGTTTAGATGGAGAAGCTCAACTTATGAAAGTTACAAGTTTTGGAGAATTTACAGCGGACTAAAAATGAGTTATGTCTTCTCTAGTAAATCGATTTTGAAAGACGGAGAGGATACTTTTAAAATCTCTAACAATAAAGATGTCAATGAGTTTCAATATGGAGTTTATCTTTCGGCAGGTTATAATACCTGGAACGTGTATTGTTATTACGGACTAAATAGTTTGTTTGATAAATCGGTAAAGACCGTTTCTACAGGCGAAAGTATCGGTATGAAAGCCATGAATATTGGTTTGATTTTCTATATTTTATAACCACAAATACAAAAACAGCAGCTGTGGAACGATTCCTATAAATGTTCCAATTAGCAATTCATTTGGCGAATGCGCTTCCATTTCTAAACGGGAAGAGGCAACAACGCCCGTCATTAAAATCAAAAAAGCAGCCCAATACGGATTTTGCATTTGAAGATGCATATTTAATCCGATAGCAAAAATGGTAAATCCGCTAATGGCCATCATGTGTAAACTTGCTTTTATTTTAAACATAGAAAAAACCAAAGCCAAAATTGTACTAAACAAAGCGCCCAGAAAAAAGAAATGCAGCTCCGGGTAACGCGCAATAACGATGCTTCTTTTTACCAGTAAAATATATAAAAAGCACTGCAATACAAGCGGAATCTTACGCTGTGAAGTTTCATGAACCATCACTGATTTTACATGTCCTGTTGAACGAAGCAATAAGAAAAACAATATAGGTACTAAAATAGTAATGATCAGAATCTGGAATAAAACATAATATTTTTCCTGATTGGTAAAAGCTTCATTTTTGCAAAAAAGGTAAAATAAGGTGGCATACATCGAGATAAAAATCGGATGTAATATATACGAAAATAAAGGAAGGATTCTTTTCAAAACGTTGTATTTAGTGGTGTTAGCAAATATAAACAAATAATGTTTTTTTGCCACGAATTGCACAAATTAGCACGAATTTTAATTTGGGGTCAATTTTTAAATCTCATACGTATCTGTTTCACGCAGATTTTGCAGATCTAAGCTGATTTTTGATAAGAAAAAATCTGCGCGTATCTGTTTAAATCAGCAAAATCTGCGTGAAAAAGAACCACAAAGAATTAGTGAAAATTAATGCAATTCGTGTCAAACTTTTTTATTAATCTGCGAAATCATTTTAATCTGTGGCAAAAAAAACAACCACAATAATTAGTGAAAATTTGTGCAATTCGTGGCAAACCTTTTTTTAAATTTGACAAAAAGAATTTTCAATGAGCATAAACTTAAAAAGCCTTATCCCGGTTCTTGATGCCGAATGGATTGGCTCAGAAACTGATATTTTTATTAATCATATTTCGATCGATAGCCGTTCTTTACAAAACGGATCTGAAACTTTGTTTATTGCCTTATCAGGTGTTAATAATGATGCTCATTTGTATATTGAGGAGTTGATTGCACAAGGTGTTCAAAACTTTGTAGTGCAGTATATTCCAGAAAATTGTGCCGGAAAAGCCAATTTTATAATTGTTAAAAATACCCTGAAAGCGCTACAGGAGTTAGCGGGTTATTATCGTAATCTTTTCGGTTTTCCTATTATCGGTGTAACCGGAAGTAACGGTAAAACAATCGTAAAAGAATGGCTTAATTTCCTGTTAAGTCCTGATTTTAATATCATCAGAAGCCCTAAAAGCTACAATTCTCAGGTAGGAGTTCCCTTGTCTGTACTGGCGATCAATGAAAAACATAATTTAGGGATTTTCGAAGCCGGCATTTCTACGGTTAATGAAATGGTAAATCTCGAAGAAATTATCAAGCCCACAATTGGTGTGCTTACGAATATAGGAAGTGCACACGACGAGGGGTTTTTGAATTTAGTACAAAAGATTGACGAAAAATTACTTTTATTCAAAGACTGTCCGGTAATCATTTATCAAAAAAACGAAATTGTAGATTCTTGTTTGTCCCAGTTTGTGGCCGAATATATGATGCATCCCAGAACTCTTTTTTCGTGGAGTTTTACAGATACTTCTGCAGATGTTTTTATTCTGAAAAAAGAAAATAAAAGCGATTCAACACATATTAAATACCAATATAAAGAGGAAGTTTATAGTTTAGAAATTCCTTTTAGTGATACGGCTTCTATAGAAAATGCCATTTCATGTTTGGTAGTTTTACTTTATTTGAATTATGATATCGAGACGATTCAAAATAGATTTGAGCGTTTGTATCCCGTGCATATGCGCCTGGAAGTTAAAAACGGAATCAATAATTGCAGCATAATTGATGATAGTTACAGTTCAGATTTTGAATCGCTTACCATTGCTTTGGATTTTTTAGAAAGTCAAAAGAAAAAGAATGCTTCAAAAACGATTATTCTGTCTGATATTGTTCAAAGCGGATTTTCTAACGAAGAATTATATTCGAAAGTAGGACAATTAGTTGCCGATAATAAAATTAATAGAGTAATAGGAATTGGAACTACAATTTCGGCTTTTAAGTCTAAATTTTCTAATGTTGTTATTTTTCAAAATACAGCCGAATTTATTGCTCAGATCGAAAGTTTGAATTTCGAAAATGAAACTATTTTAATAAAAGGTGCCAGATCATTTCAGTTCGAAGAAATTGTGTCGCTGCTCGAAGAGAAAACGCACGAAACAGTTCTCGAAATCAATCTGAACTCTATTGGTTATAACCTGAATTATTACAAATCAAAATTGGCCAATAACGTAAAGTTGATGGTGATGGTAAAAGCGTTTGGTTATGGCAACGGAGGCTTGGAAATTGCCAAATTACTCGAACATCATAAAGTAGATTACTTAGGTGTGGCTTTCGCCGATGAAGGAATCTCACTTAAAAATGGCGGAATAAAACTGCCTATTATGGTATTGAATCCTGAATCGACCAGTTTTCCTTCGATTATTCAGTACAATCTTGAGCCTGAAATTTATAGTGTAAAAGGGTTAAAAGCTTTCCTGAAAATTGCCAGAGAAAAGAATTTAAAAGACTTCCCGATTCATATTAAATTAGATACAGGAATGCATCGTTTGGGTTTTGAAGAAAATACGCTCGACGAATTGATTCAGACTTTAAAAGGAAATTCGACCGTAAAAGTAAAAAGTGTTTTGTCGCATTTGGCTACAAGCGATGAATTACAACATTATGATTTTGTGATTTCTCAAATTAATTTATTCGAAAAACTGTCGTCGAAATTAATTTCAGAATTAAATATAAATCCTATTCGTCATATTCTAAACACATCCGGAATTAGCAATTTTCCTGATGCACAATATAATATGGTGCGTTTAGGAATTGGTTTATACGGAGTTTCAAACGATCCGGCAGAACAAAAATATCTGGAAAACGTAGGGACATTAAAATCGATTATTTCTCAGGTTCGTACCATTCCTGCAGGAGACAGCGTAGGTTACGGACGTCGCTTTATGGCCGAAAAAGAAACTAAAATTGCGACAATACCTATAGGTTATGCCGACGGGATTTCTCGTTTATGGGGAAATCAGGTGGGTTATGTGGTTATTAAAAATCAAAAAGCATCAATTGTAGGAAGTGTTTGTATGGATATGCTCATGGTAGATGTAAGCCATATTGATTGTAAAGAAGGCGATTCCGTTGTTATTTTCGGCGAAAGCCCAACAGTTATCGAGATGGCTGCAGCGCTAAAAACCATTCCGTATGAAATTATGACAAGCATTTCGCAACGCGTAAAAAGAGTATTTTTTAGATAGATTTTGAAACTTTGCCGAAAATTCCGTATTTTCGATATGAATTAATTTATAAACTAAAAGAACAATTATGGGGATGTTTTCAGAATTTAAGGAATTTGCAATGAAAGGCAACGTAGTCGATTTGGCTGTCGGTG
>Ga0247815_10000752_pt1 | contig 25367 bp, 30 predicted proteins | sample UWRJL194509B1_FD_181014 | JGI IMG/M metagenome (GOLD analysis project Ga0247815, IMG submission 181014) | Plant litter microbial communities from Arlington Agricultural Research Station in Wisconsin, United States - UWRJ-L194-509B-1 | ecosystem: Environmental > Terrestrial > Plant litter >...
ACAGACCCAGGCTCAGTCCCCATCACGCTCGCGGTCTTCAGTGCTGGTGCCAGAGATGCACCTTGGCTCGCTGCAAGACCTGACGCTTACAGATTTTGGCCAACAGCCTCAACGGAGACCTAGTGCAAGAATGGTAGACCCACCAGTGGACGTTGACGTGTTGTATTCAACCTCATCGCCTGGACCTACCGACTCGCCTGCTGTTCTCGCTTACGACCAGCGCATTCCCAGTCCTTCACCTGCACCCGTTCACACACCGTCTAGCCCGAATCATAGCCGATACGCAAGTCTTCCACCCGGCGCGGCTCCTCCGAATCCCGGCTCTAGTCCTACCGCAAGTCTGCCCACGCCGCCTACTCCTACTCCTTCAAGTGGTGGGCCACGACACCCGAGTGCGGCGCAACAGGCTGGTCAAGTGGCTGGTGTGCCGAATCCAACTCAACCTTCTCGGCCCAGACAGGCATACGCACAGGCACCGAGCTACCCGGCCATCACGCCTCTGCCGTTGTCATTGCAAGGCCTCATTGCCAGCGAGTCGCCCAACCAGCAGCAGCAACCTCAACAGAATATGGCACCACCACCTCAACCTCGACCCAAGCCTCAAGAAGAGGTGTGCGTGGAATGTATGATGCGCGACCGTGATATGGCCGACGTCGACGTTACTTCGCCGGGCGTATGGTCGAGACCAAGTGATGCCGACTATGAAGACCTCGTACGCCGTGATCGTGAAGAAGACCTCGGCAGCGATACGAGGAGTAGTCTCGCACACGAAAGGCGCAGCATTGCGGGAAACAGCTCGAGTAGCGGACACGCGAGCAGACGCGTGCGCGCACGAGGCGGCCGGCTCACCGAAGAAGGCATTCGCAAATGGATCCTCATGGTGCGTACGCCGTCTTGGTCATTCCTTGGTCATTCTGTTACATCCTCCACGTTCGTCTGCTTCTCCCAAATGCCGAGTACCGGCGAGTGGTGGCTTTTCTTCGGAACGTGGCCGTATTGCCCACGCCAGTCTCCTGCCTGCGCCTCTTCTCTTCGCTTCTCGTCTATCTACCGTACAGTTTCATCCCACAGTTCCACACGCCGTTGCTGAGTCGTCATCACCTGCAACCCATCGTCGTTGCGAGGGCCACCCTGTAACCGATGCGACCCTCATCGCTGTTCATTCCATCTCTATTCGTGCCTGCACTCTGACGATCAAAACCCTCTGCTCCACTCGCACCCTGCACCTGTATTCTCATGCATCCATGTGCACGGCCGGCTTTCTTTGCCTGCGGCTTTGTTTTTGACTTGGCCTCCGGCTTTCGTCATCTGTTGCCGTTCTGTCCCCCTCGGCTCCGGCTTGTGCAATCCGGATTCACCGACTCGAGTGCGTTTGCCCGGAGCATGCACAGCGGTGTCTGGCGGTGCTGCTGCGCTGTGTTGTGTGTGTGCTGACCATTCACCCACGGGCGTTGAATTGCTTCGTGGAATTTGCGTTTGTTGCCTACCTGTCTAATCCCGTCTCGCGCGGCCCTATTGTTGCTCGCGTCGCCACTCTTCGTTCGCATAGGCACCCACGCTAACGCTTTCCCCATAGAACCCTAAGGATCACGAGGCACGCTGGCGAACAATCACCAAATATGTCAAGCAGCAGAGTCTGCTGCTCGAGCAAGAAATGCGCGCGCGTGAGAAGAACGAGGCAGAAGCCCGTGTCGCTGCCGACACCGCACGCAACCACTACAACGCTCGCCTTTCGACAGGCGGAGAACCTATGGTCGTCGAACCTGGCAGTGGCATGCGTGGAATTCGTATCCCGACAACACCTACCGCGGCTGACGGACCGTCAAGTGGGTACTTTGGCCACCAATACGACGCAGACGCGCAGAGTATGGCGCAGAGTATTCCGGCGAGCCCGGGACGGTTGCTTGCACGCGCACAGGCGGACGAACGCGATGTGGTGTTGCTGGAGAATGGGCTCATGCTTGAGCGTGTTGACCTGCGACGTCAGTCGAGTGCGGGCGGTCGTGCGCGTAGCGTCAGTCTTGACAAGCGTGCAGGTGCAGACGATAGGATGTCAACTTATTCAACGCCGATGCCCGTCATGCCGCATCGGTACCCAAGTCCGCCGATTCCGGAAAGCGCAAGCACGCGTAGTGGGAGACCGATACCGAGGGCACAGAGCCAGAATGCGGAGAGGAGGAGCTTGTTTGGAGGGCTGCGGGCGAGTGTGGCGGGGAGCACGTTTAGTCTGGCGCCGAGTCGTGCGAGTGTGGTCAACCTTCAGTACGTTTTCTGTATTGGGTTGGGTATTGTGACTGACAGAGTCGGTATAGCGGTCAGAACTGGGACCAAGAACGTATGCCGAGGGCGATGTCGCCGAGCATGCCGACGCTTGGGTCTACAGGCCCGCAGTGGCCTGGTATCGACACCATGCCGGTCTCGCCGACGCCTATGCACGACAGTATCGGCTCGGGGAAGAAGAAGCGCGGTGGGCTCGGCAAGATCTTCAATATCTTCACGGGTGGCAAGGGCAAGCACGGACCCAAGTCAGCGACCAAGCGCAGCTTCGACGACGGCACGTACGGACAGCGTGGACCTGTTGTGCAGAGTCCCGTCGGAGCAACAGACGACCTCAACACACCGCTCGCGCCGCCGCCGCCGTTGACGTACCTCATGAGCCGCAAGAGTGGCGAGGGCGGTACCGCGAATGGTCCTGCTGGATCACCCGTTCATGGACGCCAGCCAAGCGGGGGCAGCACAAGTCTGCTCAACGTTCAAGGCGCGCAGGGCCCGAGTCCTCCGACGGCACCCAGCAGCACGTTGCCGAGCCCATCGAGCAACCGATTCTCGTGGCGCCAGAGCAACGCATCGCTCGATGCTCTCCCCAGCATGCAGACGAGCGCGTACCCGAGCCACAGCGCCAGCGTGCCGAATAGTCTCTTCCGCGACAAGGATTCAGGCGTCGCTATCGAGTTCCCGTACAACGGTACTATGCACGGCGGGAAACACCATCTCGACGCGTTGCCAGAGGCGATGGCGATGGCGTCGTTGCGGCCGAGACATGATACGATGGGGAGCACGGCGCGGCCGCATACAGTGTTCATGACTGACAAGAGTCTGCCACCGTTGCCACCGGAAGCGTTCGGATCGAACCACCCCAACTCGCAGGTGCCTCGGCCTGGGACAGCGCCTGGCTTCCGGAGCGAGCGCAGCGCATCATTCAGCGGCGTGCTCGAGCAGCCACAGTTCCTGCGTCCGATGCAGCAGCAGCAGACGGGTCACCAGCCTCGGTCGGCGACAGAGTTCGGCGCGATCGAGGAGACTGGGAAACGGCGCAGTAAGTTTGGGCTGTCGACGTTCCTTGGTGTTGGCAAGCGCAAGAATGCAGCACAGGGACGCGGAGATAACGCACACGCTACGGTGAACGGTGCCGGCGGGTACCATGCGAGGGATATGAGCGGGGTCGTGCAGGACCCGCAGTTCGTGGCATACCGGTATCCGAGCGGGGCGGACGACGCGCAGTTGCAGCAGCAGCAGCAGTATGGGCAGTTTGGGCAGTATCAGTCAATGCCGGTACAGGCGAGCACGATGCCCATCGGTGCCAGGCGGTAACCGCGGCTTTCTTGGATCTTCGCCCGTCATCACGTTCTGATGTCGTCCCACGTTCATCCTCATCCATCCTGTGCTGATGTCATCTTATGCTCCCGCTCGCATCTCTCTTGACCGATACCGGATACCGCACGCTCTCTTGATTTACCCCACTCACCCATTCGTTCATGTCCTCGTTCTCCCCAGCCCCTCATCCCCGCTCATATCATTACGCTCCTCGCATTTAAACGACTCCGCCTATCCCGCCCGTCCCGTCAGTCCATTCAATATGTTTCTCATTCTTCATCTCCCGCATTCACAGTCTGCTCTGTGCATACACTCGTCTCAGACTTCAGACGGACGCACCTCGCCCACACAGCCAAGCCCATCCACGGACTGCTTCGTGCACCTTGCATTGTTCCTCGCTCAGCTCCGTATCGCATTCACCCGGTCTTTGCCTCGCTCTCTGATGCTCGTCCATCTATATCACCCCCGTTCGTTTGTAGCGCTTGTTCTCGACTCGTCTCATTTCGCACGTTCGTATTACAATCCAATCCAGTTGCTCGTATGGAGTATCACCTTTTTCTTTTGCGAGTTTTTTCTTCGTCTTGTAGTGTATCTTTCGGTTGTCTCGTTGTCGGTCCTTCTCCCGCTTACTTCTGGCTGGCTCGCATGCAAGACATTGACCGAATATCCCCCGCAGTCGTAAAGTGGGATGAGACTATTGGTGGCGTGGTCCAGAATATCTATTGACCGTACTTGGGCAACGCGGAACTCCGGGTTCGGACATGAATGGTTCACCGGCTACATGCCAGGCTTGCTGAACATCAACACTTGACTGCGTTGCTTTGGCATACTTCGTGTAGCGTGTCGGCGACAAGGCGGTTGTTGGGCTACCGCTGCCTCGAGGCTTTGGCGGCGTTTGTGGTGCGCGGCTAGCAGCGAGTCAGTTGTTCTTCTCGTCTTTCTGATCTCAACGAGGGCCCATCATCATCTACCAATCGAACTGCTTGCCATGGGGTATGCTCACAGTAAAGTGAAGCCACAAACTAAACAATTCCCAACAAAGCTCCGGGACAAGATGCGATCGCGGCTGCCTTCGCAGCAGGGCAGGTCCGCTTCACCGCCGCCACAGCCTGTAGAGCACTCCAGTTTCAAACCCCAAGCACCAATTGTGTCAGCAGATACCTCTGCTACCCCAGCGGCCCATCCATTGCTTGCACTAGAATCGGTTCCGACTATTGGAGCGTCCATACCAGTGCGGGCTGCTACACCAACTGAACCAGCTGTGCACACTTCATTTAGCTCTGAGGCCTTGTGCTTGACGTCTCTGCCAACAGTTCTTTCGACTACAGAATTGGCGATCAAGGATTTGGCGGGTCGGTATGGCTCAGACCTTCTTCCCTCTCTCAAGATTGCACTTGCCGCCCTAGTCGAGCTCGCGGAAAGTTGGGATGTGAGCCATTGAGGTGCTGAGCGTCATGCGCAAGACCGGCGTGGCCTCCGGGCTCCTCCGTATCGCGCAGTCAGCCGTGAGTTCTTTTCGCATACGTGCTTTCTCTCGCTCATCCTGCGATAGGTCAAACAGGAGGATATCTCACAGTTCCTTCGCGACGGTAACACTTTCGTGGCATCTTCCTACACTGCCATCAGCAAAAGCGCACCGCATATTTATCTGTCTGTCCTACAGTTCACGACGAAAGACTCACTCGTCTACTGCGACTTTTCGCCGTTCTTCACTGGTATTGTCACTGTCGAAGCCGTCGACACCGATTACAACAGCGGCCAACTTCAGATGACCCTCACTGGGCATAATTACACTGTCAACTCGGTTGCGTACTCCCCTGATGGTTGCCTCCTGGCCTCGGGATCAAGTGATGGAACGGTGCGGGTCTGGGACACACGAACCGGTGAGGAGATCATGTCACCACTGAGAGGCGGAGGTGGCCCGGTAACTTCCGTTGCATTTGCTCCAAATGGTCAGCGTGTCGCCTCGAGCGCGGGAGACTTCGTGGATATTTGGAGCATTGAAACCGGTCGAGCAGCAATTCCTCCGCTGCAGGGACACTCTGACTGGGTCCGGTCTGTGGCATTCTCACTGGATGGTACGCTCATAGCATCTGCATCAGATGACACAACCGTTCGCCTCTGGAGTTCCGAGAATGGTCGAGAGATTTTTGTGATGAGAGGCCACACAGACAAGGCCCAGTTAGTTGCATTCTCGCCCAATGGCCGACTTCTCGCTTCCGCTTCAGAGGACATGACCGTGCGCCTCTGGTCACTTGCGGGTGAAGCAATTGGGGATCCATTGACCAGCCTTCGTGACGAGATTATGTGTCTTGCGTTCTCATCTGATGGTCATTACCTTGCCGCTGGTGCACGAAACCTTTTCGAGGCTCGAATATGGGATCTCCGGACACGTGATCTGACTCCTGCCATTATCAGAAACCGAGCCGCTATTTGCTCTCTCGCATTCTCACCTGATGGGGCAAAGTTGGCGTCCAGCGGCTATCCTACTGTCAGGCTTTGGGACCCTCTTAGCGGACGCGAGCTTTCTGGATCGTGGCTTGCTGGCCATTCGGACTGGGTCTGGTCGGTCGCATTCTCTCCTGATGGTAAGTCTTTGGCTTCAGGATCAGCAGATCGCACCGTTAAGATATGGGACGTTACCAACTATCATGAATCGATCATTTGGGAGCAGAGAATGCATTCCGGCTCAGTCACTTCAGTGGCGGTCTCCCCCAATGGTACTTTCATTGTTTCCGGATCAGGTGATCATACAGTTCGGGCTTGGGACGCGTCGACTGGGGAGCCAAGATTTCAGCCGCTTCTGAAGCATGAAGGCTCTGTAAGGCAAGTCGCAATATCGCCAAATGCTCGCTGTATAGCATCGGCATCGTCGGATTACACCGTGCGGTTGTGGGACGCGGAGAACGGAGATGCGATCAGCGAACCATTTCGGGGACACATTGGCAATGTAGTTGCGGTGGCATTTTCTCCGGACGGTCGGTGGCTCGCATCGGGATCCGACGACAGGACTGTGCACGTATGGGATGTTTCGGCAGAAAATGATGCAGTCCTTCAAGTGCTCCATTGTACCCAAAGTGTTCATGCAGTTGCCTTTTCGCCCGATGAGCGGCTTCTTGCTGCTGGTGATCGTGGTGGGTATCTTCATTTCTGGCTCTCAGGAACCAACCAGCGGGCACGTTCAGCACTTAGGACAGGCGAGTCAAGAATTCACTCGATAGCGTTTTCGCCAGACTCTGCGCGGGTTGTGTTTGACACGTCCAGGGGCACTATCAGAGTTCAGCATATCAACAGCGGACAATTAGTACTCGCGCTACAGGGACACGTCAATCAGGTTCGATCAGTTGCGTATTCACCAGAGGGTCAATACATTGTCAGCGCATCCAACGATAAAACCGTGCGTCTTTGGGACGCCAAAACTGGGGCCTCCATTACCATCTTACACGGGCATGGCGACTTTGCAAAATCTGTCGCGTTCACGCCAGACGGGCGGTCGATCCTGTCCAGCGGAGACGACAAAACGATTCGCGTCTGGAACATAGAACAAGCTCTCTCACCCTCTGAGCCAGCCGAACACGATCCAATGACCAGATTTCATCATGCCAAAGTCGACGAAGATGGCTGGCTCGTGGGATCATCAGGCGAGCTGCTCTTGTGGTTGCCACCAGCACACCGCGGGTGCATCCAGCTTCCGCCGTGTACAATGATCATCGGCCCTTATCGGATCTCTTTCACGGCCGATAACCTCGGTACTGGATTACCCTGGGGAGAAAATTGGACCAGATGCTGGCATGGCGGCGGTGCTTAATCCACCGTAGCGCGCTTCTCGCAATGCTTCCCTTTGTTCTCTCTGGCTTCAGTCTTTGTTATGGTCGCTGTATTTAGAGACTTTACAGAGATCTTTGCCGGATCATTGTGCCTGGCTGGATACCTGAATCTATTATAAATAGATACAGCTAAAGTCGGATGATTCAATAGAGTGATGGAACCGGGAAAGGGACATTTAATGCCATGAAGGTGCTTGCTGAGGAGGACGTGGTCTTTGCGCAGCTGGATCATGAAGGCCATCTTATTTCACTAGCGGCTGTAATGACCTTGTGGATTCGTCGAGGTTTTGGGATTTCAGTTCCGGGAAGTTACCTTTGTGCAGGAATTAGATGGTCAATTTGAATGGAAGGGGACGGGATCTTCCCCCGGGTCTGACCGTAGCCCGATCCGCCACTCTTCCACCTTGCGACACCCCCAAACCCCAAACTGGGCTCGGGCCTTCCAGCCAGCCAGTCAGCATTGCCCATACCACCGAGTGGAGGCACACACATTCCCAACAGGAGACAGCATGTCAGGCTATGGGTACAACACAGTCGGGTACGAGGTTCAGCAACACCGAATATGAAGGCATTTGACCCAAATTCGCGAATTAAAGACGAGGCGTTGTTTACAAGGCATCCAACGGCGGGCGCGCGCGCGCGCAAGGAATCAGTGCCTATCGAGAAGGGCATTTGCAAAGGAAAGCTTATGGTGCGTATCGAATCTTCGGCGTTCCTTCAAGTCCTGTCCATATCGTATTTGTACCCGCAACTCTTTCTTTTGCGTGCTACTATTGCCAGCGGGTAGTGGCTTACCTTCAATTGCGGTTGCGCTTGCGTGTTGAGACGTTCGCGCTGTTCTCCTGGTGCTCTCCTGAGTTGCTGTCACTTCGCTTCGGACTGCTCACAAACCGGCGCGTCGATCGGGCTGTCAAGTTTGTGTTTGTGCTTCTTTTCTGTGTTCGCGCGCACATCCAGTCCACCGGTTATACCTACAGACTTCTTTTGCGACTTGCACCGCTGCTCTATTCGGGACCCTGTTACTCGCATTCTACCTCTTTTCGCAGAACCGACGCATCGGCGAACTATCACCAGCTACAGACTCTACCGCTCCAGCAACCAATTCGTGCCACTGCCGACATCCCACGCGTCCGCTACGCCGCTATGCGTCGCTTGACGAGTAGCAAGTCCACAGTCGCTGAGGTACAAATTTCCACATGGGGAGGACGGCTGGTCACACCGGTGCGGTCAGACGAGCACTACGTCGCGGTCCATCAAATCTGGCTCGTGTTTGAGCAGACCGATCTACGACGGCAGCCGAGCGCGTAGCATCAGCCTGGACAAGGGGCCGGAATGAGTGCATGTCAACAATGCGTGACACCGACGCCAGTCATGCCGTCTTGGTACTAGAGTCCTCCGATTCTGGAGAGCGCGAGTGCCCTCAGCCTAAGGCTAATACCGAGGATACGGGGTAGGGCGCGGAAAGGAGTAGTAGGGAGGGAGGGCATAGGACGAGTGTGGCGAGGAGCCATCGCTTGGTCAAGCGCTCAGTCGCACAAGTACGGCCAGCCATCAGTGTGTTTGTGGCACCAGGTTCGGTATCGTAACTGACAGCGTTGGTGCAGCAGTCAAAACAGGTACCATAAACGGATGCCGTCGAGAGCGAAGTCGCTGAGCATGCAGGCGATCGCGATGTCGACGAACTCGGGATCGCCACCATGCATCTCGTCGACGCCTCTGCGCGACAACATTGGTTTGGGCAAGAAGAAGCGAGGCGGGTTCGACTATATCTTCGACACCTTCACCGCCGGCAAGGACAAGCCCGGCTCGAAGCTGAGTCTTAGCTTCGACCGTGGCACGTACGAACAGCGCGGACCTGCTGTACAGAGTCTCGTTTAGACGACGGACAGCCTCAACCTCCCGCTCTCCGCCGCCATCGTTGACATACTCGATAAACTGCAAGACTGCAGAAGCAGGTACCACGAACATGTCCTATGCTGGGTCGCCTATGCGTGCACGCTAGCTTGGTGACGGCAGCACGACTCCGCTCAATGTACATGGCGCACGGCGCACAGGGCCCGAGACTATGACGCCACCAAGCAGCGCCTTCCCGAGGAGACATTCAGAAGAACGCGTGCTCGAGTCACATCATGAGAGCATTTGGTAGCGTTTTCCATGACAATGTCTCCGGCGGCACTATCGAGTTCCCGTACAGCGGGGCGGGGCACGGCGGGAAACACCACCTTGACACCCTGCCGGAGAGAATGACGATAGCGTCATCGAAGCCGCGACATGACGGACCCAGGAGTACGACACGGCCACATACGGCGTTCATGACGGAGAAGAGTTTACCGCCTCTGCTACCGGAGGTGTTGGGATCCAACCATCCGAACGCGCAGGTCTCTAGGCCGAGGGTGGCGTTTGGCTCCCGAAGAGTGCGCCTTTCAGCAGCGTGCTTGAGCAGCCGCATTTCATGCGCCCGACACCGCAGCAGCCTCGGGGCGGAATTTGGCCCAACCAACCTACCAACACGGCGAAGCTCGTCCATGAACTGCTTCGCGCACCTTGCAATGCTGCCCATTCAGCCCAACTCCGTCTCGCATTCATTCAGTCTATGCTTCTTTCTTCCTGCCTTACTTTGCCCAGGCTTATGTTCGTTCATCCGTACCATCCCGTTTGCTTGACTCGTTCATTTTCCTACCCTTCATTCAGTCTAGCAGCTCAGATAGTTACACCTTCTGCCAACTCTCTTCATTTTGTCGTGTCTCTTGTGACTGTGATCCTCAAGCACTAGTCGTCGGAGCATCTCACTTGCTTCTGGCTGGCTTGCATGCAAGACATTGACTAAACATTCTGCGCAGTAGGAAAGCCTGCGATGCAAACCGCCAACATCTTCTCGCGCGGCATGCTTGTGGTTCGTCTTAGCGTCTGCGATGTGCCGTTTCGCTTGCCTTGTGAGGCTTTGCTTGAATCGGCGTCGGGACTTGGCATAGTCACGAGTGAAAGTGAGGATCTGAAGAGAGGTAGGAGAACGCCAATTATTCATGTGGTAAGTAATACTTCCCGCACCTGTATTCACCCTGTAGTTCGGTTGCACATAGCGGAGCGGCGACAAAGCGGCTGTTAGACTGCACTGCCTCGAGGCGCAAGGGTCTATTTCGGCGATCGTGCGGTGCATGACGAACAGGTTGATCTCCTGGTTTCGCCGACTTCAACGGACACTTTCACGTCTCTGCCGATCGAGCTGTTTACGATGAGCCAGGAGCAGATTGAAGTGAACTCTCAGCCCAAAAAAGCTACGAAGAATATCCTGGCCAGTGTGCGGTCGCCGCCGCCATGGCGGCAGGGCGAGTTTGCCTCATCGCCACACCTTGAAGGACAACCTACCAACCTCACGCCTCTAGCAACACTAGCTCCAGCAGCTCTGTCTATCACTTTGAGTACCCAATCATCAGACGCAGTGGAATCAGCCCCGACTGTTGTAGGTTTAGGACCAGTGCGGGCCGATACATTCACCGGACCAGCAGTATCCACTGCAGCAATCCTCTTGGAGCCCGTGCAATTTTTGTCACTACCATCTGTTTTTACGACAACGGAGTCGGCGATCAAGAATCTAGCTGGAGGGTACCATTCAGACATCTTCCCTACACTCAAGGTTGCCCTCGCCGCGATTGTCGAACTTGCTCAAAGCTTGGATGTGCGCTACAGCTAAAAAATGGGCCTTATAGTGTGTTGATTTGCTTCAGGGAGCTCAAGAGGCCAAGGCAGAGTTCAGTGCTCTGCAGAGCAAGCTCGGTGCCCTCGACGCCTTTCCAAATGTACCCACCACGAACGAGCTGAACTCAGTCGACACCGTCCAAAAGCATTCACGCGTCATATCTGAGTGCGTGAATTATGTCATTTCCCACTAATATCACTCACCCGATGTCAGGATGGTTCAACGGCTCTGGCATGTCATCAGCGACTCTGTGGTATCTCAAGGTCGGCCAGCGTTGCGCATACAGGACTTCGATAACATCAAATCTCTGCTTATCGGTATTGCGTCTCTAATCGACGTATTTGAGGTTAGACGGGTTTGATTATTGGGGGGTGTGCACTGATATGAAATTGAGATGGACGACAGTGTTGCCGCTCATGATCGCCTGGCTATAGTTCATCAGGTAAATTCTCATTGCCCACTCAATTTATATGTAAATCAATCTATTTTAGCGTCTCTCTGCGCAACCGCATCTTGCCATGGTGCACCCTTCGTCGCTGGTGCGTGATTCATGCTTCGTACTCACGTACCATCGCTTACATTCAGCGCAGAGCATTGTCAATCAAAACGCCAACGTTACATACAACCTCGGACGCGATGTCGTTAACAACAACCATGTTCACAACTACATTTTTGCGTATGAAGCCGCGCGTCATACGTCCATATTTGAACAGCATGTGAGTAACCAAGATTGCCTCGCGACGATAAACCGCTTACCTTGGAATAGGAAAAGGCAATGAAAACTTGCAAGAAAGGTAACCATCGCCGCCCTATTTTTCGGCATGATGCTTAAACTGCTCAGTGCTCGGGGATAACTTCGTGTCGAATGCAGCCGACGATGAGCAACCAACCGATGCCGGCTGTATGTCAGGTACTCGGGAGGGGGTCCTGGCTCAGTTCATTCAATGGATGACGGAGGACTATATGGCTATATTCTGGCTCGCTGGCATGGCGGGCACAGGCAAGACCTCGATCGCACTCTCACTGTGTCGCTTGCTACGCAGCAGCCCAGATGTCTGTCTTGCAAGCGGCTTCTTTTGCTCACGATCCGCAGGCGGAATCGCACGCCGCGATGTGCGTCGTATCCTACCAACTTTGGCCGCACTGCTCGCGTGTCAGTCGATGGAATTCGCAGTGGCCCTGGCATCGGAGCTCGAAAAGGACCGGCGAATTGGACACAAGCCGGTGGGGGACCAGATCGGACCCCTCATCCGCACTCCACTAGCTGCGCTTGCAAAATCGACCCGGCCTATCGTATTCGTTATTGACGCGCTGGACGAGCTCAGCGATGAAAAGGAAGTGGCAGCGCTCCTGAGGATATTGGCAGACTTCAGGTGCGAGGCAAACGTCAAGTTCATACTCACCTCGCGGCCGGAAATGCACATCCGCGGCACCCCTATTTCAAGTACTGAACACAGCTCTATCCTTCAGCTGCACACTATCGAGAAAACAGAAGTGTCATCAGACATCCGTTTCTACCTTTGTGGCAGGCTACAAGATGTGGCACCAAAAGCGATGTGGTACACTGACGACGACGTTGATCTACTAGTCAAACTGTCTGATGGCCTCTTCATCTTTGCCACCACTGTGCTCGACTTCGTTCTCAGCCGTGAAGGAGACGAAGACCGGCAGGATCGACTTCGAATGGTAACAACGGCCGTAATCAATCGCACTGCAGCGATGAGTGCAGTCGACGAAGTCTATGAGTTGGTTGTCACGGAGGCTACCAAGTTGAAAGCAGTTCAACGCGACGAACTGGAAAGGCTGAAGCGCATCCTGGCTTGTGTTTTGACAGCACGCGCTTCGCTCTCTATCGACGCCCTGGCGTCATTGATCGACATCACCCCGGGCAGACTGCGGGGCTCCCTCGAGCGTCTACATTCGCTCGTGTATCTTCCAGATGACAACTCACTACCAGGTGTTCGGACGCTTCATGCGTCGTTTGGCGACTATCTATTCGAGCGCGCACATGAGCACATCCTGATTGCTCCCACATATGGTCACGATACTCTCGCACGTGGTTGCCTTCGGAGAATGGCGGAGAGCGACCTTTGCTTCAACGTATCGCAGAGCCAGTCCTCGTTCGAACCAAACGCTGACATGATGCCGGAGTGGATTGAACTACCTCTCATCTACGCCTGTCTCCACTGGGCACACCACATCGACGCTGCCTCGGATCGTTCGGCATTCGACGAAATAATTCACCTGAGCTTTCGACCCAAGTTTCTGTTCTGGCTCGAGGTGCTCAGCATCACACGCAAAATAGGCCTCGCCTCGGGCCTCCTCCGCATCGCACATTCGGCTGTGAGTCTAATTTATGATCCTGCTTACACTCTCTCATCTGCAAACAGGTCAAGCGGGAGGATGTTGCGGGATTCCTCCGCAATGCAAACGCATTTGTAGCATCATCGTATTCTGCCATCAGCAAGAGCGCACCACACATCTACGTGTCTGCACTCCATTTCACATCAAAAGAGTCGGTCGTTTACCGCGACTTCGCGCCGCGCCGCACGAGCGTTATTTCGATCGAGAACCTCGGCATCCAAGATAACAGTGGCCAACTTCTCATGACCCTCGCTGGGCACGAGAGAAAAGTCAACTCCATCGCCTATTCTGCCGATGGCATCTTCCTAGCTTCAGGTTCGGATGACGGGACGGTGCGAGTTTGGGACATGCGGACCGGCGAGGAGATCATGTCACCATTACAAGCAGATGAGGGTGGTGTGCTTTCCGTCTCATTTGCGCCAAACGGTCAGCGTATCGCCTCGGCCGTCCGGAACACCGTGAAGATTTGGAACATATCGACCGGTCGCGCAGCTCTATCTCCGTTGCTTGGACACACTGACTGCGTTCGGTCTGTGGTGTTTTCTCCAGATGGCGCGCTGATTGCGTCAGCGTCTCAAGATACACTTGTTCGACTCTGGAGCTCTGAAACTAGTAGTGAGGTCTCCGTGCTGAAGGGCCACACGGACTGGGTTCAAGCTGTAGCATTTGCACCGAATGGTCGACTGCTTGCTTCAGCCTCCAAGGACAATACCGTGCGCCTTTGGTCGCTTGCGGGCGAATCAATCGGAGCGCCTCTCACCAGCATCCAAGACCAGCTCATATCTCTCGCCTTTTCATCCGATGGTCACAGACTGGCTGCTGGATCATACGGCACTTTTGAGGCCTGTGTCTGGGATCTTCGGATACCGGATGTGGCTCCTGCCACAATCAAAAGCTATTCGCACGTTTATTCACTAGCCTTCTCACCAGATGGATCAAAGCTAGCGTCAGGTGGTTATGCTACCATTCGATTATGGGACCCATGCAGTGGATGCGAACTCTCTGGCTCAGCGCTAGTCGGTCATTCAGACTGGGTCAACTCGGTTACATTCTCTCCAGACGGGATATCCCTCGCCTCCGGGTCCGATGACTGCTCTATCAGAATTTGGGAGGTTGCAAGCGGTCACAAATCGGATCTTCTGCCGCAGCGAATGCACTCCGGCCAAGTATTTTCAGTGGCGGTCTCCCCCAATGGTTCTTTCATTGTTTCTGGATCTGGTGATCGTTCAGTTCGTGTTTGGGATGTGTCGAGTGGGGAGGCAAAGTTCCAGCCGCTTCTAGGGCATCGTAGCTTGGTGTACCGCGTGGCGATCTCATCAAACGCTCGATTGATAGCATCAGCATCAGCGGACAATACCATCCGACTGTGGGACTTGGAGACTGGAGAGGCTGTAGGCGAGCCACTGATAGGCCACAGTGGGAGTGTAAGAGCAGTGGGCTTCTCCCCTGATGGTCGATGGCTCGTCTCGGGATCATTTGACACAACCGTGCGCGTGTGGGATGTCTTGACAGGAAAGCCAGCAGCCTCTGATGTGCTGCACTGCCCACACAGTGTCTGGGTAGTTTTATTCTCACCCGATGGACGGATTCTCGCGGCCGGTGATTCTGATGGGGGGTTTCATTGTTGGCTATTTGGTACAGATCAACTAACACGAGCGGCGTTTTCGATAGGCACGACAACAGTGCTCTCGATTGCATTCTCGCCGGACTCGACACGGATTGTGGTTGGGGCCATGGATCCTTGTGCTCACGTCTGGGACATCGATAACGGATCATTACTGCTTGAACTCGAGGGGCATTCGGATGTGGTCCGGTCTGTTGTGTTCTCGCCAGAGGGTCGTTACATTGTGAGCGCGTCCAACGATAAGACCGTTCGCATATGGAATGCTCTAAACGGCGACTGTGCTGCTATATTACACGGGCACGGTGATCTCGCGCAATCAGTGGCGTTTACACCAGATGGGCGTTCCATTGTGTCCAGCGGAACTGACAAAACGATTCGTATCTGGAACGTGGAACAGGCTCTCTCGCCGCCATCTCCAGTCAGACACGATCCACTTTCCAGATTCCATCCGGTTACCATTGACGACGAAGGCTGGCTTGTGGGATCATCAGGCGAGTTGCTCTTGTGGTTACCACCAGCAAATCGCGGGTGCATACAGCTCCCGCCATGTTCGATGATCATTGGCCCATATCGGATCTCTTTCCTGGACAAAAACCTTGCCAATGAATTACCCTGGGGAGATAGATGGACCGCATGCTGGTCCGACAGCGCAGAATCGCATTGATATCTTGCTCGTGATGACAGTCATTCTGTACATGGATTCGCGTTCTTGAACCAGTTGTTTGGTCCGAAGTCAATAAATTAGCAATGATAAAACTGCTTCTGTTGAAGATGTCAACGTTTATGTCTTATAATTTTCGGCTGCGGTGCTGATCTTCGTCGCGTGAAGTCGAATTGACGGAGAGGAGCAGGTGCCAGGCTGAACGGGATGTTCCGCGGTGTCTTCATAAAAGACGCCCCAGCCGATACGATACCCTTCCGTTCGGCGCGGCACCTCATGAACCGAGTGTAGATTTGAATCCGAAGACCAGTATACCTACATCACAACCGTCATCGAATGGAGGATCACGACATCCCAACGCGATGCATCATGCCAGACCACTCAGTCGGTTCAGTGACCGATTATGACACTACTGTTGGCATCCCCGTACAGAAACTGCACTGCAAGAGAGAGGTCGAGTAGTGGGTGCGCGAGCAAACTGTGGGTGCGAGGCTTTTGCAACTGGATGCTGCCGGGTGATCAGGTGCTGGCGGCGGCGCCGCCGCCGCGCCAGAGTTCTGAGACGAGACACTTCTGCAGTAAGATGTTCATCTTTGTCCAGCCAGCCGTACTTCGCTTGGCCAGAAGACTTGGGCACTTGCTCGCGTTTGTCCTTCAGCATTTTGCGAGCGAGAGTAAGCGCGACATCGGGCTCAAGCTGGATAGTCGCTGCGGTCAATTTTGCGGAAGAGTTGGCTGCAACACACATGCCCTTCTTCGACAGCGTGATCACGTCATGCGCGTTGCCCCAACCTGGTAAGCGTCAGAGCTGTCTGAGCGTGTCCACTACCTCCTGCGCGTCAGGATTCTCAAGATGCAATGCCTAGGTCTGCCGCTCATGTAGCTCTCTGAGGAGGATAACCACACACTTGGCCGGTGCGATATGATCGAACATGGCCTCCTCGGGGACTCGGAAGCGGCTACTAAACCCCCCATTTGCCAACATAAAATCACTCATGTCGTCGGTGTGGCGAGCGAAGACGGCAAATATCTTGCCGGCAAATTTGTTTTGCGTAAGGAGACAATCCATCCGGTCGATGAACTCCTGGGCGAATCGGTCGTGCATGACCGCGGTGTTACGCTTCGTTGATGAACAACACCTTGCCGAGAACCTTGATTACAAACATTGTGCCTACAGCAGAAGAACTAGTCAGCCTCGAGTTTTGTGACTGCTTCGCCAGCTCCTGTGCGCTGGATGCTGCGAGTAATCGTCGGCGTTGGTGTTGAGACAATTGTACGAACCTGGCGGGCCTTTCAGGACGAGGCAGGTTGGGGTGAGATCCTTCGCCTCTTGCGGCTCCTTTACCATGAAGCAGTAGCGGCGGGCGATAATCTGGTGCCCTTATAGCTTCTTGTAGATCGTGTCTGAATTGTCGACGTCTTCAGACAACTTTGCCGCCAAGCTCGCGGCCGAGTTGTTGACACAATCGAAGTTTGGATCGATATCGACGGGCTCCAGCAGCGGGTCTTGGTGCCTCTCATGAAGTGGCAGCGCTGATTGACGTTTCTGGCAGTTGATCTTGGCGCGCGTGAGTAGGTTCACGACCTCGCCCCCATTGCCCAACTTGGGACGCATGCGAGCGAGAGGAAGAACGTTACTGACCCTTATTGGCGGCGTCCATGGCAATAATAACTTGCTCATTGAGACCTCCATGCGAGGATTTTGAGCAGCTTCAAGGTGCTCTTGGTTCCAGACGCAGAGGTTGCAGAGGATTGGCCGGATGCGGCCCGACCGGGATTTTCCGCGAGGCTTGATCGCCAGCGTCGCCGCAAGCCCAGACTAGCTAGTAAGCCGCTGCTTTGCACGGCAGGTTACGGTCACGAATGTCACCAAAGTCAACCAATCACGAAATAGCATTACTGAGTACAGTTGATGAGCTTCTTGGGCATTGCTTGCAGCCATTTCAAAGTAAGACCCGCTACCGGGAGCAGGTTTCACGGCCGTCTAAATTTTTGGTCAACGAGCATTTAAATTTCGGCTAGTTGCGAGCGCATCAGTAGCAAGTACGGAACCAGTAGACAAGATGCAACAGTAAAATAAGAGGTCCCTGGTAGAGCAAGGGACAAAGAATGAGAGGGAGAGAGATATTTACGAAGGATCGAACTTGAAATTACATACGCATGCGGGCGATATAGGTGGTCAGCAATGCGGTTGTACTCCGGTCGCGCATGTTGTGTGGGTTGCATTACCAAGGAACAAGACGTCGATTTCCGGCCTCTCTACACGCATGACCAAGCATGACTGTCCATATAATACAAAACCTGTGGGCCAGTCTTAATCACTGGCATGTACGGCCGCCATGGAGCCATAGAGAAGTTTGAGAGAGACAGATCTCTTGCTCAACCGTGCGGAGCTTGGCGGACGCAGTGGTGACTTTAGTAAAGACTCTGAGAAGCTTCCTGCATGATTTTATTCTGTAGATCGAGCGGAGCTGGGCGGCATGGTGGAGGAACTGTATCTATACTGCATCAGCGTCTAGAGCAGAAGAAACGCACCTCCGGGATTGCAGTCTGCTTGTTCCTCTGGAAAAGCGAGCACGAGGTTAGCGTACTAGTGCCGAGACGAGTGGAGCCAGGTTCTGGTATTATTGCTTAATATAGTATTCTATGTAACCGAAGTGTTAATTTGAAGCGAGGGGATAATAAAGAGGAAGGTGTGCTGTTAATGGTGATATTCGCTTGATCACAGATCTTCTCGCTCATGAACCATTGAGCTTGAGTGGTCGGACAGAGGTCCCACAGGATCAAGTGTCCGTCGGTTTTAGCAGTCTGGAGCTTGTACCTACATTCTTCATAAGCGAGAGCACCAGCAAGCTCAAATGCACGTACTCATTCTTAAAGAGTTGCAGGGAAAGCGCGTGCACAGTCGTGATGGTCTGCTGGACATGTGCCTTGAATGACGGCTGCGCCACCCGCGGCAAACCTATCGCAATACCTGCAATAAGATGTCCTGGGCCGCTAAAAAAACGCTCGAGGCAGTTTCCAACCCGATAGCGCAGAAGTTGTGCTTTGCAATGGGCGGCTGATCCGAGGTCTTCTCTGGTAGTGCACCCGGCGGTCCTCCTGGTGTCTTCCTGACGCGCAGGCATTGAACGACGGGCCGTCCGTCGAGGAGGTCGACCTATTTGTTTGAGCTCGCTATTGAAACATCTTTCTTGTCTTGCACAGGCTCTCCGGACTTGTCTTGCTCATGTGAAGCGAATGGAAATTGACATTTGACCAGTGCTTGCTAAAGAAGTGAGTTGCACTGCGTGCAAGGTCAAGTTTCGTTCGAGTATCGCCAGTGTGTCCCGTGTGACGATACAGAAATTCCGTTCGAGTATCGCACCCACTATCGCCGGCTCAATATCGTTCGAGTATCCCACGATTATCGCGTCTTAAATTCGAATATTGCACGCGTGGCACTGGCCACAGCGTTATGCTTGCGATATTCGAACGATATTTGTGTATCGACACATGTGACACACTGACGATACTCGAACCATATCTGACCTTGCCCGCAGTGTTGACTTGATCCAGTTGCAACCCGTCGCGGCGAGTCGCGTGTCGCCACAGCTTCGTTTCATCTTTCGTCTATCAATTCCCTGAGGTCTGAGACAGTCTAAGCTCCAGAAACACCGGGAATCTTATCACTCCTGGCACTGGCGGACAAATTGGCAATGGACGGCTGCCCATGTGTCCGTTGCGTTCATGCCAGCGACGGCATCGCAGTGGGCACTCTACCTAGTGGTGAGGGCCGATTAGCTCACGTATCATGCTGGCTAGCTTCTTGAGCGATGCAGTAACGAGACAAGCAAGGCAGATGGAGGAAGTTTGACACGGCTGGTGTATGTGCTCGTGAGCTCGTGCCGCAGCCAGCAGCCGTGTACTAAACGCGACTGAGAAACACCAACATACAGACTCGTCAGACACTTCAAATGGCTAGGCGGCTAGCTGTAAGCGAGCAAGCACGGACGGATCGCACATGCGGTCTACTGCGACGAGTGTAGATAGTTGATGAGACGCGCCAGCTGCTGCGATTCAGTTGGCTCCGCAAGTGCAAGCCAGCGTATGTCATGTCATTAGACATCTTGCGTGACCGCAACGTGTGATGCTCCACACCACTTCCGGCGCTTCTGCCGGTCTAAGCCTTCCGTAGTGTTATTTCATTCCTCTTCCCTGTCTAATGTGCACAAATTTTTGAAATAGATATAAAATATATTTTAGAGTGCCAAGCGGGAATGGGGTGAGTAACTGAGGCGTGAAATTGCTGACAGGGTAGTCCCTGATGACGCACCGGCAAAAGCACCGGCAAAAGCACCGGCACCAGCGTGGAGCATGACACGTTGCGATCACGCAAGATGTCTATTCAAACTGGTTGGGTGTGCTTGAGTGAGATGGGTGCGAGTTGGCTAGCACAAGTTGCAGGGTACGGCTGGCTGAAGTGTAATCACCACAGCCGTGCAGACCAGTGGACCAGTGTATCTCGCTTATATGGTGAGCACGCGTGTACGGTGCAGATCGCGCATGCGGAAAATGTCGGCAAAGAAGACCTGCAATAGTCTATAAAATACCTAAATTCACTCCTCAGCTTCGCCTTCGACGCATTTACAAGTTAAAGTGTGACGAGGAGGACGAGACGACGTCGAAACGGACGTGAGTGCGTTGGGGCGACGCGATGACGCAATCTCCGGTATTTTCCGCTGCCAAGGGAATTTCCGGTCGTGCGTCGATTGTGGGTGGTTGTGGCTCACCTAGTGCCATGCGCCCGCCGACGAATACGATGCAGAAAGTTGTCTGAAGCCATAAATATTGACTGAATGTCACAGGAAATCGTATCAATAGCGTTCAGAGCAATTTAAGCTGGTGAAAGCGCCAGAACGGAGACCAGGTCGAGGAGCTATATTTAAGTACCGACTAGGCAAACTCCGAAGAAATCGCTCAGTGAAAGAGACGGCACATTCGTGACCGTAATCACAGCTGCCGCCCTTCCGCCCTTCGCGACAGCCACGAACTCGAACTATAGCCTGAAACCAATGGAAAGCACGCTCAGATCACCAAGGCCGTCAAATGGAGGACTATAACATTGTCAGGCGACGCCAGGCTGTAGGTTTGTGCTGTTTAGCCACGCTGAACAAGAAGACCTTTTGGACAACCTCAAACACTGATGTCACAGCGCTCCGAAAGATGGGCTCAGCAGCGAGTATGCACAGGCAGCAGTGCGCATCGAGGAGGGAATCCGCAAATGGAGGTTCATGGTGCGTGTGTGATGTTGGTCATCTCTTTGCAACTATTCGACCCTGTCTTCCTCCCTGCTACTCTTGCTTCTGCGCGCTTCAAGTTCCGGCAAGCGGGCCTTCCTTTGAACGTGGCCGTGGTGTCCACGCCTGACTCGTACTTAGTGCGAGTGTGGCGGGAAGCACGCTCAGTCTGGGACCAAGTCGTACGAGTGTGGTTAACCTATAGTACGTGTTCTCATTTCTTTCAAGCGGATGAGGTGACTGACAGAGTGGATGTAGCGACCAGAACTGGGACCAAGAACGCATTCCGAGGGCGATGTCGCCGAGCATGCCTATGCTTGCGTCTACGAGCCTGGTATCGACACCATGCCAACTCGCCGACGCTATACACGATAGCATCGCCTCGGGCAAGAATAAAAACTGGGGCGGGCTTGGTAAGAAATTTAGAATCTTCACTGGCGGCAAGGACGAGCACAAATCCAAGTCGGCGACCAAGCGTAGCTTCGACGATGACACGTACGAACCGTATGGACGTGTCGTCCAGAGTCCCGTAGGAGCGATGGACGACCTCAACGCCCCGTTCGCACTGTTGCCATGCCTGACGAGCTACAAGAGCGGCGACGTTAGCACCCGTTGGACTAGTGCTTGGTCGCCCGTGTGCGCATGTCAGCCGAGCAGCAGCAGCACCACTCTGCTTAGGATCGTATGGCCCGATTCCTTGGGCTGCGCCAAGCAGCGCATTGATTAGCCCGACGAGCAGCCAGTCCTCGTGGCGCCAGAGCAACGCCTCGCTCGATGTGCTGCCTGCATGCACACGAGCGCGTACCCGAGGTACAGCGCGAGTGTCCTTGGCGACGCCTTCGGCGTCGCGGCGCACAGCGGAAAAGACGACCTTGATACCCTTTCGGAGAAGATGAAGGTGGGATCGATGAGGTTGCGACATGGCACACTTGGGAGCACGGCGGGGCCGCGGCGATCACAACGGGAAATGGTTTCCTGTCTCTGCTGCTGGAGGCATTTGGTTCCAACCATGTACACATCTCAGTCTGTGTCGCACGTGCTGTGTTTGTAGACTCTCTGGGGATCTTGACCGAATAGTCGTGTACAGATGCGAACGTGAACTCGTCATCAACAGATTAGATAACGTAGGAAGTGGATGTGGCAATGCAGTCAAGATGGAGGATTACACGGGTGAAGCGAGGAGCAAAGGTCGTCCATGAGTACATCGCAACATATATACTACGCGGGAGGGTAGGTTTTGGAGGAGACAGAGTCTTATTTTCGGCCACGCCCATGGCTGCGCAGCCCACACTCAACTCAAAGCTGCAAGCCAACATTCGAAAATTGCGGTGGTGCGCAAACTTTGTTTTTCATTGGCCTCGAGACCGAATGCAGGGGTGAATGAATAGTCTCGCATGCATAAACGTGTGACGTCACGTGCTTGAGCCTCCGCAGTTCACCGCACAACCACTGTGTAAACACCCGGCGAATCGGAATTCGCTGGCGAGTAGCGTCGCCGACTTGACCTTCCGTGAAAGGTCGCGGTCTAGTGAATAGAGTTCGCTGCTCAACCAAAGATAACCCTTCTTTTGAGCTCAATGCGCCAGTCGGACTTTGACAAACTCGCGTCGTTTTTACCATCAGATCACTCCGCGCGCGCGATTCAACCCACATCCAACCCCGATCGAGTGAGATTTAGTGCTGGCTTTTTGTTCCTCTCCTTTTGCTATGAAAGAATATATACATGGGTATGATGTGGTGGTTGACTTCTGGTCTTTGACAATGATTGGCGTCTGGAACTTCAAATGTTTACATCCATGCTGATAGCGGCAGCAACTATGTCAATTTCAAATCAGCCTGATTCAGAGGTACCAGGCATTTGCGACTTTACAATCGTGGAGCCGGGGACAGCCTCGAGGTGTGCGGCAAGTCGGAGTTCGGACGTTTCGCCAGATGCAGCATAACCGGGATTTTCCGCGAGGCCTGATCGCCAGAATCGCCGCAAGCCCAACTCACAGCCGCCGTCCTTCCACCCGGCACAACACCTCCAAACCCGAACCTTCACCCGAAAACAATGGACAGCCCATCCAGATCGCTAACGCGGTCAAAGGGAAGGCTATGATATTGTAGCGCGACGTAGCAGGTCAGGCTGTAGATTCAACGCGGTCACGCGTAAAGTTCAGCCACGTCGAAATGACAAAACCTCGTGGACAGCATCGCGCACTGATTCCACGGCGCTGTGGAAAATAGTTTCAGCAGCGAGCGTGCATAGGCAGCAGTACTTGCTCATCGAAGAGGGCGTTCGAAAACAGAGGCTCATGGTGCGTGCGTGGTGATCGTCATCCCTTCGCGACCTTTCGACCTCGTCTTCGTCACCGCCACCCTTGCTCCTGCGCGTTCCAAGTTCCGGCGAGCAGACCTCCCTTTGAACGTGGTCGTGGTGTCCACGCCAGACTCGTACTCCTTTCACTCGCGCCACCTCGCCACATGTCGTTGCTGTTCGTCCTCGCCCATACCCATCAATGTTGCGATCTACACCCTGTAATCCATTCTGTCCCATCACTACATTTGCCCGCACTCTGGTGGTCACACCTTCGATTTTACTTGTCTTCCCATGCGTCGTGTCTCTGCGCCGCCATTTTCCTGTCAACCAAACCTTCGCCTTCCTTGTCTGTATCAGTCCTGCCTCTTCCTTTGTTCCGTCCTCGACTTCCGCTACCCTGTCTCACGAACCCACATCCGTTCGTTGAAAGCCTGCACAGAGGCGTCCGACGATGCTCCATTGCGTCATATTCTGCCATGCTACCATTCGCCCACCGAGACCTCCACCCTGCTCTCACGCGACTCGTCTGCCCCATTATCACGCTCGCCGGTGCTAGTGCTGGTGCTAGAGATGCACCTCGCCTCTCTGCAAGACTTGACACTAATTGAATCTAACCAACAGGTGCAACGGAGAACCAGCGCGCGAATCTTCGACCCGCCGTTAGACGTCGACGTGTTGCATTCGACCGCTTCGCCTGGTCCTACCCACTCGCCTTCTGCTCTCGCTTACGATCAGCGCCTTCCCAGTCCTTCCCATGCTCCCTTCCAGACACCGTCATCCCAGATCACAGCCAAAATACCAGTCTTCCATCCGGCGCGGCACCGAATCCCTGTTCCAGTCTACTGAAAGTCCGCCCACGCCGCCTACACCCACTCCTTCAAGCCGTGGACTACTTCATCCCAGGGCAGCGCAACAGTTTGGACAAGTAGCTGGTGTATCAAATCCAGCCCAACCTTCGCGGCCAAGCCAGTCGTATGCACCGGTACCGAGTTACCCGGCCTTCACGCCTCTGCCGTTGTCATTGCACGACCTCATTGCCAACGAGTCGCTTAACCAACAAGATCACATGGTACCACTACCTCAACCTCGACCGAAACCTCAAGAGGAAGTCTGCGTGGAATGCATGATGCGCGACCGTGACCTGGCCGACGTCGATGTCACTTCGCCGGGCGTATGGTCGAGACCGAGGGATGCCGACTATGAAGACCTCGTACGCGGTGACCGTGAAGAAGACCTCGGCAGCGATACGAGGAGTAGTCTCGCACACGAACGACAGAGCATTGCGGGGAACAGCTCGAGTAGCAGACCCGCGAGCAGACGCGTGCGCGCACGAGACAGCCGGCTCACCGAAGAAGGCATTCGCAAATGGATTCTCGTGGTGCGTACGCTGTCTTGGTCATCCCATTGCATCCTCCACGTTCGTTTGCTTCTCCCAAATGCCGAGTACCGGCGAGTGGTGGTGTTCTCTTGGAATGTGGGCGTATTGCCTACGCCAGCCCTTTGCTGCTTCACTTCTCGTCTATCTACCGCACACCTCACCACACATTGTTGTGGGTCGTCCCTGCCTGCGGTGCGAGGGTACCCCGGAACCCTCGTTCATTCCATCTCTATCCGTGCCTGCACTCAGACGATCAACACCCTCCACTCTACTCGAGCCCTGCACCTGTATCCTCATGCATGGCCTGGCTTTCTTCGCCTGCGGCTTTGTTTTTGGCTTGGCCTTGAGCTTTCATCATCTGTTCCCTTTCTGTGCCCTCGGTTCCGGCTTGTGTAACCCGAATGCACCAACCCGAGTGCGTTTCCCTAGAACATGCAGAGCGGTGTGCGGTGGTGCTGCTACGCTGCACTTGTACATGTCGACCGCCCATCAACGTGAGAAGCATTTTTTCATGGAATTTGCGTTCATCGCCCGCCTGTCTAGTCCCGTGTCGCGCGGCCTTATTGTTGCTCGCGTCGCCACTCTTCGTTCGCATTGACACTCGCGCTAACGCTTTCTCCATAGAAACCTAAGGATCATGA
>Ga0247815_10000753_pt1 | contig 25345 bp, 19 predicted proteins | sample UWRJL194509B1_FD_181014 | JGI IMG/M metagenome (GOLD analysis project Ga0247815, IMG submission 181014) | Plant litter microbial communities from Arlington Agricultural Research Station in Wisconsin, United States - UWRJ-L194-509B-1 | ecosystem: Environmental > Terrestrial > Plant litter >...
GCCGCCGCATAATGTTAGCGCTATCGATGTTCTATAATTGAGCATCATGACCGCAGACACCATCGCCATCAATCAAAAAATGGATCAGTTCGACGGCCACCACAGCGTTTGGCTGTTTGGCTACGGTTCGCTGATCTACAAGGCCGACTTCCCGTACCTGCAACGCCGGCCGGCGTGCATCGCCGGCTGGACGCGCCGGTTCTGGCAAGGCTCGCACGACCATCGCGGCACGCCTGACGCGCCGGGCCGTGTGGTGACCATCATCGAAGAGGCTGGCGCGGTCTGCCACGGCATGGCCTACCTGATCACGCCGGAAGTCTTCGCGCACCTGGACCATCGCGAAAAGAACGGCTATCTGCGGCTGGCCATTCCCATCACCTTTGACGACGGCGACCAGGTCGAAGGCCTGGTCTACATCGCCACGCCGGACAACACCGCCTTCCTCGGCGCGGCCTCCGAGCGGGAGATCGCACACCACATCGCCCGTTCCGCCGGCCCCAGCGGCCCGAACAGCGACTACCTCAATCATCTGGCCACCGCCCTGCGCGAGCTGGGCCGGCACGACCAGCATGTGTTCGACATCGAGCTGCACTTGGCCGCCTTGCAGCGCGATCCTTCAGAATAAATCCAGCTGTCCAGCGTCGGCGGCCTTGGCGCGCGCGCCCAGCGGCGGCACCACCAGCGGTCGGGTGAATTGCGACGCGTCCATATGCTGGAAGCGGCTGCCGCGTCCGGTCAAGCCCAGCCGCTCGCTGGCGATCTTCATGCGCTGACGGATCAGCTCAGCCCACACGCCCTCGCCCTTCATGCGGGTAGCGAAGTTGCTGTCGTAGTCTTTGCCGCCGCGCATTTCGCGGATGCGGTTCATCACGCGCTGCGCCCGCTCCGGGAAGTGCGCCTCCAGCCATTGATGGAACAACGGCGCCACCTCCCACGGCAAGCGCAGCACGGTGTAGTGGGCGCTGACGGCCCCGGCTTCCTTGACCGCCTCCAGGATCTTTTCAATATCCGGCTCGGTGATGAAGGGGATGATGGGCGCGATGCTGACCGCGACTGGTATGCCTGCGTCGGTCAGCGTGCGGATCGTACGCAAGCGCCGCGCCGGTGCCGCCGCGCGCGGCTCCAGCGTGCGCGAGATCGCCGGGTCAAGCGTGGTCAGCGTGATGGCGACGCCGGCTTGGTTCTTGGCCGCCATCGCCGACAGGATGTCGATGTCGCGCTCGATCAGCGAGGATTTGGTGATCAGCCCGACCGGGTGCTGGCATTCCTGCAGCACTTCCAGCACGCGGCGGGTGAGTTTCAGTTCGCGCTCGCAGGGCTGGTAGGCGTCCGTGTTGACGCCGAGCGCGATCGATTGCGGCTCGTAGCCGGCCTTGGCGAGTTCGCGCCGCAATACCTCGGGCGCGTTGACCTTGGCGAAGATCTTGCTCTCGAAATCCATGCCCGGCGACAGGCCGAGGTAGCTGTGCGTCGGCCGGGCGAAGCAGTAGATGCAGCCGTGCTCGCACCCGCGATAGGGATTGAGCGAGACGCTGAACGGCAGGTCCGGCGAGGCGTTGCGGCTGAGGATGGATTTGCAGAGCTCGTCAGTGACCTGGGTTTTCCACGGCGCGGCCTCTTCCTCTTCACGCTCCCAGCCGTCGTCGTAGGCCTCGCGGGCGTTGACCTCGAAGCGGCCCTGCAGGTTCGACACCGCTCCCCGCCCCTTTTGCGCCTTCAACGAGGGCGGCGGGAGCATCACGTGCTCTTGATTGTTTTCATCATGTATTTTCATGGTAAGGCGGGCCTCGGCCTGAATACTGTATATATATCCAGTATTCTAGGCGTTCAAAACGACCATATCAAGCGAAATATCAATGGTGCGGGCCGCAGCCTTGGGGGCGCGGGGCGTAGCTGGTATCATGCAGGGCTTCCGGGAGCCCACCCCTCCCCGCGCCAGGCGCGCCCTACACTACACGAGTAAAAACATGAATAATTCAACTCAACCGTTGCCGTCTTTTTTCAGCCGCATTTCGATCGCCATCGGCGCTTTTTTCCGCGCGCTTTCCGACGCTGACTACGCTGCGCGCCTGAGCCGCATCGACGATCCCGTGCCGCAGCCAGCCGCCGCGCCGGTCGCCGCGCCTGCGCCAGCTCCAGCGCCCGCGCCCGCGCCTGTGCAGGCGCCAATCATCCTGCGCGAAGCCACGCCTGACGCCGCCTTGCAGCTGCTGAGCCTGTTCCAGCGCGAAGCCCGCCTGATCGACTTCACGCAAGAAAACCTGAGCGCCTATTCGGACGCCGACATCGGCGCCGCCGCGCGCGTGGTGCACGAGGGCTGCGGCAAGGTGCTGCGCGAGCACTTCACCATCGAACCGGTGCGCAACGAAGCCGAAGGCAGCCGCATCGAACTGGCGGAAGGCTTCGACGCCGCCGCCGTGCGCCTGACCGGCAACGTGGTCGGCAAGGCGCCGTTCCGCGGCTCCTTGAGCCATCGCGGCTGGCGCTCGTCCAGCGTACGCCTGCCGAAACTGGCCGAAGCGCACGACGCCGCCATCCTGGCCCCGGCGGAGGTGGAATTATGAGCGATCCACGTTACGCCATCGGCATCGACCTGGGCACCACGCACAGCGCGTTGTCGTATGTCGATCTAACCGCCAGCGAAGGCGAGAAAACCCGCCACGGCGTGCTGTCGATTCCGCAGTTGACCGCGCCGGGCACGGTGGAGGAGCTGCCGTTGCTGCCGTCCTTCCTGTATCTGCCGCACGCGGACGAACTGGCGCCGGGCGATCTGACCCTGCCTTGGCCGCAGTCGGCCGAAGAACAAACCAGCGTCGCCGGCGAGATGGCGCGCAGCCGTGGCGCCACCACGCCGATCCGTTTGGTGTCGAGCGCGAAGAGCTGGTTGAGCCATCCGGGCGTCGACCGCCGCTCCGCGCTGCTGCCGAACGACGCGCCGGAGGAAGTCACGCGCGTCTCGCCGCTGGAGGCGTCGACCCGCTACCTGTCGCACCTGCGCAAGGCCTGGGACCAGGCCTACCCCGACGCGCCCTTCGGCGAACAAGCGGTCACGGTCACGATCCCCGCATCGTTCGATCCGGGCGCGCGCGAATTGACGGCCGATGCGGCGCGCGCGGCCGGCTACACCAACCTGACCTTGCTGGAAGAGCCGCAAGCGGCCTTGTACAGCTGGATCCAGGGCAGCGAAGGCCGCTGGCGCAAGGACGTCAAGCCGGGCGACATCATCCTGGTGGTGGACGTCGGCGGCGGCACCAGCGACTTTTCGCTGATCGCCGTGTTGGAACGCGACGGCGTGCTGGAACCGCATCGCATCGCGGTCGGCGATCACATTCTGCTCGGCGGCGACAATATGGATCTGGCGCTGGCCCACCTGGTGGCGCGCAAGCTGGCCGCCAACGGCACGCAGCTCGACGCTTGGCAGATGCGCGCGCTGACCTATGGCTGCCGCAGCGCCAAGGAAAAACTGCTGGCCGACGCCAGCGTCGAGACCTGGCCGATCGTGGTGCCGAGCCGCGGCTCGAAGCTGATCGGCGGTTCGATCCGCACCGAGTTGACGCGCGACGAGGTGACGACGTTCATCCTCGACGGCTTCTTCCCGGCGGTGGAAGCGTCGGCGCGGCCGGCGGTGCGCACGCGCGCGGGCCTGACGCAGCTTGGCCTGCCGTATGCGCAGGACGCCGGCATCACGCGCCATCTGGCGGCGTTCCTGGCGCGCCAGGTCGGCGCCACCAGCGAATTGGAAGGCTACGCCGGCAAGCAAAACGCCGACGCGACCTTCCTGCATCCGACGGCGGTGCTGTTCAACGGCGGCGTGTTCAAGTCGGACCTGCTGGCGCAGCGCATCATGGGCACGCTGAACGACTGGCTATATCTGGAAGGCGCTGAGGCAGCGCGCATGCTCGACGGCGCCGATCTCGATCTGGCGGTGGCGCGCGGCGCGGCTTACTACAGCTACGTGCGGCGCGGCAGCGGCGTGCGGATTCGCGGCGGCACGGCGCGTTCGTACTACGTGGCGATCGAATCGGCGATGCCGGCGATTCCCGGCATGGAGCCGCCGATCCAGGCGCTGTGCGTGGCGCCGTTCGGCATGGAGGAAGGCGGCGAGATCGAATTGCCGAATCAGGAATTCGGCCTGGTGATCGGCGAGCCGGTGCAGTTCCGCTTCTTTGGTTCGTCGGTGCGCCGGCAAGACCAGATCGGCGACCTGCTGGACTTCTGGGGCGCCGATGAGCTGATCGAGATGAACGAGATCGAAGCCAACCTGTCGCCGGAAGGCCGCGTCGCCGGCGACGTGGTCCAGGTGCGTCTGCATGCGATGGCGACCGAATCCGGCACGCTGGAACTGCAGGCCGTGGCCAACGACGGCCAGCGCTGGAAGGTGGAGTTCGACGTTCGCGCGGCATGAGTAAATACGTCGTCAGCATCGACCTGGGCACCACCAATACGGTGATGGCCTACGCGGAAGCCGGCGGCGCCGAGATCCGGCTGTTCGAGATCGAGCAGCTGACGGCGCCCGGCGAGATCGGTGCGGCGGCGTTGCTGCCGTCACTGCGCTACCACCCGGTGCAGGGAGAATTGGCGGACGGCGATTTGCAGCTGCCGTGGCGGCGGGATGATGTCGCCGGGCTGTCGCAGGTTGTCGTCGGCAAGCTGGCCCGCAAGCTCGGCGCGCAGGTGCCGGGCCGCGTGGTGGCCAGCGCCAAGAGCTGGCTGTCGCATCCTCAGGTCGATCGCATGGCGCCGATACTGCCTTGGGGTGCGGACGCCGATGTGGCGAAGGTGTCGCCGGTGGCGGCCAGCGCTTCGTATCTGGCGCATCTGCGCGGCGCGTGGGATACGCGCTTTCCCGCGCATCCGCTGGAACAACAGCAAATCGTTTTAACCATTCCCGCTTCGTTCGACGAGGGCGCGCGCGCGTTGACCTTGGAGGCCGCGCGCATGGCCGGCCTGCCCGGCTTGCGCTTGCTGGAGGAGCCGCAGGCGGCGTTTTATGATTGGCTGTTCCGTCAGCGCGCGACGCTGGCGGAGGATCTGGCCGAGACGCGCCTGGTGCTGGTGTGCGATGTCGGCGGCGGCACCACCGATTTCAGTCTGATCAAGGTGGAGATGGCCGATGGCCAGCCGCGCATCAGCCGCATCGGCGTCGGCAATCACTTGATCCTCGGCGGCGACAATATGGATCTAGCGCTGGCGCATCTGGTCGAGTCGCGCCTGGCCGCAACCGGCGGAGCAGTGGGCGGTGCGACCGGTGTTGCGGCGGGCGGCGCGGTGGAGCGGCTGTCGTCGAGCCGCCTGTCGCAGCTGGCGGAGCGCTGCCGCGCGGCGAAGGAGCAGCTGCTGGCCGCTGATGCGCCTGAGCGCACCACGGTCACGCTGCTCGGCTCCGGTTCGCGATTGATCGGCGGCTCCCGCTCGGTCGACCTGACGCGCGATGAAGTCTGCGCGCTGGTGGTCGACGGCTTCTTCCCGCTCAACGAATCGCGTGAGCCGGCCAAGCGCGGACGCGGCGCCATCGTCGAATTCGGCCTGCCCTACGCCAGCGATGCCGCCATCACCCGCCATCTTGCCGGCTTCCTGCAACAGCACGCGGCGGCCGCGCGCGAAGCGCTTGGACTGCCGGCGGACCATGCTGGCATCCCGGTGCCGGACACGCTGCTGCTCAACGGCGGCGTGTTCCGCGCCGACGCATTGGCGCGCAGGCTGGAGGCGGTGCTGGCGCAATGGCGCGGCGAGCCGCTGCGCGTTCTGCACAACGACAATCCCGATGTCGCGGTCGCGCGCGGCGGCGCCGCTTACGCGCTGGGCCAATCCGGGCTGGCACCGGTGATCGGCGGCGGTTCGGCGCGCAGCTACTTCCTGCTGCTGGACGACGAAGCCCGTGCCGACAAGCCGCGCCGGGCCGTCTGCATCCTACCGCGCGGCAGTGTCGAGAACCGCGAGATCCTGCTGGCCGACCGCAGCTTCGCCTTGCGTCTCGGAAGGCCGGTGCGCTTCCACCTAGCCTCTTCGATCTCCGACGCGGCGACGCCGCAAGCCGGCGACCTGGTCGACCTGCAACCAGGCGAGTACGTCCAGCTGCCGCCGATCGCCACCGTGCTGCGCGACGGCGGCGCGGCCACCGCGCGCAAGGAGATCCCGGTTCGACTGGCGGCGTCGATCAGCGAAGTCGGTACCCTGGAAGTGCACTGCGTCTCCAGCGGGGACGCGCAGCGCTGGCTGCTGGAGTTCCAGCTGCGCGGGGACGCGCCACCTGCGGACAACAACGACGGCGCGATGCCGGCCGGCCTGAACGCCGCCATCGAAAAGATCGACCGCATCTTCGGCAGCCGCGCGCAGCAAGTCGATCTGAAAGAAGTCAAGCAACTACGCGCGCAACTCGAACAGCTGCTGGGCAGCCGCGAAAGCTGGCACACGCCGCTGCTGCGCCGCCTGTTCGACGCGCTGATGGAGCGCGCCAAGGGCCGCCGCCGCTCGTCCGAACATGAACGCGCGTGGTTCAACCTGAGCGGCTACTGCCTGCGTCCCGGCTTCGGCCACACGCTGGACGAATGGCGCATCGACCAATTATGGGCGATGTATGAAACCGGCATCCAGCACCACAAGGACAGCCAGGTCTGCGCCGAGTGGTGGACGCTGTGGCGGCGCGTCGCCGGCGGCTTGAGCGTCGAAGCGCAATTGCGGGTGCTGGATGATTTCGCCTTCAACGTGCAGGCGGACGCGCAGGAACGAGGACGCCGCGCCGTCACGCTGGTCAACGGCAGCGAGGAAGACATGCTGCGCCTGGGCGCGTCGCTGGAGCGCATCCCCGGCAACTACAAGGCGGAAATCGGCGCGTGGATGCTGGGCCGATTGGAAGCGGCGAACAAGGCCGCCGCCAAAGCGTCCGTCAACAAAACCCGCGGCGGCGCGGCCGATGCGGCCAAGGCCGAAGCGACGCAAGGCCGCTTCCTGTGGGGGCTGAGTCGCGTCGGCGCGCGCCAGCCCTTCCACGGCAGCGCGCACGATGTGGTGGAGACGGCCGTCGTCGAACAATGGCTGGCCGCGATACTGGCGTTGGACTGGAAGAAGGTGGAGCCGGCCGGTTTCGCCGCATCGCATCTGGCGCGCATGACGGGCGACCGCTCGCGCGACATCGGCGAAGCGCTGCGCGTGGAAGTTCTGCGTCGCCTGTCGGCGGTCGGCGCCCCCGCCAACTGGAGCGCGATGGTGCGCGACGTGGTGCAGCTCGACCAAGCCGACGAAAAACGCATGCTGGGCGACGCCCTGCCGCCCGGCCTAAAACTGATCGCCTAACCCCGGTGGGGTCAAGTCTGACATTCGTACACGAGCTCTACCGTAGCGTTCCGCTACGGTAGAGCTCGTGTACGAATGTCAGACTTGACCCCACCGGGCCTGCTGCGCGACGAAGCCGTCGAAGGCGTCGATCAGCGGGTTGAATTTGTGGTCGTCGTTTTCCAGTTGCGCCAGCGCGTAGGCCGTCGCTTCCAGCGTCGATAGCTGATCCGGCAGGTGCGCTTTGCGGATCAAGTAGTGCGACGGCGGCGTGTCGCGCAGCGGTAGGCGCGGCAGCGATTGCAGCGCCGGATTTAGATACAACATCTTGCGGCTCTTGCGCCATGTGCCGTCCAATACCACCAACCGCAATCGCCGCGGCTCCCGCAGCCACGCCGGATCGAAGGGCTGCGGCTCGGCCAGGCCCAGTGATTTGTCGGCGGCGGTGTCGGGATACAGCAACACGCTGCGCCTATCGGTCGACAGCAGGCGCTCCGCGTCGAATACTTCGCCCACCTCCAGCCGGCTGTTGGCCAGGCTCAGATGCAGCAACCGCGCGCTGCCCTTGGCGTTCGCGACTTCCATCGGATGCTGCAGGATCAGCACTTCCACTTGATTGGATAACGCAGTGACCCAGCGACAGATGCAGGTCCGCTGTGGACGCAGGCACGTGGCGCATTGCGGGCGTGTGGTGGATGGTGCGGCGTCGGTACTGGTCGTCATGGACGCCATTGTACCGAAGCGCCGAATAGCTTAGAACTCTTCCCAGTCGCCGCCCGCCGTGGCGGCGGTGGTTTCGCGCTTGACCACCGGTTTCGGCGCCGGTCCGGCGACGGCCTTGGGGCGCTTCAGCGGCGCGACCGCGCGCGCGACTGGGCGCCGCAACGCCGGTCGTGGTGGCGGCGGCATACTGGCCGCGTCCAGCTTGAACACGCTGACTACGTCCGCCAGCTTGGCCGATTGCTCCTGCATCGATTCCGCCGCGGCGGCGGCCTGCTCCACCAGCGCCGCGTTCTGCTGCGTCACCTGGTCCATCTGCGTGATCGCGTCGTTCACTTGCGCGATGCCGATGCTTTGCTCTTCGCTGGCGTTGCTGATCTGGGTCATGATCTGCGTGACGCGGCTGATGCTCTGCACGATTTCATCCATCGTCTGTCCCGCCTTGTCGACCAGCTCCGACCCCAGCGCCACCTTCTGCACCGAGTCGTCGATCAAGCCCTTGATGTCCTTCGCGGCGGACGCCGAACGCTGCGCCAGGTTGCGCACCTCGGACGCCACGACCGCGAAGCCGCGTCCCTGCTCGCCGGCGCGCGCCGCTTCCACCGCCGCGTTCAGCGCCAGGATATTGGTCTGGAACGCGATGCCGTCGATGACCGAGATGATGTCGACGATCTTGCGCGACGAGTCGTTGATCGATCCCATGGTGTCGACCACCTGTCCCACCACCGAGCCGCCGCGGCTGGCGATCTCCGACGCGCTGATCGCCAGCGCGTTGGCCTGTCGCGCGTTCTCGGCGTTGAAGCGCACCGTCGATGTCAGCTCCTCCATCGACGACGCGGTCTCCTCCAGCGAGCTGGCTTGTTCCTCGGTGCGCGACGACAGGTCCTGGTTGCCGGCGGCAATCTCGCTCGACGCGGTCGCCATCAAATCGGTGCCGTTGCGCACCTGGCCGACGATGTTGACCAGGTTCGAATTCATGGTCCTGAGCGCGTGCATCAGCTGCCCGGTTTCGTCTTTGCTGTTGACCTGGATATCGCTGGTCAAGTCGCCCGAGGACACCGTCTCCGCCACCTTGACCGCCGCGTTGATCGGCCGCGTGATGGTGCGCGTGATCCACCACGCGGCGAAGATGCCCATCGCGATCGCGGCAAGGCCCAGCATGATCAGCAGCATGCGCCCGCTCTTGTACTGTTGTTGAATATCGGCCGCCGCCGCGTCCAGCAAGGCCTCCTGCTTCTCGGTGAACGCCTTGAGCGCGGCCAGGTAGCGGATGCGGCTCTGGGTCATGTCGCCTTCATAGATCTTGCGGCCGGTCTCCAGGTCGCCGGCCTTCTTAGCCGCGAACACCGCCTTGCGAAAATCGGTGTAGGCCTTGCGCGTGTCGAGCACCTGCTTGAACAGCGGCTTGAGTTCCTCGTTGTCGAGCGAGGCGCCGATCTGGTCCTGGATCTGCGTGGCGCGCGCCGATGATCCGGCCATCAACGCCTCCAGGTTTTTCTGGTCCGCCGGATCGGCGACCATCCAGGCGCCGGTGGTGCGCGCGGCGTTGACCTCGATGATCTTGCCCCACTCCGCGCTCAAACGCTCGTCGCGGATTTTCACGCCGATCATCTCATCGGTCAGCGCGCTGGCGCTGCTGAGGCGCAGGATGCCGATGACGGTCATCGCCGTCAACAACAGCAGAATGAGCGAAAAGCCGAAACCCAGGCGCGTACCGATCTTCAGATTGTTCATGGCGGACTCCTAGCTTAAAAGTCTGGTTTGTCCAGTTCATGCTAGCACCAATTGTCCACAAATTATCGTTTCGAAAAGAAAGATTAGCGCTGCGGTGCAGCATTCAACCGCCGGCCGCGTGCGCGCCGAGCAGCTCTTCGACGCCGGCGATGGCCGCCGGATCCTTGATGACGGCGCGCAGCCAAACGTGCAGCGGCATGTCGCCCCAACTGGCGGCTTTGTCGGCCAGGTAGGCAACCGGACTGTGCGGTTCGGTGCGACGGAAGAACTCCGCCACGAGACGCAGCTGCAGCAAGGCCTGCGCGCGATTTTGCGGCGCTCCGCCTAGCGTGGTGGTAGCGCTGCCATCGCTCGTCGCGCCACCGCTGGCCGCCACGGCGATGCCGCCCGCCGGCGCCAGCGTGCGGATCACGGATTGCAAGCTATCCTTGGCCGCGCTGAATCCGGGGCCGTCGGCGCCTAGTTGCGTATCTACCACGCGCTCAAGGCCGGAGAGCATGGCGAGGCAGTATTCGGCGTCGCCAAACTGCGGGTCACGCGCCTCCTTGACCAGCGCCGGAGTGCGCGACAACAGCCAATACAGATTGCCGATGCGTTGATCGTAATCGCCGTCGTCGGCCGGTGGATACAGCCCGTCCCAGTAATGCTCGCACAGACCGGCCAGCACCGCGTAGCCGTCGCCCAGGCCACGCAGGCCGTGCGTCTTGGCCTCGGCTTCGGCCAGCCACACCGCCAGCCGCAAGTCCTTGCTGCGCGATTCGATCATGCCGGCGCAGCGGCCGGCGACGAAGTCCCAGTCGGCCTCCTTCAGCGCCGCCACCCATTCGCCCTGGTCCAGCGTCGGGTCGTCGTACAGGCGCGCCTGCGCGATCTGATCCACCTCGCTGCTGAAGGACAGGTCGTCGCCGCAGCTTTGTTCGGCGCTGATGGGGAGCAGCAGTTGCGCGATGCTGAGCATGATGGTCTCCTATTTGATGGTGTACTTGAACTGGCCCTTGGCGTTGGTGCCGACCTTGATCCTGGCGATCGCCGCGCCCTGCGCCATCTTCTCCAGCACCGCTTCGGCGATCTCCGGCAGCAGCGTGCCGTTGAGGATATGGTCGACGTTGCGCGCGCCGGAATCGACTTCGGTGCAGCGCGTCAGCACCGCGTCGACCAGCGCATCGTCCCACAGGAATTCGGCATGGTGGTGATCGCTGATGCGCCGGCCGATGCGCTCCAGCTTGAGCACGATGATCCGCGCCAGCACGTCGTCTGGTATCGGGTAGTACGGCACCACTTTCAGGCGGCCGAGGAAGGCCGGCTTGAAGTGCTTGATCAACTGGGGCCGCAGCAGCAGCTCCAGCGCGTCGGCTTCCGGCGGCCGCTCTTGGTTCAGGCAAGCCTGCATGATGACGGCCGATCCCGCGTTGGAGGTGGCGATGATGATGGTGTTGCGGAAGTCGATCTCGCGCCCTTCGGCGTCGTCCATCACGCCTTTGTCGAAGACCTGGAAGAATAGCTCGGTCACGTCGGGGTGGGCTTTTTCGATTTCATCGAGCAGCACCACACTGTAGGGATTGCGCCGCACCGCTTCGGTCAGCACGCCGCCCTGGCCATAGCCGACGTAGCCGGGCGGCGAGCCTTTGAGGCCGGAGACGCTGTGCGCTTCCTGGTATTCGCTCATGTTGATGGTCAGCAGTTTGCGCTCGCCGCCGTACAGCAGGTCGGCCAGCGCCAGCGCGGTCTCGGTCTTGCCGACGCCGGACGGGCCGACGAACAGGAACACGCCTTTCGGCTTGTTCGGATCATCCAGGTTGGCGCGCGCGGTGCGCACCCGCTGCGCCACCGCCTCGATGGCGTGCGGCTGGCCCAGTATGCGGGTCTGCAAGGCGTCGCGCAGATTGAGGACGGTGCGGATTTCGTCCTTGACCATTTTCCCCAGCGGGATGCCGGTCCAGCCGGAGACGATGGCGGCCACCGTCGCGGCGTCCACCTCGACAGGCACCATCGGCGTGTCGCCCTGCAGCGCGCTCAGTTCCTCTTTGAGGGCGCGGATTCCGGTGGCGCCGTCGGGCTCCGCGCGCTGCCGCGTGATCGCCGCGACGATGGATTGTTCGCGCCGCCAGGCCTCGCCATGCGCCGCATGGGAGGCGTGCAGCTCGGCGCGCACTTCCGCCAGTTGTCGCAGGCGGCCTCGCGACGACGCGGCGCCATCGGAGTCCTGCTCCCGCGTGAGGGCCGCGATCTCGGCGTCGATGCGCGCCATCTCACTGGCGGCGAATTCGATCAACGCCGGCGTGCCGCTTTGCGCCAACGCCACGCGGGCGCAGGCCGTATCGAGCACGCTGACCGCCTTGTCCGGCAACTGGCGGCCGCTGATGTAGCGATGCGACAGCCGCACCGCTTCCGTCACCGCCTCGTCGCGAATGCGGATGCCGAAGTGCCGCTCCATCAGCGGCGTCATCGCGCGCAGCATGGCGCTGGCGATGTCCTCGCTGGGCTCCTCGACCTTGACGACCTGGAAGCGCCGCGCCAGCGCCGCATCCTTCTCGAAGTATTTTTTATACTCGCTCCAGGTGGTGGCCGCGATGGTGCGCAACTCGCCGCGCGCCAGCGCCGGCTTGAGCAGGTTGGCGGCGTCGTTCTGCCCCGCCGTGCCGCCGGCGCCGATCATCGTGTGCGCCTCGTCGATGAAGAGGATGATGCCGTGCGGGCTTTGCTTGACTTCGTCGATGACGTTCTTCAGGCGATTTTCAAACTCGCCCTTGACGCTGGCGCCGGCCTGCAACAGACCCATGTCCAGCGATCGTATCTCCACGCCGCGCAGTACCTCCGGCACATCTTCGGCCGCGATGCGGATCGCCAACCCTTCCACCACCGCCGTCTTGCCGACGCCCGCCTCGCCGGTGAGGATGGGATTATTCTGCCGGCGCCGCAGCAGGATGTCGATCAACTGGCGGATCTCCACCTCGCGGCCGATCACCGGATCGAGCTTGCCGTCGCGCGCCAACTTGGTCAGGCTGGTGGTGTACTGGTCCAGCGCCGGCGTGCGCGCGCCGCCCTGCGGCGCGATCTCCGCCAGCGGCACGGAGGCGGAGATCGCGCCGGCCTCCTCCTGCGAGCCTTGCGTGTATTTGTCCAGCTTGTGCTTGACCTCATCGATGGGAATCCGCGCGAACAGCGGCGAGGCGCGCTGTGCCAGCTGCGCCAATTCCGGCTCGGTCAACAGCGCCACCAGCAGATGGCCGCTGCGGATGCGATCCGGCTGCGTCGTCGCCAATGAGGCGATCAGCCACGCGTGCTCCAGCAGCAGCGGCAGATGGCGCGAGAACACCGGCGTGCGCGTGCTGCCGGTCTTGAACTGGCTGACCTCGTGGTGCAGATCCGCCTCCAGCGCGTCGACGCCGATGCCGCAGTTTTTCACGATCAGCGCCGCATCGCAGCGCTCCTGTTCCAGCAAGGCCAGGAACAGGTGTTCGACCTCCACTTCGTACTGCCCCAGCGCCACGCAGATGCTGGCGGCGCGGGTGGCGGCCAGCCGCGAGGTGTCATTCAGCTTGCCAATCAGGGTTTTCAGATTGAGATTCATATTCAGGCTCCGCGTCCACTGCGGTTGATCGAATAGTGCAGCGATGACGGCTGCAGCACCGCGTCGAAGCTGACCGCTTCGGTGTAAGGCATACCGGCCAGCGTAGCGCTGATGGCGAAGCGCACCCGGTTGATGGCGCCGGCCTCGCGCTCCAAACGTGCCTGCACGTTGCGCAGGCGCGGCTCATGGCGATCGATGGCGGCCTTCAGCGCGGCGCAGATGCGGGCGCGGTCTTCGCTGCTGCTCAGGCACATGCCGGCGAAGTCGATCAGGCCATAGTTGACGATTGAGGCGGCGCATTCGGGATAGTCGCTTAGCATCGCTTCAGGCAGCGCGCAGCGGGTATTGAGCAGGTCCTCCAGGTCGCGCGCCACGGAATCCTTGAACTGCTCGAGCGTCAGGCCGTGGTGGCCGCCGTTGCCATCGTGCTCGCCGAGCAGACGATCCAGCAGGCCGGGTGTGAAGCCGTTCATCGCAAGCCCTCGAAAAGAAGGCCAAGCCAGGCCGGCTTGGCCAAAAGAGCGCGCCGCGATGCCCACCGCGGCGGCCCGGGAGATTCATCGCCGCGTCAGACGATGCGGTTGGTGGCCAGGTCCCAGCCGCCGGAGGTGTTGCCGCCGGCGCCGCCGGTGATTTTCTGCTGCGTGTACTTCCACTTGATCTTGGAGAATTTGAACGCGACGTCCTCGGTCAGGATGTCGCCCTCCTCGACCGCCGGCGACACGGCGCCGATCAGCACATTGTCGATTTCGATCTCGAAGTATTTGACGCGTTCGCCCTGGGCGTCGGCGCGCATGAACTCGAACTTGGCCTTGGGGATGGTGCGGCCGGCCGAGCAGGTTTGCAGCAGGATCGGCGAGGCCAGGTCGGCCAGCTTGGAGATCACGATGTCGCGATGCTCGCAGCGCTCCGCCGTGTGGCCGCCGCCGGTGGAGGCGGTGGCGGATTTCGGCTGCTCGACGCCGAAGCTGACCGATTTGCACTCGATCCAATCCTTGTGACGGTCGTCGTTGGACTCGCCCTTGATGCCATCAATGTACAGATAGACGTCGATTGCCATTGCATGCTCCTGTATCAGGTTAGTGTGGAAGATCAGTAGTTGGTCGACTGCGGCAGCTCCGCGACCAAACGGAGGGAAACGGATAATTCATCGAGCTGGAAGTGCGGGCGCAGGAAGGACACGGCGCGGAACACGCCCGGCCGCCCCGCCACCTCGTGCACCTGCACCGAGGCTTCGCGCAGCGGGAACTGCGCCTTCTGCTCCTGGCTGGCGTTGTCGTCCAACAGCACGTACTTCATCAGCCAGCGGTTGAGGAAGTCCTCGACGTTGGAGGCGGCGGCGAAGCTGCCGATTTTGTCGCGCATCATGGCCTTCATGTAGTGGGCGATGCGCGATACGGCGAAGATGTACTGCAGTTGCGACGACAGCACCGCGTTGGCGTTGGCCGCCTCCGAGTTGTATTTCTTCGCCTTCTGCGCCGACTGCGCGCCGAAGAAGGCGGCGTAGGCGGTGTTCTTGCAATGGACCAGCGAAATGAAACCGAGGTCGCTTAGTTCCTTCTCGCGGCGGTCGGTGATGGCCACCTCGGTCGGGCACTTGAGCGCGACCTCGCCCTCGTCGGTCTTGAAGGTGTGGGTCGGCAGGTCGTCCACCAGGCCACCGCCCTCCACGCCGCGGATCGCCGCGCACCAGCCGAAATCGTCGAAGGCCTTGGTCAGCTTGGCGCCGAAGGCGTAGGCGGCGTTACACCACAGGTACTTCTGGTGATCGGTGCCGTCCACTTCCTCGACGAAGTTGAAGCCTTCGACCGTGGTGCCGTCGACCGGATTGAATGGCAGGCGCCCGAGGAAGCGCGGCAACGCCAAACCGACGTAGCGCGAGTCCTCGGATTCGCGAAAGGCCTTCCACTTGGCGTATTCCACGGTGTCGAACACCTTGGACAGGTCGCGCGGCTTTGCCAGGTCGCCGTAGCTCTCCAGGCCAAACAGCTCCGGCGCGGCCGAGGCGATGAACGGCGCGTGCGAGGCGGCCGCCACGTGCGACATCTGCTCGATGAAGTACATGTCCTCCGGCTGGCGCGAGATCTCGAAGTCGCCCAGCAGCGCGGCGTAGGGCGCGCCGCCGAAGGTGCCGAATTCCTCTTCGTAGACTTTCTTGAACATCGAGCTTTGATCGAATTCCAACGCCGACTGGAAGTCCTTCACCAACTCCCGCTTGGTGGCGTTGAGCATGCGGATCTTCAGGCCCTGGCCGGTGGCGGAGTTCTTCACCAGGTAATGCAGGCCGGTCCAGCTTTGCTCCAGCTTCTGGAACGCCGGCGCGTGCATGATGGCGCTCAACTGGCTGGAGATCAACCGGTCCAGCTCCGCCACGCGCGCATCAAGCGTCGCCGACAGATTGTTCGACACCACCACCGTCCCCTCCAGCACTTGGCTGACCAGTTCCGAGATGATGTCCTTGGCGCGCGCGTGCTCCACGCTGGACTTGGCGACCTTGCTTTGCTCGACGATCTGATCCAGCAGGCTGTCGCCGTCGGCCGCCGGCGCGGCCGCTTCCATGGCTTGATTCGATGGCGATGGCATGTCAGTTCTCCGTGGTTGGCTTGGCGGATTTGAAGGTGGCCAGCTTGTCGGTGTTGTTCAGCACATCGCTGAGGATGTCCTCCAGCTTGTCGTTGCCGGCCAACTTGTTGCGCAGGTCGGCCAGCTTGCCGCGCGCCTCCAGCAGTTTGCTGAGCGGCTCGACCTGCCGCACCACCGACTCCGGCCGGAAGTCGGCCATCGACTTGAAGCGCAGCTCCACGTTGAAGCTGCTGTCGTCGCCACTGAGCTGATTCGACACCTGGAAGCGCGCCACCGGCTCGACGCCGCCCAGCACCTCGTCGAAATTGTCGCTGTCGATGTTGACGAACTTGCGGTCCTTCAGGCGCTTCTTCTCCAGGTCCGAATCGCCGCCGAAATCGCCGACCACGCCGACCACAAAGGGCAGCTCCTTGTTTTCCATCGCATCGCCGATTTCCACGTCGTAGGTCATCTGCACCCGTGGCGGCCGCACCTTGGTCAGGCGCTTTTGAACACTGTCACCGTTAGCCATACATGCTCCGTATTAGAGATGGGTTATCAACCCGTTACTTCAAGCCGCCGAAAGGGTCGCTGTTGTTGGTCTGGTTCTTGGACGGCGTGGCCGCCGCCTTTTTCGCCGGCGGCGCCGCCGGCTTGCGCGGCGCCGGATTGGCGGCCGGCACCAGCACGTCCTCGCCAAGGCTGGTGCGCAGCAGCTTGGCCAAGTCTTGGGCTTCGGAGCGCAGCGATCCGTTCAGATTATTTTGCTGGCTCAGGTCCGCCAACGCCTTGGTCGACAAGCGCAAGCCGCTGACGGCGACGATGCTGTTGCCCAGCTTATCGGTCGGATCGCGCTGCAACGCCTCCAACGCGTTCATGATCGCTTCGCCGTAGCTGGCGCGGTCGAATTTGATTTGCGCCATATGCAGCCAGGGCGCCTTCTCGGCGGGGTAGTTGGTGGCGGCGCTTTTCAGGATACCGTTCGCCTTGTCGTTCTGGCCCGCGGCCAATGCGGTGTTGGCGTCGGCCAGCGCGCGTTCCAGCGTCGATGCTTGCGGCTTTTCGACGCGGACGGTATCGCCGTCCGTCGCGCAGCCCGACAACAACAGCAGGCTCGCGACGCAGGGCAACCAGGTTTTCGGGGTGATCATCAATTTCTCCTTTGGCGTAACCGGACAGGAAGGGACCCATTATTCATGAACGGATTCCGCGCCGATTGCGCTTGCGCAAGCGATGCGCCGTTTCCGCTTTGCTTGCGCCGCCGCAAAATCAGCCGACGCGTGATTCGTTCTAATGCATGGATCGCCTGGAGAAAACATGACTGGAACGAAGATGATCGTGATCGCGGGACTGCTTGCGCTGCAAGGCTGCGCCGCCGGAAGCATCGCCGGCGCGGCGATGGAAATCGCCGGCATCCGCAAGGCGCCCGAACTGCCGGACGCGCAAAAGCCGGCGCGCAATGTGGCGATACGCTTGCACGCGAGTCCCAACCTGAACGCGGGCGCCGGCACGCAGCCATTGGCGCTGGTGGTCCGCATCTACAAGCTGCGCCAGCCGGCGGCGTTCCAGCAAATGCCGTTCGATGGTTTTCTCAGCCTGCACGGCGAGCGTGAATCGCTGGGCAACGATCTGCTGGAGGTCAAGGAGGTGATGCTGATCCCCGGCCAGCGCTACGAGATCGTCGAGAAGGTCACGCGCGAAGCGTATTACATCGGCGTCGTCGCGCTGTTCCGCGCGCCGGCGGAGAACCGCTGGCGGCTGGCCTTCGCCGCCGGCGACGCGGAAAAATCCGGCATCACCGTCGGCCTGCACGCCTGCGCGCTCAGCGCCGGCGCGGGGGCCGGCGCCACCGTCATCACCACCAGCGACGCGGGCAAGCCGCTGGCCACCTTGCGCTGCAAATAAACCGGGGAGACAACATGAGTATTCCATCCAAAGTCCTGTGGGGAGAAGGATTGTTCCTGCGGCCGCAGCACTTCCAGCAGCAGGACCAGTATCACGAGGCGCGGCTGCACAGCACCGCGCAGGCGCTGCACCCGTATCTGTGGGGCGTGCGCGGCATCGAGTGGGACCACGAGGTGCTGAAGACCGACCGCCTGCGGCTGCAATCGCTGTCGCTGATATTCCGCGACGGCGAAATCGTCGACGCGCCGGCCAGCGATCCGTTGCCGCCCGCCGTCGACCTGTCGACGATTCCGCCCAACGTGCTGGAGGTGACGTGGTACGCGGCCCTGCCCTCGCTGGCGCCGGGCGGCGGCAACGCGGAGACGGCCGGCAACGCGCGCTACAGCCAGGTCACCCGCGAGATGGCGGATCTGTACACGCAGGCGGTCGGCGCCGACGTCGGCTTTCTCAAGAGCGCGGTGCGGCTGGTGTCGGACCAGGAACCGCTGGGCGCCTTTGAATGCCTGCCGGTGATACGGCTGCGGCGTGTGGTCACCGGCGGCTTCGAGCCGGATCCCTCGTTCATCCCGCCAGGCCTGTCGATCGCCAGCGCGCCGGCGTTGAAGGCGATGCTGGACCGCCTGCTCGACGCGCTGCAAGCCAAGGTGCAGTCGCTGCAAGGGCATATGCGTGAACCCAGCCGCAATGTGATCGAATTCCGCTCCGGCGACGTGTCGTCGTTCTGGCTGCTGCACACGGTCAGCACGTCGGCGGCGGCGCTGATGCACTATGTACGCAATCCCGAACTGCATCCGGAGCGCCTGTTCGAAGCGCTGCTCGCGCTGGCCGGTGCCATGATGACCTACTCCAAGCAGTACGCGCTGATCAACCTGCCCGGCTACCGACACGACGATCCGGCGCAATGCTTCACGGCGCTGGACAACATCATCCGCGACCTGCTCGACACCGTGATCTCGACCAAGTACTTCTCCATCGCGCTGACCGAGGAAAAGCCCAGCTACCACCTCGGCAAGCTCGATTCCGGAAAAATCGATCAGCGCACCACGCTGTACCTGGCCGTCAGCGCCTCGCTGCCGGCGCTGGAGCTGGTGGAGGTGGTGCCGCTGCGCGTCAAGGTCGGCGCGCCGGACGATGTCGAGAAGTGCGTGCTGTCGGCCATGCCCGGCGTGAAGCTCACCCACGCGCCGCAGGTGCCGGCGGCGATCCCGGTGCAGCCGGACACCTACTACTTCGCGCTGGAGGGCAAAGGCATGCTGTATGAGCAGATGCTGAAGGCGCAATCGATCTCGATCTACGTCCCGAGCGGCATACGCGACCTGCGCCTCAACCTGATCGCGGTGACGGCATGACGCCCCCGGTCGAACGCCGCGCCATCCCCACGCTGATGGGCGGTCAGCGCCGCCAGATCCAGCCGGGCTACGGCCACGTGCAAACCCTGCTCGACCTGCTGCAGGAGGGCTTCTATCTGCTGTTCATGCTGAAGAACGGCAGCGCGCCGCCGGGCGAGGATCCGTTCCTCGACACCGTCACCGCCTACCTGGCGGAATTCGACCGCGAGGCGCGCAAGCTGCGCGCGCAGGGCGAGGACATCGACGCCGCCAAGTACGCGTTCTGCGCGGCGCTCGACGAAATCATCCTGGCGTCGCAGTTCCCGATGCGCTTCGCGTGGGAGCGCCGTCCGCTGCAGTTGGTGATCTTCGGCGACCAGCTGGCGGGCGAGCATTTCTTCGACCGGCTGGAAGCGCTGCGCAGCACCGGCGGCGCGCGTTTGCCGGCGCTGCAGGTGTTTCATATGTGTTTGTTGATCGGCTTCCGCGGCAAGTTCGCGATCGACGCCGGCGACAAGCTGGCCTACCTGACCGCGCGCCTGGGCGACGAGATTGCGCACATCCAGGGTAAGAGCAAGGGCTTCGCGCCGCAGGCCGAGCGGCCCGACCAGATCGTGAACAAATTGCGCAGCAATACGCCGCTGTGGGTGATGTCGGCGGTGTTCGCGGTGATCGCGATGGGCGCCTACATCGGGCTGGAATCGTCGCTGTCCAGCTCCACGCAGAATGCGCTGGCCGGCTATTCGGACCTGGTGAAGCTGGCGCCACGGCCGGCGTATGTGACCATCACGCTGCCGTAAGCATCACTGCGCGATGCGGAACTCGATGCGGCGGTTGCGCGCGCGGCCGTCGGCGCTGCTGTTCTCGGCCACGGGGCGATCCGGCCCTTGGCCGGACACCATCACCATATCCTGGCTGATGCCCTTGCCCGCCAAATAAACGCGCACCGCCTCGGCGCGCGCCTGGCTCAATGCCAGGTTGCTCTCGCGCAGACCGGTGTTGTCGGTGTGGCCGATCACCTCCACCTTCTTGCCCTTGACCTTGTGCAGCGCGGCGGCCATCTCGTCGAGGATGGCCTGGCCGGACGGCGTCAGCGTCGCCTTGCCACTCTCGAATTCGATGATGCGCTTGGCCAGCGTCTCGTCCAGCAGATTCTGCTCGGCGGCGCTGACGCGCAAGCCGTTGTTGACGGTGTAGCTGGGATTGAGGCTGGTGGCGATATCGCTGGCGATCTGCTGCCGCTGCGCCTCGTTGGCCACCTCGCCGCGCAAGGTGACGGTGGTGCCGTCGATCTTGATTTCGCCTTTGCTGATCAATTTCAGGTTCGGGTTGATCAGCTTTTGCACGTAGCCGTTCCAGTTGGGCGGCAGCGACACCGGCGCGATCGACAGCTGGTCGACCACCCGCTCCGCGCCGTACAGCGCGCGCAGGTTGGCCAGCATGGCCGCCTTGCTCGCCTCGTCCGGCACTGCGCCGGTGACCAGCACCTGTCCCGGCGCGGGGGTAGCGGGTGCAGGGGCTTGCGCCTGCGCCGCGCAGTGCACCGCCGTGAGCAACAACACCGGCGTCAATGCCGGCCAGAGAATCCGCTGGCGCATCGTCATACTCCCTAAGCAAAGGTTTCGTGGAACAGCGCATGGGCGGAGCGCAGCGACAACTGGCCCTGCTCCAGATAGGCGGACAGCTTCTGCACCCCGGCGTCGCCAGCGATCAGCTCATCGACCCAGCCCGCGTAGTCAAAGCTGATCTGGTGCTCGGCGGCCGATTGCGGATCGATGATCGCCGCCAGCGTCTCCGGCGCCGCGCCGCTGAAGCCGACCACCAGCGTCGGCTGATCGCGCTGCTCCGTGAAGAACAGGCTCAGTTCAAAATCCGACTGCCGCAGGAAGGTCGTGATCAGGTCCAGCCAGAAAGCGGCCACCAGGTAGCGCTGGCGCGGCGCGTGCGGCAACGGCAGCACCATGCTCTTGTCCAGCCGCTCCGCTCCGCTGCGCCGCACCGGCTGCAGCAGCAGCCCAATCGCCAGGATCATGCGGCGCACCGAGGCGCTGGCCAGCATCGCCTCCAGGCCGGCGATGTCGTGGCGGTCGAGAAAATCCAGGAAGCCCTGCTCATGCTGGTCCACCGCCGGATCGATCTCCACCCGCGCGGCGGCCAGCGCCAGCAACGGCGGCTCGGGATCGTCCGCCGTCAGCACCTCCGTCGTCAGCTGGTCCTGCGCGCGCCACAACGGCGCCAGCACCAGCGGGCTGCGGGCGATGAAGCCGCCCGGGTCGTCGACATCGATGGCGCCCATGCTGAGGAAGGGATAGCGCCGCCGCGAGGCGTCGCTGCTGGCCGCCAGATGGCCGGCGATGGCGCGCCGGCTGCGCGTGCCGACGAAGGCGAAATGCAGCGGACGCATGGCGTCGTAATTGAGCTTCCAGCGCGGATCGGCGCTGAGCGCGTTCATCACCTCGGCCAGCCAGTCGTCCAGCAGGCTGGCCAAGGCCAGGTTGTCGGCGGCCTTGATAAAGTCGGCGCGCGCGGGAAGCTTGCCGAAGTAGCCGATGCGCACCGTTTGCGGGCCGCGCTTCATTGCGCCGCTCCCGCCACCACCACCGGCGCGCCGACGATGGTCTCGGGCAGCCGCATGCCCTTGAAGCCTTGCTCCTGCGGCGCGGAGGCCGAGCCGCCGCTGGCTTCCGGGCTGCTGATGATCTTCAGCCCCATCGCCACGGTGATGGCGCCGCTGGTCCAACGCAGCTCGAACACGCCGCCGTCGCGCTTCTGCTTCGCCGCCGCGTCGATCATCCGCTTCAGCCCGAACTGCCCCGGTTCGTTGAAGATCTCGATGCTGCGGCCGTCGAAGGCCACCGCCGTGATGCGCGCGCCCGGCGCCCCCTGCGGGCTTGGATGGATCATATTGGTCCACTGCGCCGGCGTGTTGCGGTAGCGGAGCTGCTGGCCGTCGATGTCGACCGTGTACTCCAGCGTGCCGGGCGCCGGCATCGGTTGCAGCTGGAACACAGTCTGCGCGGCGGCCGACGACGCGGCCACGCCGCCGGCGCCGATCGGCGCGATCCAGCCGGGGAAGCGCGCCACCGCTTGCGGCGACAACGTGATGCCCATGTCGGCCCAGGTGCGCGCCGCCAGCACGTCGCCGCGACGCAGCACCAGCGGCCCCATGGCGGTGCCGGCGAATTTGGCGATCAAGCCGTCCGGCCCGAAGAACTGGGCGATCTCGGTGCTGGCGGCCTCGATGCGCGCGGTCGGCGAGAACGGATATTTATTGGCCAGCGATTGCTGGAACGGCTCGTAGACTTGCGCCAGCCAGGTCTTATTGATCTCCGCCTCCGCCGGCGCGATCAGCACCGAGAAGGTTTGCATCAACGGCCGCACCAGGATCGGACGGATCGCCTGCTTCTGCGGATCGCTCATCCCGGTCAGCATTTGCTCGTCGACGTAGCGCAGCGCGTCGGCCAGCTCGGAGCCGCTGCCTTCCAGCGTCTGCTGCATGAACTGGCGCGCGCCGGGACCGGGATCGCCCTGGTTCTTCAATAGGTTCAAGCGGGTGCGCAGCTTGGACAGCGCATCCAGATAGCCGCGCATCAGCGACGCGTCCTTGTCCTTGGCCGCCACCAGCTTGCCGACGCCGGCGAATTCGCGGCCGATGGGCCCCATCGGCTTGTCGCGTGGATGGTCGAGCTGCACTTGCACATTGAGCTGCGAAGGGCCGCGCCGCAGAAGGCTGTTCTTGATCCAGTTGACGAAGCCCGATTGCGCCTGTTTCAGTTCCGCCGTCATCAGCGCCGGATTGTCCCACGAGGTTTGCTGGTGGATGGTGTTCAACAGCTTGGACAACGGCGACGCCTGCGGATCGCCGAGCCGGTTCATCGCCGCGACGGCGGCGTCGAAGCCGTTCAGGTTGGCGATGGTCACGCCCTGGACGAACTTCTGCCACTCGCGCGCGTAATCGGCCTTGTACAAATCGGTCAGGCCCTTCTGGATTTGTTCGGGGCTGCCTTCCAGCGTCAGGTCGTCGCGGGCGGCGGTCTTCAGCACCCAGTCCGCGCTTTGCAGCTCGCGCGTGGCGGCGTCGCCGAAGGCGCCCTGCACGAACTTCTCCCACGCCTCCCGCGTGTAGGCGCCGGGGACGGCGTAGCTGCCGGTCACCAGCCCCTGATCCTGCTCGCCGACCATGCGCGCCACCGTCATCGCTGCGAAGCGCGTGTTGGCGCGGGCGCGGATGTCGGCGTACACCCGCTCCCGCGCCGGCATGCCGCGCACCACGCGCCGCAGGTTCTCGCGCGACTGGTCGACCAGCGCCAGCTTCAAGTCGATGCGCGGCCAGGATGGATCGGCGATCTGCGCCAGATAAAACGTCATCAGCCGCTCGGCGCTGTGGATCAGCTGCTCGCGCTGCATGGCGCCGCGATTGTTCTCCAGCCATGTGCGCCAGTAGCGCGTCAGCTGGTCGTTCAGGTGACTCGGTTCGGCGTGGGATTTATCGGCCAGCATCAGGTAGCTTTTCAGCGCGTTGTAGGCGTCATCGACGTTGGTGGCGGAGGCTTCCTGGAACTGGCGGCCTGACGACACGGCCGCCGATGCGGGCGGCGCGGCACCCGGCGCTTGCAGCTCGTCGGCATGCGCGTTCATCTCCGACAGCAGCGTCTCGACGTTGGCGACCACCGGTTTCAGCATCACCTCGCGCACGCCGGAGAAGTATTCCTCGCGCAGCTTACGCTCCAGCAGCTCGCCCTGATAAAGCCCCATGCGTAGCGACCATGGACGATCGGCGCGATATTTCTCCAGCTGCTGGATACGGTCCTGCAATATCTCCAGCGCCTCCAGCCGCGATTGCAAATCCAGCCGCTTCTCCTGCAGCTTGACGACCTTGTCCAGGTCCGCCTGCACATTGCTGACCAGTTGACGGTTGCCCAGGTAGGACCAGCTCCATCCGCCGAGCGCCACGCCCAGCATCACGACCGCCGCGAAGAAGGCCGCATACGTCAAGCGCACCTTGTTCTTGCTGGCGTACTGCGACACCAGGTCCTTGTCGGCGAAGATCACCTTGCGGAACAGGTCCAGCAAAAAGAAGCCGGACTGCCCCGCCCCGGCGGCGCCCGGCACGTTCGGCACCGACAGCGCGAAACGCTTGGCGACGCGCTGCGATTGTTCGCTGACCGGCATCCCCTCCTGCAGCGCGCTGGTGAAGTAATAGCCGCGGAACACGGGCTTGAACTGGAAGGGATTTTCCTCGAACAGCGTGACCAGGAAGGCGCGCAGCGGCGCGCGTATCGTATGGAACTCCAGCGGGAAGGTGAACACGCCGGGCTCCATGCGCTCGCGCCGCTGCTGGCCCATGTTGGCCAGGCTCATGCCCTTGAGACCATCGCACAACTCGTCGAAGCTGGTGTCGAAGAACGTCATCAGCTGCTGGATGCCGGCCTTGCGCTTGTACGGCATGGTCGCGCCCCACACGCGTTCGCGCTCGGCGCGCTCGGCCTGCGCGAAGAACTCGCCGAAGCCGGCGATCAGGTCGGCCTTGGTGAACACCACGTACACCGGCGCGAACACCTCCAGCCGCTCGATCAGATCCTGCACCCGCTTGCGCAAACTACGCGCCAGCTTGATGCCGACTTCGGGATCGTCGCCACGCAGCTCGGCGATGCTGACCGCGATCAGGATGCCGTTGATCGGCGCGCGGCGGCGGTACTTCTTCAACAGGTCGAGGAAGCCGAACCACTCGCTGCGATGCTCCTCCAGCACCGAGTAGCGGCCGGCGGTATCGAGCAGGATGCCGTCCGGGGTGAAGAACCAGTCGCAGTTGCGGGTGCCGCCGACGCCCTGCACGATTTTGCCGTCGGCGAAGGGGAACTGCAGGCCGGAGTTGGTGACCGCCGTGCTTTTGCCGGCCGCGGGATTACCGATGATCATGTACCACGGCAGCTCGTACAAGGCGCGCGTGCCGGAGACGATGCCCATCTTCGAGCCCTTGATGGTGTCGATGGCCTTCAGCATGCTCTCGCGGATGGCCTTGACCTCCGCGCCGGATTGGTCCCTCGGCGAGGCGTCGCTTTGGGCCTGGACCTCGGCGGCGGCGGCCTGCGCGCCGATCGCCGCCGCCAGCAGGTCCGACTCGCGCTTGGCGCGCCAGCGCCGCCACAGCCACAACAGGCCGACGAACAGCAGCATCAGCGCGGTGGCCGCCAGCGCCCAGATCAGCGCCAGCTCCAGCACTTGCGCGCCCAAGTAGAAAAAGGCCGCCATC
>Ga0247815_10000754_pt1 | contig 25316 bp, 22 predicted proteins | sample UWRJL194509B1_FD_181014 | JGI IMG/M metagenome (GOLD analysis project Ga0247815, IMG submission 181014) | Plant litter microbial communities from Arlington Agricultural Research Station in Wisconsin, United States - UWRJ-L194-509B-1 | ecosystem: Environmental > Terrestrial > Plant litter >...
ATCCCGAAAAACGGGTAACAAATTTAAACGGAGGGATGCCTGAGTGGCCGAAAGGAACAGTTTGCTAAACTGTCGTACTGGCAACGGTACCGAGGGTTCGAATCCCTCTTCCTCCGCTGAAATTGAAAAAAAAGCCTGTAATCATACGATTCGCAGGCTTTTTTGTATGATTCGAAAATGATTTGCCAACTAAAAAGGAATTCGGAATAGTAAATAGTTCATTTGGTCAAAAGCAGAATTCGTTGTAAATTGTCATCATAATCAGAACAGCCTCTCATTATTTATCAAAAGCTTAAATGAAATCATTTTTCGCATCTCTTTTCTTCATTTTTTGCTTTGCCTTGTATTCATGTAAGAAAAATGACAACTCCACTGAAAACCCTTTGTGTACAGGCCCCTGGAAGGTCTCGCATCTACAAAGAACCGTCTTTACCGATGATAATTTTTACGGTAAATATGAGCACTTAAAAAGCATAGATGACTTTAATGATGATTTTCTAATAGACACGCTTGAATTTCACAAAAATCATACAGTTTACTTTAAAAATCCATCCAAAATAGGTTTGCCAATTTCTGGAACATGGGCGATAGATGGTGATAGTCAATCCTTAAAGACTGATCTCAAGCAAATAATACCCACTTCACCTTCCAGTGAGAGGATTTGGTATTTTTATGAAACAAGTACAATTATTGAATTAACTCCTTCAAGCTTGGTTTTAGAAAGCATTGAGTTTACGAGCTTCACAATCGGTAATGGCTTCCCAACCTTTAACAAAGAAGTATATAGGACCTATTTTATTCATTGATATGGAGCTGATCCAAAGTTATTCGATTTAATCCCATTGCAGATGCTTCGGCCTATACACCCGGTAACAAATCCACCATAAGGATTTACTTGTAGTAAGAATTTTTAAAATGATTGATTTTTGAATAGCTTGATGTAATACTTCAGCACTCAACCGCCATATGATTTCAATCAATAACAATAATTAGTAATACAACGTCGATCATTTACGCACTCCGAAGCCAAAGAAATTCGAAGCTGTGATCCAAAGAATTGTCAAAATTGATCGTCAACGCTTTTACAACGTAATTGATCGATTAAGTCATTTTTTATATTTTGTTACCCAAGTACTTTTTTCACGCGTCTTACGTCCAAAGAGCTTTTCTAGTAAAAATTCTGTTGAAGAGTCAATGAGATGCTTTAGGGAGAGGTCGATGAGTGTCTGGGTTATGAGAAGCGTGCTCAGGAAGGCAGCATAAGCGGTAATCCCATAATGGATATTCTGGACGATGTTGACCCCACTAAAATGTGCATAGAATGTTTTACCTGGTTGGTAAAGCCTGACATTCCGGCGCATGCTGCCCCCCTTGTTTTCAAGTATATGGTCGTACCGGAGCATGTTGACCTCTCTAAATTTAGCGGGGAACCTGTTATTCCGGAGGATGCTGCCCCCCTTGATTAATTGATTTTGGTTAATTAGGTGAATATTCTTTCACCTAAGCACTACACGAATGATGTTTCACATTTACGATGAAAGTACAGCCGTTTCTCGGCACCAATTATTAGTAAAATAAGCAATATAGTTTACCTGTATGTAGAACATAATAAATCATAGCGTTTGATACAAAACTACAATACCTTTGTATGGTAAACAAAACTATTGTAGTTTTGTATCAAACACTTTTTATGATTGCTCAAAATGTACTCAGTCAGATTATTAAGGCACAAAGCCAAAATATAGCTAACAAACACAAAGGTCTAAAAAGAGATGTGCTGCAACTGTTACCGAATCTAGCTTCACATGCCCTTATTGTATCTGGTATAAGAAGGTGTGGAAAAAGCACTTTATTATTTCAATTGTCAAGCAGTAAATATACTGGCGCCCTATATCTCAATTTCGAAGACCCAAGACTATATGAATTTGAGAATAATGATTTCTCCAGATTAGATATGTTAATCCAGGAACAAAACTTCTCAATGCTAATGTTTGATGAAATTCAAATTATACCAGAATGGGAAAGATATGTGCGACAAAAATTAGATGAGGGCTTTAAGATCGTTGTTACTGGATCAAATGCTTCCCTGTTAAGCAGAGAATTAGGAACAAAATTAACCGGAAGACATATTACCAAAGAATTATTTCCATTTTCATATCATGAGTTCATATCTTATCAAAAATTAATTCCTACTACTGAATCACTGATAAGCTACCTCACAATAGGAGGCTTTCCAGAATATATTAAAGAAAAAAATGATGATATTCTAAACCATCTATTTGAAGACATACTGATCCGTGACATTGCAGTTCGTTACAGTATCAAAGATGTGAGAACTTTACAACGTTTGGCTCAGTATTTAATATCCAATGTAGGAAAGCCAGTATCAGGCAATAATCTTAAAAATATTTTTAAAATGGGTGCCACCAGCACCGCGTTGGAATATTTATCACATATGGAATATTCCTATTTATTGCATTATGTTCCTAAGTTTAGTTATTCTCTAAAAAAACAGATTGCAAACCCAAGGAAGGTATATGCAATTGATACAGGCCTTATTAATGTCAATTCAGGATCTTTCACTGAAGACAATGGCCGTAAATTCGAAAATCTCATCTTTTTGCATCTTCGCAGAACTTACAGAGAAATATATTATTTTTCAGAAAAAGGTGATTGTGACTTTATTACATTTAAAAATGGTGCGTTTCATCAAGCCATTCAGGTATGTTATGATTTAAATCCAGATAATCTGGACAGAGAACTCAATGGTATGATTGAAGCCTTGGAATTCTTTAATGTTGAGCGGGGAACTTTAGTTACTATCTCACAAAAAGATTATTTTGAAAAAAAAGGAAAGATCATTCAAGTTATTCCTGCCCATGAATACTTATTAGAATAGTAGCACTTCCTTTACTAGCGCTCAGATTCACTAATTGAGAAACATGGATGATAACTGATGCAAAAGGTATAGATCCTGAATGGCCGAAAGGAACAGTTTGCTAAACTGTCGTACTGGCAACGGTACCGAGGGTTCGAATCTCTCTTCCTCCCAGTAGAGCGAATACAGGAACTAGAGATTAAGCCCGCCATCTATGAAAATTTATTCTTTTTTTAACAGGGATACAAATGCACGAAAAGCGTATGCACAATAGCTACAAGATTTTTGATTTTGATTGCAATAGTAAAGAAACCGGTCCCGTTTATCCACAAGTACAAAAAATGTCGAATGGATACGATAATAAGGCCGATAATTCCATAAAAAAGTTGTTCCGTTATTCGAAGTCATTCCCTGACTTCGAACCAAACCTAGATAGCTTTCTACTAGAGACTAAAAGCAAGCAAACTGACATTCTAAGTAATGCTCTATCTGCTAAGGGAATAATAATAAATCGGAAGACTAAAGCAATTTTTGAATCCTTCAAAACATGTCCTATACAATTTTATGAGGCCACAGTGATCCATAATAACAAATTGTTCACTGATTACTTTTGGATGCACATTGTCTCAGACTACACAAATTTCGTAGATTATACTAATTCTACTTTTTTTATTTATCAGAATTTCCTAAAAAACCTTGGGGATATAAAGATTCTGTCTAAAAAGGATCTAATAGAAAAAGATGAAAAATTAAAAAGAGACAACCCTAATACTACGCTCGCTATTTGGTCGGAAAAGATAAAGATGCTTCCTTCGTTTGATAGTAATTTACAGTTATTTATGATTGGGAAATTTGATGGAAATTTATACCTTGGCCAGTCTCTAAACAACGTCCTAATGGAGAATAAGATCACTGGTTATCAGGCTGAAAACACAAATAAAATACTTTTATAATTGAGTAGGAAGTAGGGGATTATTTCCAATACTGTCCTCTCACATCACCATACGTGTCCTTCGGCACACGGCGGTGTGTTAAAATAATTTCGTTTGGTGTTCCATTTTCCAATAGTAATAGTTCGCGAATCCTGTGTATTTCAAGCCGGTCAGGAGTTATTATTTAGATTTCCTGCCAATTTCACACTCTGGGCGGTTCTACAATATCCCCTCCGAGTATGTGACCATTCTTAAGCTTACCCTCGGTTAATGCTAATGTTCATCAGGTTGCGTCACCGAGTTTTCGCATGCTTCCATTGCTTCCAGAATATTATCTATAGACGCACTGTGAACGGTAATTAAAACTGCACAGCAATCGGGAAGTAAGAGTACTCAGAAAAATATGTTGATCAATTGCTGCAAATAACTCCCGGATAAAATAGTTTCAATTGGAAAAACTAATCCGGTTTAAGCCCCGGTAAAAACACTTCCACAATCAACTTCATTCAATTCTGCTGTTGCTATCAATTCCTCTGCTTTTACGATGAAAATAATTAATATTAAAACTGAAAACCTTCTTTATTTCAGGTGTTTGTATAAAAACTTTCTACTAACATTCATTACAGATCAATCATATTATCCATAAATTCACATTTGCCTATCGCTAATTATCCACCCAATTCTCTAAGTTTAGCTATTTCAGCGTCCAACATTGATGATAAATGGTTAAATTTGTTAGAGGCTTAAAGACAATACCTTGATCGCTGTAGAATTATCATTTAGACAGTTAGTAGATGCTATGAAACAGTTATCACCTGCTGAAAAATTAGAACTTAATGAAGTACTCTGGTCAGAGGGCACGTCTATTCCTGCGGAACATCAGAATATTGTAAATGAAAGAATATTGAATATTCCGAACAAAGTACACCACTTATTATGAGGTAATATTATCCGCTTACTGCGCAGGAATGCACAGTAAGTATCGAACTATATATCTTACGTTTCAGCCTCGCTAACTGGTACACTTTTCAACCGGAATCACGGGACATGATTCAACTGGTATAAACAAAGGATGCCATTATCTTTTTGAATTACATTTAACAGCATGCGATTTACTCTTAGCAATTCTTTAATTCATCTATACATATTTTTTGGCTTGTGATCATCAATGTAGCGATTTAATGTTTCTACAAGTTTGTAAACAGATGTATGTGGGCATGAATCTGTCGGGGTTTTACCAACATGAATTATTTCCAATGATTTGGCGCGCTCTATCGCCTGATTTACATTTCCTGTTTTAAGCAATTGTTCCACTACCCTCGGCGTATTCTTCGTATAAGGTAAGCCCATGTGGCCAGTTAGTTTACGAATATAATCTGTACGGTGGAGGGCACTTTGTAAATATTCATAATGAAGTACATACCATAGTTCGAAAGATTGATTGGAATGGGCGCTTTTTATTCCTTCGCTGTCGGCCAAAAATATCGCCCCGTTATATCTTTTTGCAGGAAAGTCATCTTTATCATATACAGCCCAAACCTCATCATAAGGCGGCATATTCCGGTTAGATCTACGCTTATTTCGCAAAGCAATGGCTTTGCGAACGACATTGACGGTATTATCCCCTGCACCATTTACCTCAATGGTATTCACCAAATTTGGTGGAAGTAACGAAGCAAGGTATTTAAAATAAATCGGCTCCGTTCTTGTTCCTTCGCTAACTATAAGAAAATATTTTCGTTCTTCTTTTATCTCAATTTGTGTAGGTTTTGGAGCGCTAGCTAACAAGTTAGCTTGGAACTCAGCAAAATCGAATCTATTCTGTTTCTTCGCCATCGCTAATAATACTTTCCAGATTTTCAATAAATGGTATTGCTCCGTATTTTCCCTCTAGGTAGTTTTTTTGGAACGGTGTTTCTTTTCTAGCTTTATATTCTACCAAATTGGTGACAGTGGTTGAACGCAATTGATTTTTTTCCACAAAATATATTTGATCACGGCGCAGAAGATCTTTGTCTAACAGAGCCGTATCATGACATGCTGCGAGGAGCTGTGCCTTGGACTTAAAGTCTCTAGAATTGAAAAGATGCAAAATTGCGGTACTTAACATTGTATGCATTCTCGCATCGAATTCATCAATAATCACTAATCTACCTTCGATTATTGCCTCCAGGAAAACACCTGTTAAATTATAGAACTTTTGTGTGCCTTCTGATTCCATTTTTTCTAAGCTAAATCTAACCTTTTCGATGAAATTGCCATTGTCATCAAGCACCTCATGTATTGCATTAATGTCATTTTGGTTCTTTTCATCTGTATGACTGTCAAATTCGTAACTAGAATTTAATGATCGAAGATATTGATATTCAGATGCACCGTCGACTACTTCCAAACCACTAATGCCAAGATCAGCCTTATTAACCAAAGAGTTAATTAAACTTGTATAAAGTTTGTTTTTCAGCATTTTGGTAGTAACACTTTTAAAGGCTTTTTCTTTTAGTCCATCAATTGTATAAATGCTATCAAACCATTTGATAATTCGCTCTGCTAACGCTACATTCCATTGATCCGCAACCGAAAGGAACAGGGCATTCTTCCGCGTCCTTCCTTCTAGACCTCCAGCATCAGGAACGGATTTTTCATTAATTTCGAATTCCTGTTCTATTCTAAGAAAAACGGGTTTTTGAGTTGTAGCTTTTATTTCCAGCAACCACTCTTTTTGAACATGTTCAGTATTTACTTCGAAGCCGTAGCGGTATCTTTTTTTTCCAATTAGAAATTCTGCTTCGAAAAAGCTTGGCTGATTCTTAGTAAAATTGTTAAGTCGAAAACTTTCCGTTTCGATAATATCCCTGCTATGACCATCACTTGCCGATCGAAGTATAAGCTTCCGAAAGAAAACAAATGCATCTAGGATTTTTGATTTGCCACTCGCGTTTGGTCCATACAATACTATTGATTTTAGTAGATTAATTTTACCATCATCATATACATTTGTTTGACTATGTTCATTGATTGCAACTGAATTAAAGTTGATCAGCACCGGATCTTTAATTGACTTGTAATTCCCTACTTTGAAATAAACTAACATATTTGCAGATTTTCTACAAATAACGTTATTTTTTGATGATAATTATAAAATTATCTGAAGGTATTTACATGAAATCATCAAACAAGTACTATTTATCTTTGTAATCTTCTCACACCCTCACAATTCCTCCCAGTTTCCTAACGGGCTCTTTTCATTCCCGCATAAAATGCAACACCGTCTTTATTTTCGTTTAAGTCATGGATGATGTGTCTCATGGTGTATAGCTTCTTAATTTTGGCATAACTGTTTTTAAACTGGTACTTCTCTTGAAAAAAGACAAAATAAGGAGTCTGTCCAAAGCAAAAAAATTCTTAGATTATCAACATGGGCACGAAGATTTGACGAATTTCGAAAACAGTAGAAAATCTGCGTCCGCAACAATGGTAATTGATGTTGTTACCTTTATTGAACGTCTAAGGGCAAGACCGTTTAATTCATACGCCTTCATTTCTTCAAATGTTGAAGAGGAAAGCATTTGCGGAATGTGTGGTCTTGAATAAGTAATATCCAGAGCCAATTTAACCTAATTGTGTGAAAAAACTAGTTTTACCCATCCTTTTTAATGGAACAAATCCAGTAAAATCAGTTATCATAGAGATAAACTTAAGCGAATATTATTTCTTCACATTTTAGCGCCTTATCCAAGAAAATCCTATATTATTGTTCAAATGAAGATCTTTTCCATGATTTTATTAATTTTATTATGTATTAGATGCCAATATGCGCCTTATGCAGAGGATGAAACTATTAGGGAGCCTAGGAGGAACGATGTACTTGGTACTTATAAGTTCGAAAAGGAAACCATAACAGGAAATTTGAAACATGACTTGACAAGCAGATCAGCCTTGATCTTGAATTCAGACGGCACGTTTGAAGCGGTTTATCTACCTAATTTTTCGGGTACTTTTGATTTCAATTATCAGGGAAATATTTCTGCAAAGGGTACGTGGAAGATTCAAACGGTAGGTAGCGTTTCTCAATGGAAAGGTACTGCGTCAGTTTGGGGCTTGCAACTAACATCTTTACCGGAAAACTTACAATCTATGTCATTTATGGGTGACAAACCTCCATATAAACTACTTGTTATCTATGGAGATCCGGACGGTGGCGCAGTAATGATACTTGAGAAAAAATAGTTATTGATGCTAAAAATTAGGTTTTCAAGCTATGAACAAAAGATTAGATGATCATTTTATATTATTATTTAAAACTTCTTAGTGTCCTTAAGAAAGTAAGCACATTCAAAAGTGCTTTTTATCGGCAGTATTCAGTCGAAAGTAGACAAAACACTTTTTGATTTATTTACAAGAGTTGCTTATATTAGTTATAAAGTAGATAATGTCAAATACAGAGCTATAATATGAAAAACGGAATCAAAAATACAGTCGCAATAGGGCTATTTTTATTGCTTTTCCATATGAATGCATTTTCGCAAAAAGAGCAAAGCGAACAAATGATCCAAATGCTGGATTATTCAAGACCTGGAACAAATCACTCTTTGCTGGGCCAGCTTGTCGGAACCTGGAATTTTCAGGATTCGAAATTACCATTTGTCAAGGGAACGCTTGTTAGAAAACCAATCTATGATGGTCGTTTTTTTAGTGTAGAGATCACTGGTGGTAAAATTCAAATGCCTGTGGCAGATGGAAAAATGAAAGAGGATTATTACAAAAGTCAGCAAATTGAGGGTTATGATAATCCTCGGATGGGATTTTACACCTCATCTATTAACAACCATATTGGAAGTGATATTCAATACCAGACCGGCGTGTATGATGCCGCGGAGAAAAAATTAATTTATGACTGGGATAGCGAGCTTATCAAAGGTAAGTTCCAAAAAGATCGCAGGGTTATAAGAATGATAGATAGCAGCCACTATACAGAAACATACTTTGAACAGAGATCCGGCCAATATGTTAAAGTGCGGGAATTGAATTATACTAAAAGCGGGGGTTGAGTTTGCCTTGCACAATACCACAATACTGTGTATTCTAGAGCCGATCACAAAAAAGCAGAGAACCTTATACTTACTACACCAATAAGTGTTAGCGCGTTTTTTAATCCGATTGATATTGACTTAGATGCTTTGAAGCCTTCTTGGAAAATGATCCGGCAGTAAAATCTATGGTTTATTGTCGGTTAGGATATATTCAAAGATTGGATTGAGTATGGTTTCCTGCAACTGAACTAGAACAAGTTGCAAGAACTAAAAGCAGTAAAAAACAACCTAAAAGTTTTATTTTTGAGGATTCTACTTAAGAAATCTAATGATGCATAATTTTCAAGCACTTTTCGATTACATCCAAAAACTTTCCGGCCAAACGCTTTCGGCAGATGAGAAGCAGACAATTACAACCCATTTTAAACCAAAAAAAATCCGGAAGCGACAATACTTTCTTCAGGAAGGAGATGTTTGCAAATATGCTGGTTTTATTGTGAAAGGGGCTGCCAAAACGTACACAGTTGATGAAAAAGGGCATGAACATATCTTAAAGTTGAGTATCGAGGACTGGTGGCTTGCAGATTTTGAAAGCTATTACCATTTGAAGCCAAGCCGCTTTAATATAGAAGCGCTGGAGGATATGGAAATCTTACAAATTGCAAATGCGCTGGTGGAGGAATTTATGAAGCCAATACCGGCCTTTTCAGCAATGCAAAATGTACTTAGTCAGAATAATACCATAGCAGCCCAAAAGAGGATGCAGTCAGCTATCAGTCAAACTGGCGAAGAACGGTTCCAGGAACTCTTCAATGATTATCCACACTTTATACAAAGGTTTTCACAAAATCTGATCGCCTCTTATCTGGGTTTAACGCCAGAGAGCCTGAGCCGGATCAGGAAAAACTCATTAAAATAGATTGATCTTTGATAAGAATATTTGATGACTTATGGTAAGTTTTAGTCCGTTGCAGGGCTGCATCTTTGGGTCAATCTAAAAATAAAGATCATGATTAAATTAAAAAATAAAGTAGTGGTTATCACAGGTGGTAATAGCGGCATAGGGTTCGGTATCGCACAAGAACTTAAAAATGAAGGTGCTACAGGTGTTATTATAGGAAGAAACCAGGAAACCTTAGACAATTCAGTGGCTTTACTTGGGGATAATTTTATCGCTATCAATGCAGATGTAACTAATCTTGCCAATTTAGAAAGAGCATTTAAGGATACAGCCGAAAAATTCGGCAAAATAGACGTACTGGTAGCCAATGCAGGTGCGGGAACAACCGGAACAGTAGCAGATGTGAGCGAAGCTGATTACGACAAGACCATGGACCTTAACCTGAAAAGCGTTTACTTCACTGTACAAAAAGCACTACCATATATGAATGATGGAGGGTCTGTAATTCTGATCGGGTCTAATGCCGCACATCGGGCATATCCATCATTTGGGCTTTATGGCGCTGCAAAAGCTGCCGTAATTTTTCTGGCAAAAAGTTTTTCAAACGACTTGCTGGAAAGAAAGATCAGGGTAAATGTAATAACCCCGGGTACTACAGACACACCTGCATTTGATAAGTTTGTTCCTGCAGAACATATCGAAGCTGTGAAAACTCAGTTTGCAGGTGTAATGCCGATCGGCAGGATCGGGCAGCCATCAGATATTGGTAAAACAGCAGTTTTCCTTGCTTCTGATGATTCTTCTTTCTTGCTTGGCTCCGAACTTCTTGTTGATGGTGGCATGACCTACTTAGCTAAGTAATTACTTATTCAAGGCACGAGTTCAAAATCATGCCTTGAATATTACTTCCAACGGCTGAAAGTTGACAAAACACTTTATAATTTATTTAGAAGAGTTGCTTATATTAGTTATATAGTATAATTAACCTCAATTTCCCTCTGTAATATGAAAAACGGAATCAAAAATAAAGTCATGATCGGGTAGAAAATGCTCATCGATATTTAGATACTGTACCACACTTGGATTATTTTTATGATGACAAAAAAGCACTTTATAATCGCCTCTCTTATCATTTTGACTGGCTTTACAGTTTCAGCCCAGCAAATAGACACAGCCAAAGAAAATCCTGCAATAAGACAACTGATTAAGAATTATGAGGATGCCTGGAACCGGCACGATTCTAAAGGTTTGGCCGACAATTATTCGATTGATGCCACATGGGTCAACTGGTTTGGCGCCTACTATAAAGGGCATGATGATATTGAATTTCACTACCGGCAGGTGCATAATACCTATTTTAAAGCCACCCATTATTACACCCGCGCGATCGAAGACATCACCTACCCACACGCCGATCTTGCCATCTCACACGTACGGACGGGCTTGGACGGAGATGAAAGGTTTCCCGGACAAATATTTGAATTTCGCAGGATGATTGTATTGATAAAACGTGATGGCTCATGGAAGATCCTGGCAGGCCAAAATGCCAGGCTTGAAAAGGGAATAAAATAATACTTACCTCCCCTAACCGTTCGGGGAGGTAAGTATTATTTTAGCATTCCTCGTAGCAGAATGCGCCGTCTTTCTGTGCTACCATCTTTAAATGCTTGCCACCTTCTTCAATAGTGTATTGCAGCATTGCCGCATCCAGAAAATATGCGTTAACAGGAACTGGAAGCAATCTATTGATTGCGTGAAAGACTTCATACGGATACCTCAGTTCAGCGAAATAACCCGAACGGACCATCACGTCTACCATGTCTACTACCAACTGCATGGTATTGTCACTGTTGGGAATTTCATCCTGGTCGGGGAATTGATATTCCATTAATTTAAATAACTCTTCTTCATAACCTTCTTCATCAACTACACAGAAGGAATGAGTAATTTTATCCCGAGTTTTTTCTTTGTAAACGGCAATATTCAATACCGTTTCATCTTCTACCAGTGGGAAAAAGCTTTCAGGGTTACCTTCTTCCAGGGCGTTGGTAATCCTGTCCAGTTCGTCTACGGAGAAGAATGGCTTTTTAAGGCTTTCTACATCCTCCACATAGTGATACGGCGCCGCAATTAAATAATTGAGTTGTTCTGCAGTATAACCTTTCGCAATTCTGCGCATCATCAGGCGATACAAGGTTTCCAGCTCATTGGCCGGCATTTCCTTTTCAATTCTCATTGTTTTTTGAAATTTAAGGTTTGATAATTGGACAATTTTTGGCAATGCGCGGCCATAACGCGTTTTTTCATCGTTAATTCATCATAAAAATTAATTGTTAAAATTTAAACTGACAGCAATACATTGCTGCTATCCGGCGAGATGCAGGATAAACAAGCTCGCGTATGCGTGTTCTTGTGATTTGAGCCGGGACTCTTCGGCCATTGAGATTTCGGCTACATACCGGGCAACAAGTACATCATGTGCATGGCAGGTATTAACTTTTTTGCAACCAGAAATGGATTGAATTTTACTGTAGGCGGTATTGATTTTCTTCTTTTTCATGCGGATACTATTGATTTAAATTTCTCAATAGAACCTTACAAGAAGTGGGGATAGATCCTGAGGATATACACAGGTCCGGCAGCAGTTCTTGTAGCTCGAACATACCCGGTGAAAGCGGGGAATAGTGAAAACTATTCGGACACTACAATAAGCTGCGCCGGACCTATATTATGCAAATATAGATATCCGGTGCTCTACCTATTACCCGTGTCCTTAAATTTTCACATTTGTTCGAACGAGGTTCTTAAATAGAACACCTCAAATTTTTGATGAAGTGTTATAAAAATATGTTTTAATTAACTTGTATTCATAATACATTTCTTTTGAAGACACTAATGTAGCAATTAGTTTTTAATTACACAATAAAGAAATTAAATAATTTTTTGCGATGTTTTATGATGTACCTTTTTCTTCAATACATTCTATAGATGGATTAATCGCCTTCCAATATAGATTGAATTCTTCCTACCAAATTTTGCTATCATATTAGTCTGCTGGAGGTTAAGAGACCATCCGAAACCTATTCTCCGGTATATAATTATCCAATGCTTTTAAATACTAGCGATTGGCTATGTATGGTATCCGGCATACAAGCAATATATCAATCAGAGATACCGCCCAACAAAGGTACTGATCTATGCGTGGGTATTTCAGGGGTAGATCTGGACCGGATCTGTACCGGATCTGAACCGCTTATGCCCGATACCGTCCCCACCCGGTTGGTACTTCCCTCCTCCCTAAGACAATTGCCTCGCGTATTGTACCAAGTAATCTCCCGATTAGTTTCAATTTTAATACAATCATGAATGCCTGACCCCAACAAAGGATAACAGGCTCTTGAAATCGAAAATGTTCTGAGTTACAGAATTAGCCCAAAGAAAAAAACTATATCGATCGGAATTTAAGAAACAGCTGATTTATAGTGAATTGCTTAAAGAAAGTGTGTTGTTTTTAGGCGATTTGGTAACTATATTTGAAGGAGGGTTTCCCATTCAGATTTCACACTAATAATATGAAGTATTTCCTAGTATTCAATTCCTGCATACTATGATGCGCTGCGTTTTGTCTACAAGAATTGGAAACAGGATACGACAAAGTAATTGATTCTAATAGAAGTGACAATTTGCAATTAACCCATCTTATGTCAAAAACGGATGGCGTCAATGTACAAAAAGCGGCATCCATCCAGATTGCCGCTTCTACTATTAACTATCAAATCTAAAATTAAAATTATGGTTGTACCGCTCCAACTGAAGCGATTACTGCGCCACAGTCAAGCATGTTTTTTGGGAAGTAAGGGTTTTTGATCTCTTTCTCATCGCTAATCCAAACCTTATTCGCCATCGGGCATCGCTGTTCATATAACACAGTGTTTTCTGGCGTCAGTTTTTCAATGACCGTCCACATTCCTTCAGAAAGTTCCGCCATGTGCTCACGCTGTTTATTGATGGAATGGGTGTCGGCAATCTTATTGGCCAGTATGATCAATTTTCCACGCATGGTGGTCGCTGCATTCATTTCCTCTAATCCGAGTTTCTTGAATTTAAACTGGGCCAGATCAGCCGAAAACTTAGCAGCTGATTTTGATGCCTTAAGCGAATCTGAAACGATAAGATCTTGTTTCAACGCAAGATAACTAGTCACAATTGCTTTTTTCGATGCTTCTCTTTTTTTCGCAAGTTCTGGAGTGGCAACTTCCTGTGCCGATGTTTTCGGTGCGGACTGTCCGTATACGGTATAAAAACTTAAGGCAAAAAATGCGCCCACGATTATTTTCTTCATCATATTATATTAAGTGTTTGATTTTTTAATGATTTTATTGACTTGTACAACTACGTCTTCCAGATGCTGTTTATTAAGACCAGAACTCTGTGGGATTAACAACTTTAGCTTTTCGCTGATATCGCCCAGATGTTTAATCGCTTCCAGCCTGATATCGCTGCGCTGCGCATTGTTCATTGCCTTGCCATCTGCAACGTCTTTCGGATTCACCAGCATAGCTACCTTTTCAAGATAAGAGCGCTGCATACTTCTCACGTAAGCCTGCTGTTCTAAGCTCCCCACAGGCACCTTCCATATCATTGGCACCATGTCAGCAAGATATTCACTGATGGGGTATGGGTCAGAAGATGCATAGGCTTTTTGCTCCAGGTTAAATAATAAGCCCGGACTTAGCAGTACATTAAGCACCTGGGTCTGGTTGTCTGAAATGTCTTCCATAGCCTTACTATCTATCAACTGGGTAATCTCTTTTGGATACAACCACAACGGTGGGGTAAACAACTGGCGGTTTACATAATCAACTGCCTTCTTTACTCTAGCCTTTGGCATTTCGGTATATACCACTCCTGCTTCGTCAACGCTCCTTTTAGTAATATTCCGGTTGCCAATAGTTTTCATCACATGGAACAGGTACCTGCTGTATTGTTTAACTACTTCTTTATGGATTTCGGCAAGGTTATCATAATGATCACCCTGTTCATATGTCCACTGTACCAGGTTGGGCACTACCCTTTTCAGGTTTTTAATACCATAATCACTTGCAGCAACGGCATCATCACCCAGATCTTCCGACTGGCTTCTTGGATCTTCGTCTTTTCCTTCACCGCCAAACCACAATTGCGGATGTGCTTTCAGTGTATCAGTAACCATCTTGACCAGGATTTTTTCCTCAGCATACGCACCACCTTTTTGGTCGAAATAACGGTAACCAAAATTAATAGCCCACTTGTCGTACGCGCCGATACGGGCGTAAATGCCCTTTGGCGATATATGATCTTCAGGCTGGGCCACATAGTTAAATCGGGCATAATCCATGATAGATACCGTATGACCATTTTTTTCAACCCATTTCTTATCCCGCAGTTTCTCAACCGGGGTCTGACTGCTCGCTCCCATATTATGTCTCAAACCCAGCGTATGTCCAATTTCATGCGAAGAGACAAACCTGATCAGTTCACCCATAAGTTCATCATCAAATTCCATCTTCCTGGCTCTTGCATCTAAGGGGCCGGCCTGTACCATATACCAATTGTGAACAAGTTTCATCACATTGTGGAACCAGCCTACGTGACTTTCGATAATTTCTCCGCTCCTCGGGTCGCTGATTCTTGGCCCATAAGCATTGGGCGTTTCAGAAGCATAATACCGCAATACAGAAAAACGCGCATCCTCTAAACTCATTGTAGTATCGCCTTCTGGCCATTCCTTACCTACAATCGCATTTTTGAAGCCAGCCTGTTCAAAAGCTTTTTGCCAGTCGTTAATACCCTGGATCAGGTATTTGCGCCATTTTTTTGGCGTAGCCGGGTCAATATAATACACAATCTGTTTTTTTGGCTCAACCAGGATCCCCTTTTTATACTTATCCATGTCCTTCACTTTTGGCTCTAGGCGGTAACGCTGGATAAAAAACTTGGCTTCTGCCCGCTGCCTGTCTTCGTCAAAAAGGACATATTTATTGGCAAAGTAACCTACCCGCTCATCAGAAATCCTTTTTTGCATGGGTACCTTTGGCAGGAGTACCATAGATGTGTTTAGTCTAAGGGTTACAAAACCAGTTTGTGCCCCGGCAGGTGCAGACCCCGCATTGGTGCTATAGGTTTTTGTAGTCTTCACCTCTATATTGATAGGGTAAGCGCCCATCCGCTCAATAAAAGAGCGATCATCTGCCAGTCCCCCAAGCTTTTTGGAACTCTTTTCTTCAGTAGTAATGGCAATTGCAGGTACGTCTTTTTTAAAGAAATCGGTTACTTCAATTACATAATTACCTGTTTTCGGATTAATAGCCTTTATGTCAAACGCTGCGATAATCGGGTTCTCGCCTGATTGCATAACAGCTTTAAGGAATGGCCCATCACTGTTCACCACATCCTGACGGTACACCAAAACCCTAAGCATCAGGTTATTGTTGTTTCCTTTTTCAAAGTAGAGCGTTTGTTCATTGATTTTCTCACCGCCATAGCTGCCCATGCCCTGTGCAGTACTCACATATCTGCTTACCGTTAATAAATAACGACCCAACAGGCTATCCGGTACTTCAAAATACCATTTCTGGTCTACCTGACGAATGTCAAATAGTCCGTGCTGCGCCTTGGCGCTTTCGGGAATTATCTTTTTATATTCTACAGGTTTCTTAGCTGTACTGTCTGCTTTTTTCACCGGTGCCTGGGCATAGGCCAAAGCAGAGAAAAGACACAGCACCAGTAGGGTCGTTATTCTTTTATTCATGTTAAAACGGTAATTTTTCGTCTGTATTTAAAGTAAGGTTGGTATTCTTTTTCAGAACATTCAAAGGAAAAGGAATCACATATAACCTCGATGTTGGAAGAAGTGTGTAAGTCACCTGTGGAACAGTTTTGTTAACCAAAGGATAAACCCTGGTAACAGTTTTGGCATATTCTGCCTCTGTATTCAGGCGTTTTAAATCAAAAAACCTGTTAAAACCAAACAGTAGTTCTTTTCTACGCTCATTGATTACCAGCTCCATCGTTTCTTTTCTGGTAGCTGGTACCGGAAGATTGATAGTTCCTGATATAATTCTTTTCTGGCGCAGCTGGTTAACAATTGCCATTGCACCTGCAAGGTCATTCTCCCTCGCTAAACACTCTGCCTTCATCAGGTAAACCTCTGTTGTTTTAAGGCCAACCGTTCCATAGAAAAATTTGGTATATACCACACTCCAGTATGCTGTATTTGAACCGATATCCAGAAAACTTGCACTGGTAGTATTGAAAAACATATTGAACCTTGCGTCATTGGTACCAAAAAGGGCCCTTAATTCCGGACTGATCACATAACTGTAACCGAAGTTCAATTCGTTGTATCCCGTCATGTACATATAACTTAGGATCTCAGGATTGTTTGGCGCAACCAGTGGCGTAACATTTGGGCCTCCGCTAAGGGTAGTATATTTTACCAGGTCAAAGATTTCACTGTTATAAGAAAGGGATTTTTCGCAAGCTGCTTTTGCCTCCGCGATTTCTTTTTTATATAAATGTACTTTCGCTTTCAGTGCCCAGGCAAAAGCAAGCGATGGATGGTAGGGATCGGATGGCTTAGCTTCGAGATAGGGTAATGCATCATCAATATCTTTCTGAATAAAATCATATACCTGCTGCACTGTAGATTTTACAGGTTGCGCTTCCAGATCATATTTGTCCATGATACAAATTCCTCCATCTGTAGCCGCAGTTGAAGCATTGTATGCTTTGGCATATACGTTTACCAATAGAAAATGATCAAAAGCCCTCAAAACTTTAGCTTCTGCCTTTGCAAGATTTTTTACCTGGGTATCACCTTTGCTGCCATCAACAAGAGAGATGATTGAATTCCACCTGTTAATGTATAAGTAAGAACGCTCGTAAAAGTTGGATGTGCCAATTAACGAAACACGGTCGGTCTGCTCATCAAATTTGAAATGCACCGTATTGATGTTTGGATTAACGCCGATCACATTCGATTCCTTCATCCACATATCATCTACCAGATATTGGAAGTTGGTGATTACATAAGCCCTGTTAGGATAAGAAACCAGCTGATAATAATCCGTTGCATTTTCTATTACAATTGCTCCCTTAGGAGTTAGATCTGTATACTTTTTACATCCAGCAAGTACAACTATGCTGCATAAAAGACCTAAAAATATGTTCTTCTTCATTAGAATATAATTATTTTGTTGCTGAAGCTATCATAAGCATATTCATTACTGTGCGTAAGGGGCATGCCTATGATAATTTCATCCTATTAAAAAGTAAGGTTAAAGCCGAATACAAATGACTTCGGATTCTGTAATGTCCTGATACCAGAGTTAAGGGAGTATGATTCCGGATCAATATCATCGCCTGCAGCGCTTTTGTACCATAAATTATTTACCTGTGCAGTGAGCTTAGCAGATGCAATCCTGATTTTCTTAAGCACTCGCTGAGGCAAATTGTAAGACAGGGAAACGCTTCTAAGTTTGACATAATCGGCTTTTGCTACATTCACATCAGCATTTCTCCACATCGTTGAAATATCACCGGCAATACTTTGAACCGCATCGGGATAGTCAACCCACAATCTTGGGGTAGACGGCGTAATCCCATTTTTATAGCGCAGTGTAATGTCCATATCGGTGATGTCGTTTGTGCTTAAGGCGCTTACATCTTTTCTAAGTACGTTTCCACCAGAGAACACTAATAATGCCCCTGCTTCAAATGATTTGTAAGCAATCCTTTGTGAGAATGACCCCGTATAGGTTGGCGTAAACGTTCCCATTTTCACAAGGGCCGACTGATTGTTGATCAGTTTGGCACTTGACACTACGGGGTTGCCGCTGGCATCAAAGGTTAATGATGCCTTACCATTTTCATCCAGGAAATAAGGATATCCATTGGTCATACCGCCATATCGGTAAGCCCAAACTGTATTGTAAGAATTACCTTCGGTATAATAATTTGCTGGTGAACTCACATAGCTATATGCCGGTGATACCACATTGGTAACGTTGCCTATGGTATTCTTATTGAAAGCAAGGATCAGCTGCGAGCTAAAGGTTACCTTATCGGTTTTTAACCAGTCGCCACCCAGGTTGAACTCAATACCTTTGTTTTTCATACTGCCATTATTGATTACCCGTGACGCTGTTCCAACTGTAGGGTCCAGTTCGGTAGTAACCAAAAGGTCGGTACTGTTCTTGAAATAAACGTCAATGCTTCCTCTTAACCTATTGTTCAACAAGGCATAATCTATACCGCTGTTAAACGTTGCCGTTTGCTCCCATCTCAATTTTGGATTTGGCAGGTTAACAATATCAATGTATTGCAGCGAAGGAAACAGTGAATCGCTTTTTCTTTTGGCAGTCAAGGTTGGGCTGCTCTCCTGGTCTACGTTTCCGTTAATTCCGTAGGTAGACCTGAATTTCAACAGGTTAACCCATTGCAACGGACGCATAAAGTCTTCGTTACTGATGTTCCAGCCAAGACCTGCCGACCACAACGGCCTGTTTTTATATTTCGGGTCTACGCCAAAAAGATCTGCCTGATCTATACGCACACTTCCTGTGACGTTATATCTGTTCAAATAGGTATACCCTGCATTTGCATACCTGGAAAAGTACCGGTGCTGGGTTTCTTTCTGACTTAACGCAACAAAACCAAGCGTTTTATTTCCACCATAGATATAACTAGGCGCACCTGTTTGTGATAAGGTGGCATTATTTAGCGCAACAGATGTTAGCGTAACCGGATCGTATCCATAACGGCTTTCTACCATTCCTATCGGCGATTTGGTCTGGCGTAATTCGAAACCCGCAATAGCAGTAACCGAATGTTTTCCGTCGGCACCAAAACTTCTGTCAAAGCTTAACTGGTTTCTAAAAGTATAACTATTATCCTGCAGCATCGTGGAGCTATATGCCCCGCCTGCAGGCATTCCGTGAGTGTATAAGCCGGTAGCCGGTGTATATCCGGTCAGCGCATTATAGGCGAGTCTGATGTTGTAAGAATCGGCATCATAATACTGCGTTCTTTTGGTTGTATTGTTTTCATACTGCAACTGACTGGAGAAACTTAGCCCTTTGGTGATCTTTGCCTGGATATTTGCAAAAGCCCTGAGCGCCATTTTATTGGCTTTGGTCTGTCCTTCCTGTAAAGACTGCAGAATATTGAAACTGTAAGACCGGTAATTCGTATTCCCTGCAAGCGCAGATACTAATGCACCGTTGGCTGTGGCACCATTGGTACCAGCACCGTCACTCAGATTTATCCAGTTGGCATAGTTAAGACTGCCATCTGCGTTTGTAATGGTTGCATATCTTGGTTGAATTACATTATAGTTATCATAAGAACCATCTGTATATACAGAGTTCGTGTAGGCACCGTTTACTCCTATAGTAGTTGTTAACCAGTTGGTAATATTGTAGGTATTCTTAAAATAAAGCGTCAGCTTCTCATCCTTGTTATAAATTGTCCGCTGTGCAGAGTTATCATAATTCAGGGAGGTAAAAGTATTAGACTTAGAGGTAGCCGAACTGAACGACAAATTGTACCGCTGGCGGAAGGCATTTTGCCACACCTGGTCCCTGTACTGCTGCTGATAGTCATTATTAGACCATGTGGCAAGTTGCTGACTAACCTGATCTGCGGTAACTTTACCCGCATCTCTGTCCCTGTATAGCTGATAAAGAGGTGAATAATATTTAATTGTACCATTGGCCACGGTGCCATAGGCCGCAAACATCGATTCGGTAGTCGCATAACGCGCACGTTCCTTGTTATAGATGTCTGTCTCATATTCTAAAACATCTCCTGTTGAGGCATAATGCATAGAACTAAAACTTGGCCTTGGGTCAATAAAAAAGTCGGTATTCAAGGAAACCTTTACCGGTCCGTTACCTTTTTTCGTAGTCAGCACAATAACACCATTCGCAGATCTTGATCCGTAAATTGATGATGCAGCTGCGTCTTTAAGTACAGTAACAGATTCTATATCATAAGGATTGATTTCTTCCAGCGGAGTTTCTGTAGGTAATCCATCAACAACTACCAGCGGTGCTGTTCCAACTTTAGCTGAAAATGTTCCAAATCCTCTTAGTATTGGCTGATCGGCAGATGCGCCATTCGGATTTTTTATATAGGCCAAACCAGCAACACGTCCTTCTAAAGCACTCAAAAGATCCACATTGATATTTTCGTTTAATTTTTTGTTGTCTACAATTGCAACAGCTGCTGTAGAACGCTCTTTGCTTACCGATTGAAATCCGTTGACTACAACTTCATTCAGTAATGAAGAATTGGCCATCACTTTAATGGTTACCACACCTGTACTCGCGCTTTTTTCAAAGCTGCGTTCAGTGGGCAAAAAACCAATGTAATTTACCTCCAGCGTATTATTTCCTGAGCTCATAGGCAGGTTAAAATGCCCGTTTCCATCTGCTGTGACAACAATTTCAGTATTTTTGAGCCTCACCGAAGCTCCTGGCAAGGGACCACCAAGACTGTCTGTTACCATACCATGAATTACATATTCTTCAGTCGGCATTTTTTTAAAACTTGTCAGGATAATGGTCTTGTTACCACGAATTTCATAAGAAAACTCCTGCCCGTTTACCAATGCGTTCATTAAAACCCTAATATCATTACTTCTGATTTTAAGTGTAATCGGCCTGGCTTTTTTAACCAGTGCTGCATCAAATACAAATTGATAAGATGTTTTAGCCGAAATTTGTGACATTACAGTATTTAAAGGCGCATTCTCAAATACATATTCGTTGGTCTGTGCGTTGGACTGGATTGAAAAAAGCATGAGCATCCCCAGTATTGCATGCCATGTAATAAAAAACCTTCGTCCATAGGGGACGAGAGAGAAGTAAAATTTTGTCATAAGACTTGTTTAGGTTGGTTGATAATTGATAAGTGTAATATATATATGGCTACTCTTCGAGCAGTATCTTGTTCCCTTCCAGTTCAAATTTCAGATCCGTGGCCCTGGATAACATTTTTAGTAAATCTTTGATATTTAAAGTACGTGAAACCTTGAGGTAGAGATTCTTTTCTGGCAGTGATTCCAGGTCGACCTCCACATCATACCATCTCGCAAGCTTTTGCATCACCGTAGCGATGGGCACATCGTTAAAAAGGAATTCTCCTTTTGTCCATGCCATATAATCCGCGGCATCTACATTTTTAAGGGTTAATTTTCCCTGTTCACTGTTTGCCTGCTGGTTTGGATGGAGTTTGACCTGATGATTATTTTGATCTGAGAACAGGATACTTCCTTCAAGCAAGGTAGCGGTTACTCCCCTGTCTTCCTCGTAGCTGCTCAGGTTAAATTTGGTTCCCAGAACACGGATTTCCCGACCTTCAACGCTTACTACGAAAGGCATATTGGCATTTTTCGCTACCTCAAAAAAGCCTTCGCCTTCGAGCGTAACATTTCTCTCTGCACCTCTGAAACCCGTTGGGAAACTGAGCTTAGATCCCGAATTGAGTGTAACTACTGTTCCGTCGCTTAAAGTTACCCGGTACTCTCCTCCCCTGGGCGTCACCAGGGTATTCATCTTGGAGGCTACTGAAGAATCTGCCTCATACGCCGCATATACAATACTACCATCGGCCCGGGTGGTGATCGTTACTCCATTTCCTTTCAAGAGAACAGCCGACTTTTGTCCTGCCAGATTTTGAGGAACACCATTGACAACGAGTTCTGCTTTTTGTGTGCCTGGCACAATGTTATAATCTTGTGTATTGCTGATCCTGTATAATAAAAGACTAACTGAAACTACCATTAACAGAATGGCTGCAATCTTTAGCAAAGGATTATCCCAAAGCTTGCGCACAACTGGCTCTTTAGCAATACCAAATATTTTCTCTGAAAGCTGCTCATGAATTGCAGACAACCTGGCCTCTTCATTTTCTATCAGATTTACCGCCTCCCCCTCAATTTCTATATCCCGGTGCAGTTCCTGAAGAATCAGAAATCTGAGTTCAGTATCATCTGCTGTACCGAAATAAGCAAAAAGCAATTCAAGCTCAGCGGCATTACTGCGGTTTTCTATAAACCTGATGAACAATTCTGGTGTTTGTAAGGAGTTTTGCATGGTCGTATAATTATAACTACGCACGAAAAAGAAAAACACACTATCGCATTATCATCTTTTTTTATAAAAGAGTGATAAATACATAGGGATATGGCTAGCCGGCGGGAGTTATATGAAAATATGGGTGATTTAAATCTGAGATATATGATATTAATAAGGGAAAAAAGAAGAAATCAATGTTTTAGATAGGCTGCGATGCAGAAAATCAGGAATTCCTGCGAGTGAAAAAAAACATAGTTCTTAACAGACTTTGTTGCACTTACCAGTTGGTTGCTCACTGTTGACGGACTTATCGAAAGCAGCTCCGCAGCTTCCTGATAACTTTTGCCTTCTATCTTGCATAACCTAAAGATTTCTTTGCGCTGGGGCGGAAGCTGGTCCACAGCATTATTAAGCAACTGCGTTCGCTCTTTATTATATATATAGTCTTCTGTTTGGTCGTAGAATTCTACAAAGACCTCCAGCAGATGTTGCTGCATCTTTTTATCCAGTGCCAGTCGGCGGTAATAGGTAAAAACAGTGGTATGCGCAATTGTAAAAATCCATCCTTTAAAAGATTTGTCCAGGTCAATCTCAGCACGCTTTGTCCATACTTTAAGAAAAACATCCTGTAAGAGTTCATCCACAACCTCTGGCACTTTCACCATCCGTTGTAACCTGGGAAGCAGCACCTTACTGTATTTTTTGTAAATGAAGTCGAATCCATGTCTTTGACTATTTTTCAGGCCATCCAGATAGAGTATTTCCTCAGGATCATTGAAATGATGTTCAGACATATATGGCAAAACTACAAATTAAGCCACTTAGATTGCAGCAAAAAATCACAAAGCAGCTTGGTTTCAAGCCATCTGGAGCTATATTCCTGAAAAAAGAGAACTTTAAATTGTTTGGCGAAATTTGTAAATCGCAGTCGGGCCCGAGAATTACCTAATTGAAAACCGACGCTAATTGCGCCAACTTTCTTTACCTTAACATGACTGCAGCACGAGGTACTTTCGATAGCAAGTTACCTTCCAGCGGTGAGCAAAAGATGCGGGTTACCCCGAGGAAAGCAGTATCTTAGAGGAAAGTCAGTAAATTTGCAGTCATGAAGTCTATTGTAAATGAGGAAGTTTCTGCTAAACAGGAATGCGTTTCGAAAGTTAAGTACATCACAGATGCACTATACGTATTGAATGGGAAGTGGAAGTTTCCGCTCATCTTTACGCTGAAGCAAAAGCCACTTCGTTTCAACGAGATTCTTAGTTTAGTAGAGGGAATTACACCAAAAGTTTTGGCAAAAGAACTCCGTGATCTTGAAATGCACGGTTTTATTGAAAAGAGAGAATATCCATTGGAACCGCCTACGGTATATTATGAGGCTACACCATACAGCAATACGTTGGACGGAGTACTGCGTGAATTGGGCGACTGGGGTGAGCAGCATAGAGAAAAAGTGATACAAAGTATTCGTAAGCAATAATTAAGATGTGTTTATCTAAATGTAAGACGTCTTATCATGGTTTAAAAATTGAAGAACCAGAAATGAACCTATTCCCTTCTTCACAAAAGTCTTTGTTGGAGTTTATCATCGAAAGAGTGAAACGCTGCGCAGACAAGGTGGTCATCACTACGCATAGCCCATATATACTTACTTCCCTCGACAACCTCGTGCAGGCGGAAAATGTTAGCAGGGAGCCTGACATGGAAACAAGTGTAGAACAGTTAGTACCAAAAGAACTCTGGACTAACTTCGATGATGTTTCATGCTATTTTTTTGACAATGGCGAGGCTCAAAACACCTTAGATCCAGAACTTCGCTCTCTTGGTCCTTCAAAGATAGATAATGTATCAGATGATCTTGGAAAAACCTTCGAAGCACTGTTGAATCTTAAATATAGTACTGAATGAGTTGTGAAGGACTAAAAATTAGCATTGACCCCAATAAAATTTGTCCAGATTGCTTCAGCAATTCAACAGTGGCCACCGAAAACGGGAAACGATTCTCTATTTTGAAACCAGCACATATTCCAGTCTGCAAAGCACATAACTATATATCAGATGATTTACATATCGAAGAGTCAAGTCCAAACTTATATCTTTTTCAAAATGCAGGTTTGCCTTCGAAAAAGCTTTGTTTCGTAAACAAAACTATTGTTGTTTCTGATCAAACACTTTTTATGTACATTAAAATGAAATGGAAAACATCCTAATGATCAGGACAAAAAAATTGCGGCGCGTAATTTTATGGCATATCTGCAAGGATCAATACCAACCTTCATATTGATTTCCTTGACAATAATTCTTATATCTGAATAGCTTGAGTGGCAATCCATTGCCTTGCATTCTACGAAGTTTATTCACTATAACAAGCTTTATTAGCGAAATATATTAGCTATATATAAAATTTGATTGCAGACCAGAAGTGCTCATTTTTTAGTCGGCACTAACCTAGTC
>Ga0247815_10000755_pt1 | contig 25270 bp, 28 predicted proteins | sample UWRJL194509B1_FD_181014 | JGI IMG/M metagenome (GOLD analysis project Ga0247815, IMG submission 181014) | Plant litter microbial communities from Arlington Agricultural Research Station in Wisconsin, United States - UWRJ-L194-509B-1 | ecosystem: Environmental > Terrestrial > Plant litter >...
ATGAATCCGTTATTGGGCAGACGCTGTACGAAACACTTCCTGATTCGCAAAGACAGAAACTGATCGAAAAATTCAGCCAGGTATACCAGTCCGCAAGTACTTTTAAAAGTTATGATACCGAAATAATTATTCCCGGCAGCAGCGGCCCGGACCATCTCTATTTCAATATCGTTTGCGCCCCGGTCAAAGACGCTGTAAATGTAGTCAACGGGGTAATAATGATGCCCACTGATTATACATCACAGCACCAAACGCAACTTGCCGTCAGAGCCTGTGAGCAAAAGTTCCGAAACCTGATTGAACAATCGCCGATTGCCTGCGCGATGTTTTTAGGCAGAGACCTTATCATAGAGTATACCAACGAGCCCATGATCCGGATCTTTGGCAAAGGAAATTCGGTCCAGGGTAAAAAATTAAGAGACGCCTTGCCTGAGCTGGAAGGACAGCCGTATCTTAGCCTGCTGGACCAGGTGTACGCAACGGTAATTTCTTATCAATCCACCAATGCTCCTTCACAACTGGTCGTCGACCGACAATTGGCCACCTACTATTTTGATTTTAGCTCCCCCCCTTTTCGATGAGAACAACCAGGTCTACGGCATTCTGGATTTGGCAGTTGATGCCACTGAACTCGTAAAAGCACTAAAAAAACTGCAGCAAAGTGAAAAACGTTTCCGCAAGCTGTCCGATGACCTTGAAAGGAGTGTGCAGGCCCGGCCCCATGAACTTAATCTGGCTAACAGAGAACTGATCAGCTCTAACCAAAATCTTGAGCAGTTCGCCTATCTCGCCAGTCATGATCTTTAGGAGCCGCTTCGCAAGGTGGATGCCTTTGGCAGTCGTCTGGCAGCAAACTATGAAAAACAACTTGGTGACGAAGGTGCGTTTCTGCTTTCCCGCATGCAGGAGGCTTCCAGGCGTATGAGCCGGATGATCTATGAGCTTCTATCCTATTCCAGGCTCAAAGCAAATAAAAACTCTTTTACATCGATGAGCCTTTCAGTCGTGATTAAGTCTGTTTTGTCAGATCTTGAACTTGTTATCGTTGAAAAGAAAGCGGTGATAGAGATCATAACGCCGCCATCGGTCTGGGGAGATGCCTCGCAGCTGTCACAATTATTTTTAAATCTTATCAGAAATGCTTTAACATACCAGCCATCAGGTCAGGTTCCTCACATCCAGATCAAATCTTTTGCTGTTGATCTGTCCGAAATTAGCACCCTGATTGCCCCATTACCAAATCACTCCTATACAAAGATAATTGTACAGGACAATGGCATTGGTTTTGATCACAAGCACGTACAGCGAATTTTCCAAATGTTCCAAAGGCTTCATGGTAAAAACGAATACTCCGGCTCATGGATCGGCCTTGCGCTATGCAACAAGGTCGTGCAAAACCATTACGGCCTGCGTACCGCAGAAAGTCAGCCAGGTAATGGAGCGTGCTTCATGATCTATCTGCCCTTACCTAACGGTAGTAAATCGTAAACACCAGCGGCAGGCCGATCGTCATCTTATTTATCAGGGTAAAATTAGTTACTCAATTCGAAATCGTGAGCTGGCTGTGTTATCAGCAGACTGATCCAACAAAAAGTAACTGACGGATTAAAGAATTATTTCAGAAAGGATTCATTTTATATTCCGTAGATGTTTAGTTTTGATCAGATCTTTTCCCAACTATTGGATCTTTTTTCAGCCATTGAAATATTTGTTGTGATGAAAATGAGGTATTTTATATTTTTATTGATGTTGACCAACTGCGCGCCGGAATATGATACGAAGTATTACAAAGCAATATCCATGGATAAACGAGATACAGCTTTTCTAAAGCTCGTAACGTCAGAAGGGGGATTTTATGGAGAATACCAAATTAAATACCAGGACAAAACAACAGATAAGGGTGCCGTTAAAGGCAATGTTATGGGCGACACATTAATAGGAACGTATAGCTTTCTATCAAGGGGAAACTCCAGAACTGTATCTCCTATCGCTTTTTTAAGGGCACATGGAAATTTAAAGCTTGGCAGTGGTATAGTTGGCACTTATATGGGGTTTCACGTTTATCAGGGTGGTAGTATATCTTTCAATGATTCTTCATTTCAATTTCAACCCGTTGAATCTAAGGAACTACACTTTCGATAAAATCAGCTGCCTAAGCCCCGGCTCCAAATGACTAACCACTTTAAAAAGCGAACTGTATGTATGTTGATCTGATTTATGAACTCTATGAAAGGCAAATCACGCGGGCTGTATAATCAAATTCGGTGAATCATTCCTGCTGATTTCTTTGCGGCTGGTACCGCTTTCTTATATTTGCCAAAACTTAAGTCTTTGAACAGGTCTATATGTACGATGTCTTTTTCCAAAAATTCAATCAAAAAATTCCTTTGACCGAAGAGGAGGAAAATTTTGTCAAAAATTACCTGTCTCCTAAGAAATTACGGAAAAGGCAATATTTGCTTCAGGAAGGAGACGTCTGCAAAAGTATTGCATTTGTAGAAAAAGGCTCGATGCGGTCTTACCTAGTGGATCCCGATGGCCAAGAGCATATTACTGCCTTTGCCTTGGAAGGATGGACCATTGGGGATTTGTCCAGTTTTCACAGCGAGCAGCCTACTACGCAAAGCATTGACGCACTGGAAGATTGTGAATTGGTGTTGATCAGTAAATCCGCACATGATGAATTGCTGAGAACAATGCCAAAGTATGAGACATACATTCGTCTGTTGATCACAGATGCCTATGTGGCATTGCAAAAACGAACCCTGAACATGATCAGCATGTCTTTGGACGATCGCTACAAGGCTTTTATAGATATTTACCCCAGCATCACCCAGCGTGTGCCCCAGCACATGATTGCTTCCTATATGGGCCTGTCTCCGGAAACTTTAAGCCGAATACGGAATAGAATTAATACTTCGAAATGACAGACCATTGATTTTGGTCAATAATTTTCATTGACCAGAATCAACAGAATTTCTTGTCCAAACGCATTGGTTCAGGCGGCTCCATGCTGGTAATTTTGTGTATCAAATTCGAAAAGACAATGAACACAAAACAAACCATCGCTGTCATCGGAGCTACTGGAAACATGGGCTCAGGCATATCCAAAAGCCTTTCAAAAGGTAATTACCGGCTGCTACTTTTTGCAAACCAGCTTAGCAAACTACAAACACTTGAAGCTGAAATATTAGAAATCAATCCATCTGCTGACATCGAAATAACGGCATGTCCAACCGAGTCTTCCTGGGAAGCTGATATTATCATCCTTGCTGTCCCCTACGCTGTTCAGCAGCAGATTGCACAGAAAATAAAGGAGGTTGCCAATCAGAAAATTGTCATCAGTATCGCCAATCCGTTAAACGAAACTTACGACGGACTGGTTACAGCTCCGAACACCAGTGCTGCCGAAGAGCTTGAAAAATTACTGCCGAATTCGAAGGTTATCAAAGCATTCAATACAGTTTTTGCTCCTGATTTTACTCAGCCTATTATCGCAGGCAGTCAAGCCGATGCATTTATCGCTGGCGGTGATCAGGACGCTTTACAAACAGTGAACGAGTTGGTCATCACCGCTGGATTTAACCCAATTATTGCAGGCGGATTGCACGTGAGCCGAACACTGGAAAACATGTCGCTGCTGTTGATCCAGCTCAACATGAAAAACAATTACAACTGGCTCGCGGGCTGGAAGATCCTGCACCAGTAATCTTCAAAGACATTTAAAATTAACATCATATAAAATCAATCATGAAACTTACATCTGTAAAAAATACCGTATTAACTCTTTCAGTAGCAACACTTCTTTCTACACTCATAAGTTGTCAGTCACCGTCTTCAACATCTGATACGTCCGGCGTAAACATCGACAGTCTTAAAACCATTGCATTAAACCTGGCCGCTTCAAACGACAGTACAAACTCCCGACTGAAAACCTTTGATGCGCTGGACTTTGATGTATTCAGTAATCAGAAATGGGACCGTTTTAAAGAAAGCCATGCGCAGGACATCAAAGTTTACTGGCCGGACGGACATGTTACCGAAGGGCTGGACATTCATATAAAAGACATGAAAAACCTTTTTGTGTATGCACCTGACACTCGTATCAAAGAACACCCGATAAAATTAGGATCCGGCGACTACACCATTGTCACAGGCGTATTTGAAGGCACCTTTACCAAACCCATGCCGACAAGCAATGGGAAATTTATCCAGCCAACCGGAAAAGCCTTTAAATTTCCGATGGCGACTGTTGGTCTTTGGAAAAACGGTGTGATGACCGAAGAGCATCTTTTCTGGGACAACGCAACTTTCGCAAAACAGATTGGTATCTAGTCAAAATAGCATTCACGCAAAGAAAACAGTTTTTAAAAACCGCCTTATCAGGTGCAATTGGCATGACCACGTTAACAGAGTTTAAAAATTTCACTGGCAATTTGCCAGAGCAGCAGCAGTTAATGCCAGTCTTGTTTATCGGCCATGGCTCGCCGATGAACGGAATTGAAGATACTGCATTCAGCCGCAGGTGGACCCAGATGGCAAAAGAGATTCCCACGCCGTCAGCAGTTCTGGTTGTTTCTGCGCACTGGTTTACCCAGGGTACTAAAATTACTGCAATGGATTTCCCTGAAACGATTCATGATTTCGGAGGTTTTCCACCAGCGCTTTTCGCTGTGCAGTATCCGGCTCCTGGAAATCCGATACTGGCGAAAGAAACTGCTTCTTTGATCCATTCGGCAAAAGTAGAGCTAGATCATGACTGGGGTTTGGATCACGGTACCTGGACTGTTGTCAGACACATGTATCCTGAGGCTAAAATTCCAGTATTACAATTGAGCATCGATTACAGCAAAGGTCCCCAATATCATTATGATCTGGCCAGAGAACTTTCTGCTTTAAGAAAAAAAGGTGTGCTCATTATTGGAAGCGGCAATATGGTGCACAATCTGAGAATGGTGGCCTGGGACAAAATTAATCAGGCCGGCTACGGTTATGACTGGGCGCTTGATATCAACGAAAAGTTCAAGTCCCTGATTACCGAAAATGATCACAGACCTTTGATCAACTATGCCCAAATGGGTCGTGAGGCGATGCTGGCCATTCCAACGCCGGAACACTATCTTCCCCTGATGTACACACTGGGTTTAAAATCAAAAAATGAAAAAGTTTCATTCTTTAACGATCAGGCCGTTGGCGGATCGCTTACAATGACTTCCGTAAAAATCGGATGAAAACCAGTTGGAAATATATAATAGTCCTGCTGCTCACCTTCTGCAGTGCAGGACTATATTCAAAGCAAAAAAGCAGTACAATCATGAAACACGAAACAACAATTGAAACCAAAAATCTGGCATTGAAATACCTGGTTAGGGAGCCAAAAATAAAAACAGATAAGCGGAAAGGCATTATTCTACTGCACGGCGTAGGCAGTAACGAGAAGGACCTTTTCGGATTGGCAAATTATTTACCCGACGATTTTTATGTCATCTCTGCTCGCGGGCCATTTACGCTAGGCGGCGACCGTTACGCCTGGTATAACGTTGATTTTTCAACAGGGAAACCGGTTCATGATGCCAAACAGGAAGAAGTGAGCCGCGAAATTATTTCTACTTTTGTCCGGCAAATCAGGCTGGAATATATGCTGGACGATGTCTATCTGGGTGGTTTCAGCCAGGGTGCTATCATGAGTTACAGCATCGGTCTGATCCAACCAAAATCTGTTCGCGGTATTGTCGCACTGAGCGGCAGATTGTTAACCGAAATACAGCCTTTGGTCAAAAAAAGTGATGATCTCAGTAACTTAAGCGTGTTTGTTGCCCACGGAACACAGGACCGGACACTGGGCATTGCCTATGCAAGGGAAGCAAAAACATATCTGATGCAGCAGGGTGTAGACCTCACTTATACAGAATATGAAAACGCGCATCAGATCAGTGACAGTGTCCTGAAAGATCTTCATCAATGGCTTGCAGAAAAGAAATAAAACTAAAATCTTAAACTATCTTAAGACCATTTCTTAACATAGTTCATGGGTTAAATTCTACCCTTACTGCGAATTTTGCAATAAAATTATGACTATGAAATACTATTTGATTGCTTTGTTTTTTGCAAATTCTTTTCTGGCATATAGCCAGCAAATGCGGCATTTCATGCAGCCTCCCGGAGCTAAAACCAGCACAATCCCCTACGGTAACAATCCCAAAGCCGGGAAATATGTGAAGGCTGCTGATGCAAGGATTTACTATGAAGTCTACGGAAAAGGCAAGCCCTTTGTAATATTACATGGCGGTATTTTCGGCTCAACCATTGAGATGGCACAATTCATTGACAGTTTATCCAAAAAATACCAGGTCATCGCCGTTTCAACAAGAGGCCACGGCAAGTCAGGTATTGGCTCCGGCCCTGTCACTTTTGAGCAACTTGCTGATGACGTGCTGGCGGTGATTAATACGGTGACAAAAGACAGTGTGACTGTGCTGGGATTCAGCTATGGTGGCTATGCGGGATTTAAACTGGCCAGCATGCACCCTGAAAAAGTAAAGAAGCTGATTACGATTGGTGCCGGCGAGCGGCATCCGGGAGACATGGATAATACATTTACACCCGAAGATGGATTTAAACTCGATAGCCTTTACTGGAAACAGCAGCTGGCATTGATGCCAGAGCCTGAAAGACTGCCTGAAATGTTTGATACGGTCAAGGATTTTTTCAATAAACGTATGGTAGTAGATTCTGCTTTGCTCGGCACAATTAAATGCCCGGTACTGGTCATGGCAGGAGATCACGACCAGTTTCTTACGGTTGCACGTCTGACCAATGCTGCTACGTTTATACCTAAAGGTTCACTGGCTATTGTTCCCAACAGCTCACATGGCGCATTTCTGGAACACTTCCCGATTGCCTGGGCTAACGTGTCCACTTTTCTAAGCGAGTAGCTTTTAAAACCTATTATTATTTTTTCGATTAAAATTAAAATCAAGATGACAACCAAAGATGTGCTGATGCACCACCTAACCGCTTTTGGCAATAACGATCTGGAAGAAATACTGAAAGATTATATCGAAGAATCGAAGTTGTTAACACCGAATGGCCCCTTGAAAGGGCTGGAAGCAATTAAGGGCTTCTTTGAAGACTATTTCGAAGCGATACCAACCGGTTCAGCTTTTGAAATGAAACAGCTAAGCATAACCGGCCCGGTAGCATACGTAGCCTGGACCAGCGAATCGGCCACTTTTACCTTCCCGATCGGTACTGATACTTTCTTCATACAAGATGAAAAGATCATTTATCACACGGTTGCCGATTACAGGATTGCTAAATAATTTAATATCAAGGCCGCTCTGACCAGCGGCCTTTTTTCATTCAACCATTTTTCATCTGCAAATCAAACACTTCCAATGAAAACCATGTTTTTAAAATTCGCTGCCATGATGATGCTCATGATTGCTGCAGTGTCAGCGGCAAACGCCCAGCAGCATGAATACGTGTCCCCTACCAGACCAGCTCAAACAGGGCGCTCACCCGGCGTAAAAGTGAAGCTATTGAGCGAAAATGGTCAGACTAAAACGTACGTTCTGATCTTCTCTAAAAATGATGAGATCGTCTCAGGGTTGACTGAATTTGCTCAAAAGTATAACGTTAAAAGTGCCCACTACACAGGTATTGGCGATGCGTTCTCTGCCAAAGTGGGCTTTTTTGACTACGGTCGCAATGAATTCAAAGTCATTCCTATTGGTGAGTCAGAAATTTCATCGTTGATGGGTGACATAGCCGTATTCAATGGTAAATCCGTTGCACATACCCACATCAACCTGGCCACTTCTGATGGCACCATTCACGGTGGGCACCTATTGGAATGCTTTGTAGGACCTACTTTGGAATTATTTGTCACTGTTGAGCCAACAGCCCTGTATAAAAAGCTCAGCCCCGAATTCAATGCGGGCATCATTGATCCTTCGCTGAATAAGTAAACCAGCGGACTGGATTTTTAAACTTAAAATTTTATTATTATGGAAATAACAGCAGCTGTCGTAAAAGAGAAAGGCAGCGATTTTCAGATTACAAAAGTTAGTCTGGATAAACCGGGCACGGAGGAAGTACTTGTAAAAATTGTTGCCACAGGGATCTGCCATACCGATATGGTTGCCAGGGATTTTGTCATGGGAGCTCCAGGCTTCCCGGTTATTCTTGGACATGAAGGTTCCGGCATCATTGAAAGTGTCGGAGAAGATGTACATCACCTTAAAGCAGGCGATCATGTCGTTTTGACATACGGCTTTTGTGGTGAATGTGAAGTATGCCGTACGGGTAATTCTCCTTACTGCTACGAATTTTTTCAAAGGAATTTTTCAGGTGCACGCGTTGACGGTTCTCACAGTCATCATTATCAGGAAGGTAAGCCGATTAACGATAACTTTTTCTCTCAATCCTCCTTTGCGACCTATGCCATTGCACATAAAAACAATGTCATTGCAGTACCCAAAGACGCACCTTTGGAAATTTTAGGGCCTTTGGGCTGTGGAATACAAACGGGTGCAGGTGCTATTATCAATACCTTAAAAGTTAAAGTTGGCAGTTCTGTCGTTGTCTCAGGAACCGGTGCAGTGGGACTTGCAGCCGTAATGGCAGCCAGGGCATCTTCAGCAACAACCATTATTGCAGTCGATATTAATCAGGAAAGACTGGATTTCTCAAAAGAACTGGGTGCTACCCACACCATCAACAGTCTTAATGAAAATGTGATTGAACGGATCAGGGAAATATTGCCCAATGGCGTTCAGTACGGCGTGGATACTACGGGCAGAAATGAGGTCATCAATAATACGCTGGCCAGTCTTGCTCCGGTGGGTGAGCTTGCAATCATAGGTGTTGCCAGCAGACCTTTGCAGCTTGAAACGAACATTTTTTTAACAAAAGGGTATAAAATCAAGTTTGTCAACCAGGGTGATAGTGTTCCGCAGGAATTTATTCCTAAGCTGATCAAAATGTATCAGAATGGGCAGTTTCCCTTTGATAAACTGATCAAAACGTATCCTTTTGAAGAAATTAACCAGGCGATTGAAGACTCGGAAAAAGCAAGGACAATCAAAAGTGTTTTGAGGATTGGGGAGTACAATGCTTAATATGTTAATTGTTCAAAGCCTGCTTCCAGAAATAAGGAAAGCAGGCTTTTTTATATAAAAAATCATTCATGTCAAAAGTCGTAGTTTGAAAACTACGACTTTTGACATGATCCCTACATTAAATTCATAGGGTTTGCTCTCCGTAGCAAATCCTGGCGTACCGGAATACCGTTTCAGTATCTCAAAAATTCAACCGCCTAGCGACCTCGTCAAAATAATAAACTGAGACATTGATTTCCGAGATAACATGTTAAGAATGATAAACATGGAGTTCGGGTATTCGCTGTGAATTCATTGCATCCCTCTAAAATCCAACGTTTCGAAATACTGCCAGGTAATCTTTATAAGTAAATTCTTCAATAGGCTCCTTTTCAACAATATAGTACACGCATTGAATGTGCGTCAATCGCAGAGTTAGCTGATACCTTCCCGAAAACTTTCACCATGGCAAAACTTTATCCTGACATTGAAATTATTAAGTCTAACCGATTGAAACCTGAACCAGGTGAACTCTTCTTTTTGCAATTTTTAAATGACAATTTCGATGACAGCTATGAAGTTTTCTTTCAACCCTTTTTAAATGGCGACCGGCCTGACATCATAGTTATGCGTAAAGGTTATGGTGTAATGATTATAGAAGTGAAAGATTGGCATTTAAAGAATTATAATGTAAATGAAAAAAGAAAGTGGAAACTAAATCTGAATAACGCCTTTATAAAATCACCCGTTGACCAAGTATTACAATATAAAGACAACTTGTATAACCTGCATATTGAGAGTTTACTTGAAAAAAAATAAGGAATTTTAAGTATTGGTCGTTGGTTACTTGTGCTGTATATTTTCACAATGCAAATTCCTTGGAGATTGATAAACTATTGATAGAACCTTTTAAAAATGACAGCAATTACAATAATTTTTTATAATGGAATATCGATTTAATAGGAAGGGATAACTTGAACATCGATTTTCTGAGTACCATATTTAAGAAGCGTTATATCATATCTCATATTCCTTCCCAACTTATTGACAATGTTCTATATCAAAGTTTTAAAAGATATTTTCAACCAACATTTCACCGCCGTGAAGAGGGTGTTGAAATTAAATTTACCGAGCAGCAAAAAAGATTGGCAAATAGTCAACCTAAAAGTGAGCAAAGAGTAAAAGGTGTAGTTGGGTCAGGAAAAACAACAGTAATGGCGGCTCGTTCAGTAAAGGCTCATGTTCGACATGGTGAAAGAGTTCTAATTCTATGTTACAACATGACGTTAAAAAACTATATCCATGATAAAATAAGTAGAGTAAGAGAAGATTTTTCATGGGACAATTTTTACATCAACAACTATCATAACTTCCTTTCCGCTGAAATGAATAACAATGGCATTGAATTTAAGTTTCCACCCAATTTTAGCGAGCTTTCAAGCGGTGAAAAATCAGTATTCTTTGAGGAGCATTATTTCTCAAATCTAGATTTATTTGACAATTGCAAGGATAACCTCGTAAAATACAAAACCATTCTTATCGATGAAATTCAAGATTACCATCGTCCTTGGATGGACTTAATCAAAAAGAATTTTCTTGCGGACGACGGAGAGTATGTTTTGTGGGGTGATGAAAAGCAAAACATTTATAGTAATGAACTCGAAGAAAAAGACTTAAAAACTAACGTCATAGGTAAACCTTCCACATTAAAGGATAGTTTCAGGTCAGTAAAAAAAATAAAAGATTTAGCCATTCAGTTTCAAAAAAGAATTTCACACATAAATATAATATTGACAACTTTGACGAGTTACCGCAATTGTTACTTGATTATGATAATCCTAGCACGATAAATTACTTGTATTTTGAGAACGAAAAAGCAATTGATATTGTAAACTTCATGAATTAATTTCGGAGTATTCTGTACGTTTAAAAGAGCATCCTAACGATATAACTGTTTTAGGATTTCGTATAAGTGTTCTAAGAGAGTTTGAATGTTATTATCGTTATAAAACAAAGGAGCGAACAAACGCAATGTTTGAGACACAAGAAGTTTGGTACAAATTATTTTTACAAACTTTCGCAAAAGCAGAAACTGTAAGCCAGGGCTTATCTTTTACTAACGGTTCTAACGAAGAAGACAAAAAAAATAAATTAGCTGTTCTACTCGCAATCAGAGATTTAATAACACAAACAAACGATGTTTCCTTTGTGGAGCGTTTTGATTATTACTTAGAGAAATATCAAATAAAGAAATTGGATTTTGAAAATTGGTATAATAGTAATGAGTTGGCCACTCTGCTAAATAGGGACAAACATAGTTCATTAAAAAAATTAGAAGCTGAATACCCTCAATACAAACAGCTAACAAAGTCATTAAAAACTGTCAGAGACAATAAAAAACATTATTTTTGGTATGACAGAGGAACTATAAAACTTTCTACAATTCATAGTTTCAAAGGCTGGGAAGCAAATACACTATTCTTAGTTTTAGAAGAACAATTTGATAATTCCGACTTCATGACTTCGTTTGAAGAACTTATTTACACAGCTATCACGAGAAGTAAGACAAACCTAATTGTATTAAATTATGGCAATACTATTCACCACGAACAAATGGTTGCCTTATTCGAAAAGTACAACCAAGGCATCAGCTAATATGGGTTTTGTGTAATGGTGGGCTGACGAACAAAGGCTGTACGTTTGCATTTCAATCGTGCTTTAGTACATAGGCGGGGAGACGAGCCTTGATGCCCACCTCAACGCAAAGCCCTAAAACATTAGCCACTATTCAAATCGTCATTGCATTATTTACATCTTTCAATATCACAAATAGCTATTTGGACATTTAAAAAAAGAATTATGTATTTAGACGTAACATTGCGGTTCAATCTATTTGGGGTATGAAAAAGATTTTTTTAGACTCGGATATTCTTCTACGCTATCCTGAGGTGCTCTCGTCTAAAAGAGACGACGCTGATTTGATTGTTCCTGATGCGGTGTTAAGGGAAGTGCAAGCCCGAAGCGACACAAGGTTTGAAGAGATAAATAATCTCATTCAAATTCGATTGCAAAGGGTTATGTCTCAGTAGCATTAATTCCGCCTCTACCGCCAGATACACCGGGAGATACATTTTGGAGTATGGTTGATACCAGTGTTATGCGCTACTTAATAACGCTGCAAGCAAATGCAGATGGTAACAAGATTATATTTGTAACCGATGAAAAGATGACCATCAGCGAGGCGAAGTTTGCTAAGGTAACAGTTTGGAGTTTGGGTGAGCTTATTGACTATTACAAAACACCTGGAACTACCAAAGACCAAGAGATAAAAAAGGAGGCTATTCAAATTGAAAATAGAGTTCGATGGGGAATTTTAGGCAATCTACTATTGGCCATTATATTCTTGATCTCTCTTGTTCTACTAGCCCGCTACTATGGAGATATTGTTGACCGCCTGAAGAAAGCAACGCTGATAATCATACTTGTAGTTTTTGGGTTGCTTTTGTTTGAGATTAGAGAGAAAAGAAGGCAGTTATATGGCTTTGTTGAGGTTGGGTTTGGGATTTTGACTATCATAATAGTATTTTATCCGGGTTTAATTTTGAACAACTGGGATCAACTTTTCAAAATCGCTGCCGGGTTATATGTAATTGTCAGAGGTTTAGATAACTTATACAAAGGTTCAGAAAATAGAAAATTAGGTTCACTGTTGAAAAGACTTTTCAGGTTGAATAGGTAATGTCTCATTTCGCATTGAGGTCTTACACTATTTTGGGTCAATAAAATACCCTATTAATCGTAGTTTTCAAACTACGACTTTTGATAATTTACCGCCTGTAACGGTATGAATTTGAAAGTATTTAAATAGAATCACTTGATATTGACCGTTAAAAACGGTCATTTATTATAAGTCTGCAGTATTCAAAGAACACAGCGCACAACCGGTGATTATACTGAAAAGTTAGCGGAACGGATTTGTAATGAGCGAGTTTCACAATTTAAGCTGTGAACTTATGACGCATCACGCTTAACTATCCTATATTGATTTCCCCACGATGGGAACGTCCTGATCCGGTGTGCAGAAAAGTGATAAAGACAGATCCCTATCAGAACGACCACACCAAAAACCGTCACCCAACCAAATATATCCCTTCCGGCCAGAAGCATTGCCTGCTGGTTTAACCTGGCAGCGATTGCTTTTGAAGCCAGCTGTGAAGCCTGAAAGCTTGGCGAGCCGCTTTTCAAAGATTGATTGTAAATACCTGCGGCTAGTGGTTCGAGCCTGCTTGCATCTATTTTTGAAGCCAGTTTTTGCAAATAATCCTGAGAGAGGCGGTAAACATTTTCGCTAAAAAAAGCGCCCATGACCGCATTTCCCAAAGCGTTTCTAAACATGGCCATGTAACAAAGCATTTGGGTGAAAACATCGAAACCTACGCCGATTGTCACGTATTTAGCGGCAGCGGCAAAGATGATGATGTTGCCCAGGCCTTTAAGAAAGTAAGGTAGGTACAGCTGCTGCTCGCCTGCGCTGCCGCTGAATGCAAAATAAAGCAGTCCATGGTGTAATGTAAGCGCTGCAAAACCTGCCGCAAAGATGATCCGGAACGGCCCGTTTATATATTTAAACCAAAAGTATCCTATTACGGCACCTGTCAGTATCCCACCGGCAATCCACCAGTTGAGACCTCCCGTATGCAAATTATCCAATCGCATCAATGAACCTGTAAAGGGTCCCAGGATACTGCCGGTCGTGTTCAGCATTACCTGTGCGATCAGAATAACAAGGATGGCTACCACTACATTTTTAAGCCTTAAAACACGCGGTACGATCAGTGCACGCCTGATGGTATACGTTCGGTAAACAATCAGCAGAAGCCAGAGCACGGCTGTAATTGTGGCAACCGTAATTTTCTCAGAAGAATACCAGTCAAGTACATGCCCGTAAGTAAGAACGTAGCTGATCAGTGAAAAAAAGACCGACCAATGAAAAATGCCTATCCAGTCGATACCAAAAAGCGGCAAAGGTTTTACGATCCGAAAAGGCCGGAGCAGTAAAAGGATCAGTAGGGTCTGAATTCCCAGCAGGATGGCTACCAGATTATAGATCATTTGCCAGTCGTAGCTGTCGGCCAGTATAACCGCCAGCGTAGCACTCAGCTGACCGCACAGTAAAACGATAGCCAAAGCAACACTGAAAAACATGCCGTAATCTTTCTGGCGGGTGATAATTAACTGGAGTGAAACCAGTGTTTCAAAAGTTCCGATCATCTTGAAGGCACCGATAAAAAAGGCACATACGATCAGTACAGGCACCGATGAAGTATACATGCATACCAAAAGCAATGATGCCAGTAGAAGCGAGCACACAGAAAGGATCTGCTGAGATGTAAAGCGGAACTTGATGCGGAAAAGTATTGGGAAAATAAATGTGACGCCGATCGTACTAACCTGGTAAACAAAGCTCAGATCCTCCCGGTACAGCTGATAGGCACCTGTTACATCGCCCATCAAACTCAGGTAGACCGGACTGGAGCATTGAAATATTACGGCAAACAAAATGAATAAGGCGATCCGTAACCAGACCGGCACAAAATCTTTGAAACAAAGCAGTGGTTTATCCATCATATCCCTTCATCAAAATAAACAACGGCATTCATTCCTGCCCTCAGCCGCGCTACTTCCGCTTTGTCTTTGGTATCCAGAAATTCCAGGCGGATAGGAATTCGCTGCTGGATTTTCACAAAATTACCCGTTGCATTATCAGTAGGAACCATCGAGAACACCGAACCGGTGGCTGCTGAAATGGAAGTGATCGTAGCGGTAAAATCGTGGCCGTCAACTGCATCGATCTGCACCCTGGCTTTTTTACCCACGGCCAGCGATTGCAGCTGTTTCTCTTTAATATTGACAGTCAGCCATTTTTCATCGGTATTAACCACAGCGGCAAGCTGTTGACCGGCCTGCACAAGCTGACCTTCCGTAATATTTTTTCGTCCCATAAACCCATCGCAGGGCGCGAGAATAACCGTATAGAATACGTTGAGCTGTGCGGCTTTCAGCTGTGCCTGCGCGCGCTTCACGGCCGCATCGTTCACATTAATCTTTGCCCCCGTTTCCCTGACTGTCAAAGTATTGCCTTTTTTGATATTTTCCAGAGAACTAAGTTTTGCGCTTAAAGCATCATTTTCGCTTTTTACCATATCTTACTGCTGCTCAGTCACTGACTCCTGCGCCAAAAGCGTCTGATAACGTTTCAGGTTTTTACCAGCGTTCCAGAGCCTGGCTTTGGTTTCTTCCAGATTCGATGCAGCCACATTTACTGTATTTTCAGCTGTTGTTACCGAGGACTGGGTCACATGTTTACCCGCTACCGCGTCCAGAAGATTGGCCTGTGCCAACTGCTCTTGCACAAGATAATCGGTGTTATCAATAATGACCAGGGTGTCGCCTTTTTTGACTTGCCTGAATTCTGAAAAATTGACTTTTTTGATATATCCGACAACCCGGGCATTAACCGGTGAGAGCAGCTGCTGTATCTGCGCGTCGTCGCTGTAGGTAACCTCATTAAATGAATAAAAATAGCCAAGTCCTATGGCTACAACATCGGCCGCAAGCAGGCCCGTAAGCCAGCCTAACCATTTATGTTGCTGATTATGTTTTTGGTGATGTATGCTCATGTTTAATTCAATTGACCTGTCACTTTTTGTAGTTCGAAATAGCGCATGATTTGCATGGTTTTTGCAGTCGTCAGTTGCAATTCCGTTTCCAGTTTCTGATTGCTGGCATCTGTCATATCCGTGATCAGGGCCACTTGCTGTTCATATCCGTTTAATATTCTCCGGTAATTTTCTGTTGCCAGTTCCAGCTTTTTTTGTTCACTGGCAAGCTGCTGACCTGCTTCTATCCAAAGTGTATAAGCATTGAAAACAGCTTTATGTGTATTTTCCAGAGCGATTTCCTGCTGCTGCACTGCTGCTGTTACAGCTTGCGTTGCCGCAGCCATTCTTGCTTTGTTTTTATATAATCCACCCAGGCTGTAATTGAGCCGCAGGCCGACATTAAGGTTATTTGCATAAATGTCCTTTGCGGGAATATCATACACAAACGGCCTTGCAAGCCCGTTTGACGCATACAATGAAGCCTGAGGAAGGTATGCCGCCCGGACTTGCTCCTTTCTCTTTTTGGCAACTTGTTGGTTCAGCTCATTGATCTGAATATCAGGTTCAGTTTGCACAGCTGCTTGCGTCCAGTCGCCGAGTTTTACAGCGGAGTTAACTACCGCAGGTAAAGAGGGATCAGGCTCAATGATCGTTCCTTCGGGCAATGAGAGTGTTTCAGCCATGGCGTTGCCGACGATCCTGATGCGGTTGGAAACCCTGACCATTTGCAGCTTCATATCTTCCAGCAAAAGTTCACTACGGATTTTGTCACTTTTCAGCAGAATGCCGGCTTTCAGACGGTTATTGATTTTTTCAAGCAGCAAATTGGCCTGATCAATATTTCTCTCATAAACCGCGCGTTGGCGAATCAGCCGGTACAGATCCATGTAATAGCCTGCCAACAGAAGTTTGACTCCCATTTTGTCTTTTTCAAAATTCAGCCCGGCGATCCTGCTCCGCAGTTCAGATATATCAATATCCCGCCTGACGCTGCCACCGCTAAAGAGCAGATAGCTGGCCTGCACCAGATAACTGTTGGAAAAATGCGGCATATCGTAAAAACCACTTTTCATCGTGCTCATCCCAATCACACCTACATTGGAAAGATAACCTGCACTCACGGACACATCAATGTCGGGCAAGCGCTGGTTTTTGGCTATGTCGGTGTTTGATTCTGCCTCCTGAATGCGGATGGCACTCAATTTCAGCAGGCGGCTATTGCTTTCAGCCAGATTAAAAAGATCTGCGACCTTTAAATGCAGTGTATCCTGCGCGCGTGCACCATCTGTGAAGCAAATGAAAAAACTTAAAAATATAAGAACAATTCGTACTTTCATGACAAAAAATCAAAGCACAAAATTCAGGTTATATTGAATTTAATGAAATGGGTAAAAGATGAATTTTATATCAAAAAGAAAGATGAATTCTTAAATCATACCTCGATATGTAAAAAGCGCCGTTATATTTATACCGAAATATCAAAAAACTAATTTTTCCCGTTTCGGTATTCGGTCGGTGTAAGTGCCGTATATTTTTTAAAGAAGCGGCTGAAATGAAATTGATTCTGAAAATGAAGCTGATCGGCTATATTACTGACGGTCAGGTCGGGATAGTCGAGCAGTACCTTCGCTTCCAGAATAACCATCTGGATGATAAAGCTCCGGGCGGTTTGTCCGGTCTTCTGTTTGAGAAGCTGTGAGAGATATTTTTCATGGATGCCAAGCCTGCCTGCATAAAACGATACATTACGTTCGGTCTTATAGTGACTGACCAGCAAATTGAAGAATTGTTGAACAATACTATTATTTGTGCCGCTGAATTTCCGCTGCTCTTCATAACAGAAACCTACCTGTGAAATAACAGCCTGAAATACATAACGAACCATCTCTTCATTAACCTTTTGAGCTGCATTTTGACGGATCAAAAGTACATGGATCAGTTCAATCATCCGGCTGACAATGATCCGGTCTTCCGGATTCAGGGAAATCATAGCCTGCTCATCACTTTTAAATAAAGGAAACTGGGCTACACTTTTGGTGTAATTACCGGAAGCTAAAATAAAGTCAGCAGAAAATAACAGCGACAAAAAATGGACTGAATTTTCCTCCCAGCTCATTTCCCGGATAGCCGAAGGAGGAATAATGAGCAACTCACCCTGATGCAGCTTATATTCCTGCAAATTCACCTTCACCTCCATTTGTCCCTGCTCAACCAGGATCACCGAATAATGAGCCGAGCGGAACGGACGCTTCCAGGTATTGTCAAACGAATAAACGGACGAATCAAAAACCATTAAACCTGCCAAAGAATCCCCCAGACCCAATGCGCCCATCAGGTGCGGTATTTCCAGATTGGATGGCTGAGCCTTCTCGACGGTCTTCATGGCAATTTTACTTTGGTAAACAGAACTGGCGTAAATATGAATAAAGTATTTATGCGAAACTATACCAGTGCCTTTGAATTTCCCGCCAGCATCTGATAAAATAATAGCCCCGCCAGATTGACTGAATGGGCTAGTATTAAATTAACTTGTAGTTGTTACCGATTATTACTGAAGCTGGTTATATTCATACCACGCAATTTTCCAGTTTCCATTTACTTTTTTTACTACAAATATCTCTCGGTAGCTGGCCGGGACAGTCTGCCCATTTGCATGGATCAGCATTGTTCCGGATGAATGTGACCGCACATATCCATACTCGCCGTCAATCACAATTTCGTCGATGTTAAAGGTCAGATTCAGCTTAATCGCCGAAAATACGCTGGTATAAACATCTTTAATGACAGTACTGCCAATGACCGTAGGTGAATCCGGGGCCATCAGCACACCGTCGGTAACGAAAGCATCTGCCACAGCGGCTGCATCAGAAGCTGTAACAGCACCGGCATAAGTGGAAGTTACCAATGCGTTGATAGCTAGCTTATCTGCATCAGTTGTAGCAGCAGACTTGTTCTCGATCGTTGTCGTAGTTTGTGCCTGGTATAAGGTTCCCATTTTATTGTAGATGTACCTTGCAATTTTCCACTGGCTGTTCTCTTTACGAACGACAAATACTTCCCGGTTTTCCTCAGGTGCCGATCCTCCATTTGCTTTCACTGTGAGTGTCCCGGCCGAAGTTGACCTAACAAATCCATATTCCTTTCCGACAATGATCTCATCGATTTTAAAATTCAAATCAAGCCCAACCGCACCAAAAATTCCATCATAAGTTGATTTCAATTGTGCCAAGCCCGATGCGGTGGGTGAACCTGGTCTTATCACAACGCCGTCGCTGGTGAAAGCAGAAGTAACTCCATCTGCACTTGACGCTGCGAGTGCATCACGGTAAGTAACAGCAACCAGGTTTTTGATGGCATCCGTTTCTTTTTGAATATCATTAGAATCGATATTATGATCTGTACATGAGACAACTGAAATTGCAGCTGCTAATAAGAGTGATAACTTTTTCATTTTCTTTTGTTTATTTACGATGCAAAAGTCCGTGATTCAAAGTACCTGCACACACAAACAATCTTAAGAGCTATTCTTAATCTATATTAAGGCTAATTATTAACATAGCTTATGTTTACTGTCTGGCAACCCCGACTAAATTTGCAGGTTAACAAAAGCACTATCGGAATCAAATGAACAGCGACAACACTTCATATCAGCAGTTAATTAATTATTTCAATAATTACTTCCCACTAAACGATATCGAGCATCAGGAGCTGTTGTCACATTTTACCGAGCGGCATGTCAAAAGACGCCAATTTATTTTGCAGCAAGGTGACGTATGCCGTCACTTTACATTTGTTATTTCAGGATGTTTTAAGATGTATGCCGTTGACAAAAACGGTAAAGAGCAAAATATCCAGTTTGCTGCTGATAATGACCGGCCGGCAGCCCGGTGGATTTTCGATCTGGCCAGTTTCTACTCAAAGAAGCCCAGTAACCTATATATTGAGGCCATAGAACCTTCATTGATCCTTCAGATCAAGCATCAGGATCTTCTGGATCTTTACGTACGCCACCACAAGTTTGACCGGAATTTCAGGATCATCATCGAACAAAAATTTATCGAACTGCAAAACCGCGTACTCGACACTATCAGTTCCACTGCCGAAGACCGGTATCTTTCATTTTTGGAACAATATCCCCATTTATCCAACCGCATACCCAATACTCAGATAGCATCCTATCTGGGCATTACACCGGAATTTCTCAGTAAAATCCGTAAGGATATCACCCGGCTGTGATAACTCTTAAACTAGATTAAGGGTATTTCTTAAGATTGTTTATAGGTCTGAGGCGACTGATAACAGGATCTTTGTATTGTCTTTGCAGGAGTCAGAACCGACTGCTGCATAAGCCAATACTTACATTGTATATCCTTTTTTTATCAAGTCATTCAGAAGAAACGATGGATCATCTCAAAGAATCAATTCAGCTCCGGCTGGCAGCGTTTGCCGACGCCTTAAATTCAAACAATCGTGAAAGTATAGCCGGGTTTTATACCCCGGACAGCCTTTTTATGCCTGATGGTAATAAAACAATGTCCAAAGAAATGCTTTTGAATAGCGGCAGTCAGGGTTATTTTAAAAAGTTAAAATTCCATATTGAGTACACCGTAAAGGATACCACCGTTGATGACAGGTTTGCATTTGTACATGCGGCAGCTCAGACAACGACTACGGATCTGGTCAACGGGCAGGAAAGCTCTACAAGCACGCGTGATTTTTTTGTCTTCCGCAAGGAATCAGATCAGTGGATGATATACCGCTACATTTTTAATGCGGAACAGTAATTGATAGTAAATTAAAAACGATCAACATGAAAGCAGCGGTTATATCAAGTCCCGGCCCGGCAGGCAACTTTATTTTGAAAGAAAGGCCCATTCCTACTCCATCTGCTGAACAAGTCCTGGTGAAAGTAAAGGCGTTTGGACTGAACCGCTCCGAACTGATGACACGTAAAGGTTATTCCCCGAGTGTCACTTTTCCAAGAGTTCTGGGAATTGAATGCGTGGGAGAAGTGGAATCTGATCCTTCATCACAGTTAAAAAAAGGTCAAAAAGTGGCTGCTTTTATGGGCGGTATGGGAAGAGATTTTGATGGAAGTTATGCTGAATATACCGTTCTTCCCAAATCACTGCTTTATCCGTTCGAGAGTGATTTACCCTGGAAAGATCTTGGGGCCATTCCCGAAATGTTTCAGACCGTTTTCGGCTCACTTCATCTGGCCTTAAAAATCCGGAAAACAGAAACCTTGCTGATCAGAGGCGGAACTTCCTCGATAGGAATGCTGGCTGCCCAGCTTGCGAAAAATGCCGGATTAACCGTTCTGGCAACGACCCGAAAAGCCGAGAAAAAAGAGCTGCTTTTGGCTAACGGTGCAGATTATGTATTGATCGATGACGGTGAGTTGATAGAAAAAGTAAAAGCCATTTATCCTTCCGGGGTGGATAAGGTATTGGAGCTGATAGGCACTAAAACCTTAAAGAATTCGCTCGCTTGTTGCGCGCTGGGAGGAATTACTTGTATGACCGGGATGCTTTCCGAGCAATGGTCCATTGCGGATTTTGCGCCCATGGAATATATTCCTGCCAGTGTTGCCCTTACTATTTATGACAGCGGACAGATCCGCGTGGATCACCAAAGCTTTCAGGAATTCATCAGGGAAGTAGAAAACGGCAAGATCCGCCTGAGCATCAGCGCTTCATTTGAGCTTAAACAAATCGCAGAAGCTCATCAGTTTATGGAAAGTAATGCGGGTAGCGGAAAAATTGTGGTACTTACTGGTAGTGATCTAAACCCATAAATAAAGAACATGAATTATAAGGAAGATAGCATAACCGAACAGCTACCTGAGCTGTCAGATATTGATGGTAAAAAATTTCTGATAGAAGTGCTGGAAGGATTGAGCGGTACACCAAAAAGACTTCAATCCAAATACTTTTACGACCAGAAAGGTGACGCGCTGTTTCAGCAGATAATGGATTGTCCTGAGTACTACCTGAGCCGCTGCGAATCCGAAATATTCCAAAACCAGGCTCCTGAAATGACCCGGTTTCTCAGCTCGGCCTATGACGCATTTGATCTGATCGAGCTCGGTGCCGGCGATGGTACAAAATCACAGTACCTGCTGCAATCTTTGATCGACCACCGGATCGATTTCACTTACATGCCTATCGACATATCTGGCAATATCCTTTCTGAATTACAGGCCAGGCTGCAAGCCCAGCTACCAGATCTGGATGTGGCCGCTTTTGAAGGAGATTATTTTGACATGCTCAGCCAGGCAACCCGGTTTTCAGACAGGCCCAAAGTAGTCATGCTTCTGGGTGCAAATATCGGGAATATGGACCCCGGCGAAGCGAAGCTTTTTTGTAAAAATATACGAAAAATGTTAAAACCAGGTGATCTTGCGATTATCGGCTTTGACCTGAAAAAGCACCCCCGGATTATTTTAGATGCCTATAATGACCGGGGTCGTATTACCAGCAAATTCAATTTAAACTTACTTACGCGCATCAATCAGCAGTTGCAGGGCAATTTTAACCTGGATCAGTTTGAGCACTATCAGAATTATGATCCGGGAACGGGCGCATGTAAAAGTTATCTGGTCAGTTTACGAGAGCAGGTTGTCACCATTGCAGATCACAATATTTCCTTTGCTCACGACGAGACGATTTTTATGGAGGTTTCTCAAAAATATACCCTGACACAAATTGATGCACTTGCCCAAAACGCAGGCTTTCAGCCGGTTTACCGCTGCAAGGATTCACGGGGCTGGTTTATTGACGATTTCTGGCGGGCAGTTTAATAGCTTTCTATCCCTTATATTTTTTCATGGACAGTTTTTCAACCCGCTACATCGCGGTCAGACAATTAAGCGGAGACATTTGTGAGCCTTTGGAAAAAGAAGATTATGTGATTCAGCCCATAGCCGATGTAAGTCCGCCCAAATGGCATTTAGGCCATACCACCTGGTTTTTTGAAACCTTTATCTTAAAACCTTTTTTGCCAGGATATAACGAATTTGATGCGCGGTATAACTTCGTTTTCAATAGCTATTATGAAACAGTTGGCACACGTGTACTCAGAACGGACAGAGGAAATCTGAGCCGTCCTTCGGTTGATGATGTTTATCATTACCGGGCTTATGTAGATGAGCAGATGCTGATTTTTCTTAACCATGCCAACTTTGAGCCAGCGCTTGCTGAGCTCATCGAGCTGGGATTGAATCATGAACAACAGCATCAGGAACTGCTGTATTCAGATATCAAGTACATCCTTGGACACAATCCTTTGTTTCCGGCTTACCGCGAATCAAGATTACCAGATAGAAAAAAGGCCGACGCCAGGACCTTCTTTAATGTCAAAGCGGGTATGTATGAAATCGGTTATCAGGGCAATGGATTTTGTTTCGACAATGAGCTGGGCCGGCATCAGGTGTTCCTGAACGAATTTAATATGGCAGATGCATTGGTGAGAAATGGTGAATACATTGATTTCATTGAAAATGGCGGCTACCGGAATTTTATTTTCTGGCATGCCGAAGGCTGGCAGTGGGTGAAAGAAAAAGGTATTGCATCTCCCTTATACTGGCATTTCATTGATGGGCAGTGGATGCACTATACCCTATCAGGATTACAGCCCGTTCATCCGGAAGATGAATTATCCCATATCAACTTTTTCGAAGCATCTGCTTTTGCCGCCTGGAAACAAATGAGATTACCCACCGAAGCAGAATGGGAAACCGCTGCCAGGCATTTTGACTGGGGAACACGTTGGGAATGGACCAATAGCGCCTACCTGCCATATCCTGGCTATCAAAGAGCCGCTGGAGCAACCGGGGAGTATAACGGTAAATTTATGGTGAGTCAAATGGTACTTCGCGGAGCTTCTGAATTTACATCTGCCGGCCATAGCCGCATCAGTTACCGTAACTTTTTTCATCCTCAGCACCAATGGCAATCTACCGGAATCAGGCTCGCTTACTAATGAACGATTGACAAAATCAATCCAGAATGAGCCTGCTGGACGCAGGAAAATTTAATATAATTTCCTCTGTAATTGCTGGACCGCAAATAAAAAATAAGTTATTGTATTTCTAAAAATGAACTGATGAGAAACATTATAATAACGGTCATTACCGGAATTTTGCTGATCCCGGCAACCTTATCCGCACAACAGGTAGAATTGCATAACGCAAATCTCGAAGCTCACCAGGTGTCGATGGAGTTTGTACAGCTTACGGGTAAAAAGGCGGTAAAGGTTTGAGGGCCTCCCAATTTCTGGACAGTCAAAACTGGAAAATCAGGCTAGTATGAGGGCCTCCCAATTCTTGGACAGCTAAAACTGGAAAATCGGGTCGGTATTTTCCTCTTTTTTCACCCGCATCACGATCTCATCAGGAGTTAAATTTCCCAATGAACTATGCGGTCTAAAGCTGTTATACTCTTGTCGCCAACTTTCAATTTTTTCCTGTGCATCTTCAAGTGATAAAAACCAATGTGCGTTTAAGCACTCATCTCTGAAGCTACCGTTAAAGGACTCAATAAAAGGGTTATCCGTTGGTTTTCCAGGCCTTGAAAAGTCAAGCGTAACGCTGTTGTCATAACACCACTTGTCCAGCGCTTTTGAAATAAATTCAGCACCGTTATCGACTTGAATCCGATTGGGGACAGTTAAATTTACAATTTTTAGCTGATTCATCACAGCAACAACATCTTCTCCTTTTAGCGATTGGCCGACATGGATCGCTAGACACTGCCGGCTAAAGTTATCGACTACAGTTAAAGCCCGGATTTTTCGGCCGTCAAAGAGCTGATCTGCTACAAAATCCATGCTCCAGCTTTGATGAATATTGGAAAGCTGTGGTCTGTCAAGCCGCTGTGAAGCAGCTCTGCTTCGTCTTGGACGCTTGCTGCGCAGGTTTAAACCTTCTTCTTTGTAAACCCTGTACACCCTTTTATGGTTGTCTCTCCAACCTTCCCGCCTGAGTAAAACATGAATTCTTTGATAACCATAACGAATTCGGACCTGTGCAATTTCCCTAATTCGATGACGTATAGCAGAATCGTCTCGACGATGCGGTTTATAATACCAGCAAGATCGCTGCAAGCAAACAACAGAACATGCTCGCAGGACGGCAACCTGATAATTTTTCATTAAGCTTGCGGCCAGCGTCCGTTTCTGGGCTGGCCTTAAAGCTTTTTTTTGAGAATATCCTGTAACATTTGCTTGTCCAGGCTCAAATCTGCTACAAGCTGTTTTAATTTTTGGTTTTCCTCTTCCAACTGTCGGAGTTTTCGTAGCTCTGGAACACCAAGACCGGCGTACTTCTTTTTCCAGTTATAATAGGTAGCTTCGCTAACACCCATTTTCCGGCAAACTTCTGCCACCGGGACGCCGGTGTCTGCCTGGCGCAGAGCAAAAATGATCTGCGCTTCACTAAATTTCGTCTTTTTCATAAGCGATTTTTCCGATCGTTAAATTATCAAAATCGCCCGATTTTCTCTAGTT
>Ga0247815_10000756_pt1 | contig 25243 bp, 21 predicted proteins | sample UWRJL194509B1_FD_181014 | JGI IMG/M metagenome (GOLD analysis project Ga0247815, IMG submission 181014) | Plant litter microbial communities from Arlington Agricultural Research Station in Wisconsin, United States - UWRJ-L194-509B-1 | ecosystem: Environmental > Terrestrial > Plant litter >...
CGCTTGAACATCTGTAAATGAATATAGGAGTTATACAATCTTAAGCAGATAATTTTCATACCCACTCTAAGTGATAAGCGAAGCTATACTTTTTAATTGATCTTATCAATAAAACCCAATGTACCACCTTCAAAAGCAGCGAAATGCTTTGCTACTTCATTGCGCTTCTTTGTTTTTAGACTCCAGTTCTAAATATACTTACGTTGTGTATCCAGCAATTCTTCTTTACTGTCGATAATTTGTCTTAGCAATTCCATTTTCTCTGTAACGATACTTAGTGCTTCCTTCTGCTCGTTCTTTTCGATCAAGATTAAAGACTTTATCGGCTCAAAATGGTGGTAATGCTCTAAAAGGTTTTCTTGCAAAAGTTCAGATAACTTAACAGGTCGGGAGGCATAAATATCATTCTGTGTTAAAATTTTCTCAAATGCTGACTCTGACAAACCAATAGGAGCACCCGCATCCTTATTGGAGATATTTTTACTTCTAAGTTTTAATCTTAGAAAAGAACCTATTGAATCACCCATTGACAAATTTTCTTAAACCTTCTGAATAACCAACAAATACAACCCACTATGATTTTGATAAATATTACTGGCCGGATTTTTTCAATCCCATAACATTTAACAGCAAATACCTGACGGTGGTTAATGATAGGGAGGGATTGGACATTAAAAGAAAGCCTAAATATGCTTTCTTTTATAAGCCAGGTCTATGCACTATGGAAAAAAGCAGTACCGCTATTAGAGGGACAACCATTTACACATTGGCTTTATACCCACGGTATGCGCAATGTAAAAGGGAAACCGAGAAAGGTGGATATGCAGCCTTGTACATTTACGACGATCAGGCCAGAGCTTTGTTTTTTATTGTTAAATAAAGGAGAATACTATGAATTGGAATTACGCTTTACAGTACAAGTTAAAACCTATATACCCTGCAGTGTGAACCCCACTTTCTTTATCCATTCCGAGGCTCAGTCAAATCTGTTTTACCTACTAGATTTCATTACCGATTATCATGTGCTATGCTTTTTTATAAGGTATAATTTTAAGTTATCCGTATTGAAGTGTCATTATAACGGACACTTTAAAAGTTTTATTGATCGGTTGGCAGCAGCCTATGAACTACAGTATAAAGGGATCGTTATATTGCTTCTTTGAATTAACGCAAATAGATAGCATCATAACAATCTATATATATTATACCATTTTCATCAGATATTTACTGGATATACCATAACCACTCTTCAAAAGCTCAGCCGCGACGCTTAAACTCCTTACCAATTACAAAAGCTTGCGCTTCCTATGGGAATATTAGTACTCGTATCCATATCTGATGAGAAATAAAATTCCCGATAATAAACACTACAGGTCTATTTATCAGCTATAAAATAATTAGTATCTAAAAAAATTTAAAGATAAATTATTACATAAATAAGTTTAATTACAGTGAGTTAACCTCAGTAATACGCACTTTATCACAATAATGATTAATTATATAAATTATATATAATGATGAAATAGTACATATTCAGTCTAGGAAATTCATGCCGAAACGGGTCGAGTGATCACATAAAGGGAAGGTGGTGACACTGTGGCACATTCATTAATGTTAATATTGGCTAGACTATTGCCTATAGCAATTAGGAATATTAATGTATAGAGTTACAAGCTATTATGACAACAAAACAATCTGATACTTCATGGTCTAGCACTGTAAAGAAATTTAATAAATGTCCTCATTGTAGTAAAGGCATTTTGGACACCCGTGTTAAAAGAAATCTCGCAGTAAAATATATATTTACATGGCTTGGTACTAAAAGATACCTATGTAATGTATGCGGCAAAAAGTCTTACACAAAAAACTAAAAGTAAGTCTTAATAAAGATCAGATCTATGGTAGAGTAGATCACCCGATTTTAATCTTTCTTTCGATTTACCCAAACGTACCTCTCACGTTTACAATAAGGACACCAATAGATTTTTATTGGAACAAACCCGAATATATTCTTCAATAAAAAGCCTCTGGGTACTTGATAATGAAAAGTATTAGAGCATTTTTTACATTTGTGATCCAGGTAACTCATAGTTGATAGGGCAGTTAATAATTTCGAGAGATTTTAACCACCGCACGAACTATGCCAAAATACAAAATAAATGTCGACGTAGACTACGAACTAGAATCGTACATCATTGACAATCATTCGTTTAAATATACAGATAAATTATTGGTCGATTTGATAAACTGACAGTCTGACAATTTCACGAAGTATCGAAACTACTAATGCAATCAAGTTAGATAGTTTGGACGTGCTAGAAGGCATTATCTTCACCACGGAAGACATTGATTATAGTTAAGAATATAATTCTTACATCCCACATTAGAGACCAGTTTTCAACGTAAAATATATCATGTTCTACACGGCGCTCCATATCCTCTGTTTCTTTTGTTTCTCCACGTAATCCATTAACTTGCGCCCAACCAGTTATACCTGGTTTTGCAAAATGCCTTACCATAAACTTTTCTATGAGGGCTCTGTATTCTTCGGTGTGTTTTAACATATGTGGTCTTGGCCCAACAACACTCATATTCCCTTCAAACACATTAAAAAACTGCGGTAACTCATCGAGACTGGTGCGCCTTAGAAAGCGACCCACTTTTGTTACTCTACTATCATTCTTGGTAGCTTGCTTTAAATGACTATCAATATTTACAGTCATACTCCTAAACTTATAACACCAAAATGGATTATCATTTCGACCGCTTCTCTCCTGCCTGAAAAGTATTGGGCCTCTACTCTCTAATTTTATGATTATAGCAATAATTGGATATAACCAGCTTAAAATAAGAATAATGACCAAAAAGCTGAAGATGATATCAAAAGCTCTTTTCTTAAATCTACTCTCTAGACGTTCCAGGGGCTCGTTTCTTAAGGTCATCATAGGAAACTCCCCTCCTAAATAACTAATTGTAAAGGAAGCGGCCAGCGTGCGCCCCATATCAGGAATAAATTTTAAACGTATTAATTGCTTATCTGCTTCTTTAACTAAAGCACCAACATCCTCCATTCTTTCAGGAGCAATACAAACGTATAAGTCTTTTACTCCAGCATTAACCGCTTCTGAGATCTCATTTACCGTCTCTTCAGTCAATAAACCAGATTCATCAGGAAACATACTTACATTAGACCCAATAAATCCATAAAAATTTATATTTCTTTGCGTTTTCAAATACTGTTTCAACCTAGCAGCAGTATAATTACTACCCATGATTGCAACACTTTTCGTCGCATTGAATTTTTTAACGAGTATATATTGAAAAACAGTACCAATAAATCTGTTTAGTATGCAAGCTAAGGAAAGCATAGTATAAAATACAACTAAAAGAGCTCGGGAGAAATCACTATCCTTAAAAAAGAAAAGATAACAAGTAAACAAAGCACCATGCAACGCAACGTTTTTCCAAGTGGCTCTATAAATATTTTCAATTTTCTTAGCACTGGATTCAGAATATAATCCAAAAATAAAGGAGTTTAGCAGCCATAATAAATTACAGATGATGACATAATGCGTATGCCATTCTGCATGGGCATAGATACCCATTTTACTAGTCACGTAAAATGCTAAAAAATATACAGCATTAAGCATTAACAAATCGACAATAGGCAAGATGAAACGCAGTAGGTAGATATATCTAGTTTGCATGTATATTACAGAAAGAATAATTCAGAGGATAAAATAGTAATTTGTCTAAACAACAATCTTACCATTTTTGTTACTGATCGCAAAATTAGGAGTTTTTATGATTTAAACTATAAATTAATCATCCATTTATAGTTTATATAGCTTCATCTACAGGAATTGGAACAGATGGAGAGATACCCACTATAGCATTAAAATGATCAGCATACTTGTCAATAATAATCTTCCAATCGTAAATATTGACAACTTTATCACTGTTATTCTTGATCATTAACTGATAGTGGTCTCTTCTACAATTCACATTTAACAAATGCATAGCAACATCATTATCGTCATTGAAGTATATTGCATCAGCACCTAAAATAGACTCATTAAATGTATTCTTATTTGCACAGATCAGGCTTCTAGAGGCCATAGCCTCTAGCAATGAGGGATTAGTTCCACCAACAGTGTGACCATGAAAATATAAATTAGTATAGTACCTAAGATTATTTAATAATTCTATATCATAAATACCACCTATAAATTGAATCATAGGATATTTAGAAAATTTGCTCTTCAAATATTTACCGTATGTAGTTTTATGTTTTCCTATTACTATGAATGGTCGTTTCAATTTCGCAGTCACTACACCATCCAAAATTATCTCAATACTATTTTCAGGCTCCAATCTGGCAATTACCATATCGTATTCGAAAGGAATCAAACCATACTGCTTTAGCACATTAATATCTGGTTTTTTGAATAAAGTAGCGCCATAGGCGATATAAGTTGATGTAACATTATAGGTGTCCATTAAATAGTCCTGGATACCTACTGAATCCGAAATTAAATGATGGCTATATTTGATAGCTAGCGTTTCAGCGTATCTTAAAAACCTCTTTACAGAAGGAGAATATTTAGTACGTTTCCATTCTAAGCCATCCATATTAGTAGTAATAATACAGTTTTTAGGTAGAAAACGTCCCCAAATAGAACTGCTTGTATAACCAAGTTGAAGAATAATATCGCACTTTCTCTTCCTTACGTCTACTATACAATTCAGATCATATATGAATTGACCTGCTGTACCAATTTTAACTTCAGGATCATAACAATGCACAATTTTTACGCCATTCAATTCTTTCTCCTGGTAAGGATGATTGTGAGAATTATAAACTATAATTTCAAATCCGCGTTTGACTAAACCCTTTGCGAGATACTCTGCAAACTGTTCAAATCCACCATAGTGATTGGGTATTCCACGGGTGCCAATTATTGCTATACGCATATTTTACTAATCAATAATATATTTATTAATACTAATAAATAGGTGACGTTTTAGAGCTTTAAACATTAATAAAGTTAGAATAACAAATATATGCACAGCATCTATCTCACATTGAATCTTAGAAAAATAGATAATTAAACCGCTTTTTTTAGTGAGGGCGCAAGTTGGTCTATTTTACTATTATACCCAAGTTTGTAATCTATTTTTTACGCAAAAAAGACAATTAAAATTCAAAATAAAACTATATAAATAAAAATCGCAGCGAATATTTCTGATCCTTAAAACAACTTACAGATATTAATTTATAATGAAAATAGATATTTTCATTATAAATGAGAAATTAATTAAATTAAATTTGCATATTAAGAAACAGATTCAATTGTATCACACTTATAAGTGTAATTAGAGCCTAGTATAGATCATAGATTTTCGTCACTTTTTTTGCGGAGAGTTACTACTGATGAAAGCGCAATTAAATGAAACTATCCAAATAGTGTCCACTTTTCTATTTTCTCGTTTATTAGGGGCTGCACCAAAAGTGATGAAGAACCATTATACTCCATAATATCCAGTTATTATTAATAGATTATTAAAAAGATACTTTTTATAAATTATGGATAACATAATTCTCTAATCAAGAAACTAGAGCCGTTTGAAATAATTTGAAGTGCAGAAGATATGATGTCTTTCTTCCAAGTGTCTTAATAATTATAAACACATTATTAGAAAATTTAGTATAATACTACACATTAGAATGACCGCCTGTATAGATTTTATTATTTTTTTTTATATACAATTCAATATGACAGTAAACCATATAAACTGTAAATATGAAGACGAGCAGGAAAAATAGAGAAAGTGATACCTCAAAAGAATTTGGAATAGAAAAAATTCCTAGAACAAATTCAAGTAGGCCTGGAAAAGTAAAGAAATATGTCTTGTTAATAAGAAGTAAACCCCATAGCGAAGTTAATAATACGGAGAGACATACCATCATTTTAACTATAAGTCGTTCCTGAGCGTGATAAAGTATTTGTAAACCCCATTTTGATTGCAGTAATTTCCAGTCAATAAATATTAAATATACAATCAAATTGGAATAAAATGGGATATTAAACATTAATAGAACTAATATATGAAAGATGACACCCACTGTAATAAATAATCTAAAATAACTAATTCTAATGGTGCTAAGAATAAATCCAAATTCTAGTACTAGAGCCGCATAATCCATAAATTTCCAAAACAGATGGTTTTGTAGGCCTAATAACGGTTCAGTTAACAGGTTATTTCTATTGAGACTGAGGTAATTTCTCAAAAAATTAAATCTCACTCCTTCACCGGACCAACTCAGCCATCCCCCGCTTATTTTTTGAGCAGCAGAGGTAAACATCGAAAAACCGATTGACAATGCAAATAATAAGATGAGCATTGCATTAGTATTTATACGAACTTCATGTAATAAGTAGTTTTTTTTGAAAATATTGATACTAAAATATTTCCCCCAACCTGCAAAACCTAAAAATGCCGGTGCTAAGTACCAAAGTATTAGATGATCAATTTTGCCGAACGAATACCAGAAATTGTGTCCCAAAATACATGTTATTGAAAAGAATAATGAAGTCCACCTGGTTCCTACACCTAGGAACATCAGCATAAAAAAGGATAAATTTAAAATTGTAATTATGATAAAAAACCATGGTGCTGGAAATTTATCAAATAAGGCAGCAATACTGAACATTGGTGGATCGAATAGATAATTCAAACTACCTGAAATCCAAGTATAAGAAGGAAGACCGATGATAAACATTACTATACAGCAGTATAGTATTCTATATATAGACAAATATTTTGGATCTATATAATATTCTTTTATGATATCGTTGACTCTCATGTTACTTGTTCAAATCAATTACGGTTAGCGGGCCATTAGGAATTTCATTTGTAAATATCAACTTTTTTGTACTATAGTACTTAATTGTCTTTGCAATTAAAAGTTTATTATAGGTATGCTTTGGGTCCATCGTCTTTAATTGTTTTATTGCATACTTTATAAACACAGCTCTTGCTAACTTAAGCTGTGAACTATGTTTTACTTTATTTTCATTTAAAATAATAGTTCCTAAAAAATAATTTACATGCTTTTTATAACCATTAAAAAATTGCTCTTTATCTACTTGAGTAATCACATGCGCTTCAGAAACTGCATATAATGTAACATCAGGATATTGTATACTATCTTTAATAGGAGGAGCTTGCGAAAATGATGGAAATATCAGCGATGGATACATATTGAACTTCCTTCTTACTAGAAAGTGGGCAAATAAGACGAATAAATAACTAATGATTATTAGATGATTTAAATATTTCTTATTCATATGTTGTTTGTTTAATTTTTTTTTTCAAGTTGGCAAATTGATACTTTAAATACTAATGATAGCTGGTACAATGTGCTATAATACTATTGTTCAATTATGAATGAATTAAATCGTGGATTTTGCAGGAATACCTGGAATTCGAATTTTAAATACATCTGCAAGCCCCTGTCGTGCAGCATGATAACCGCACATACCATGAACCCCTCCACCTGGAGGCGTACTGGATGAACATATATACAGTCCTTTTTTCGACGTTCGATAAGGAGAAACCCTTAACGCTGGCCGTGTGTACAATTGACCTATATCCAATACCCCACCATTAATATCACCACCAATATAATTAGGATTATAAGCCTGCATCTTCTGTGTATTCATGGTATGCCTCCCAATAATTGTATCCTTAAAACCTGGTGCAAATCTCTCAACCTGATACTCAATTATATTGGTCATATCAGTTACCGACCCAAAGGGTACATGGCAATATTCCCACGCAGTATTTTTTCCGTCAGGCGCACGTGTGGGGTCAAAAATGCTTGGCTGTGCCATCAAAACAAATGGACTCGCTGCAGTACGCCCAATTGCAGATTGTATTTCAGATTGTTCGATCTCATTATAAGTGTTTCCAAGGTGAATAGTTCCTGATTGCCTAACCTCCTTAGCCGTGAATGGAACTGGCTCAGATAACGCCCAATCAACTTTAAAGACTCCCATTCCATAACGGTAATTATTTAATTGCCAATTATAAAATTTGGACAAGTTCTTACCTGCAATTTTTTGCAATTGCAGTGGTGTTACATCTAATAAAACAACTTTTGCAGAAGGTAATTGATTGAGATCACTGATCATAAATCCTGTTTGTACCTTACCACCTAGAGCAATGAAATAAGACGGTAGCGCTGAAGCAATCGACTGTGATCCGCCTTCAGGAATTGGCCATCCATGGATATGACCTACTGCCGATAATACCATTCCAATTGCAGCTGTAGTTAAATTAGCTAATGGTTGTATCGAATGAGCAGCCATACCTGCCCATAAACCTCTAGCTTTCTCAGTAAAAAAGCGTTTTGACACCATTTTGGCGGACTGCAATGCATTTATTCCGAACGTGGCTAATGCGAATGGGTGTTTAGGCAATCGTAGCGGAGACAATAGATTTCCAATCAACTTGTCCCAATCTGATACCACGGGTCCAATAAGGTCTAAATAAATCTGTTTGTCTTTTTGTAAGGAAGTTGCTGTATCTGACAAGGATCTGTATAATATTGCTGCAGTCCCATTATCAAAAGGGTGAGCAGCCGGGAAGATCGGATCAATATATCTTAATCCATGCTGATACAAAGGAAGGGATCTGAAAAAAGGCGAAGCTAAAGCCATAGGATGTACCGCAGAACAAACGTCATGTTTAAAGCCAGGTAGCGTTAATTCAGTTGTTCTAAGACCCCCACCTATTACATCTTTACCTTCTATTAATAACACAGAAAGTCCTTGTTGCTGCATAGCTATTGCGGCAGCTAAGCCATTTGGTCCTGATCCTACTACTATAGCATCAAATGCTGTATTGTATGTTTCCATTGAGAATACTAAACTCTAGCAAAGTTAAACTATATAATACACACCCTATTAATTAAAATCATAATTAACAGTTTTTTGAAATATTGATATTCAGAACCATACGAGACAAATGTTCCGAAGCAAAGTAGTTTTTCATCATTTTTATTAAACTTGCTAACCATATATCGCAGTAAAATAAAAAGTTGTTTGCAAAGTGTGGTACTTAACCATTTACAAACCATTCTACAAATAACCATATTTACTACCAATCAAACACTAGGAAATTACCCTCTGGGATTAATTTTCTATTTTAATTAACACAACTGCATTGGATGGAATACTAGCATTCACAGTTAAAGACCCTGATTTAGATCGAAATAGATTATCTTTTTTTACTGGAAACAATCCAATGTCACGCTGTACAAATACTTGAATTTTACTCGTAGCAAATGGAAAATCCTTTAATGATATAACAGCATTAGTAGTATAGTGAGATTTCGAACTAATTAAAAATTGAGTTAAAGTTCCGCTTTTAGTTGTTGCACCTATAATCTGAGAAATATTTGAAACATTTTTAGATTGGCTCGGTAACTTATATGGAGTTTGTGTTTTAAAATCGTTATAAAGCTTAAAAGCCTTACTCAAATTTGTCCATTGAAATACACCTATATCGTTAGATGTTAGCGCTTTATCAGTATGAAACAAGCCCCACTTATCAACTAATGGATAAAAATAAATACCGTCAACTTTATTGTTTTCAGACCAGATTAAAGTTGACGTAATATCAATAGCAGCATCATTTGATTGCAAATAGTTAGAAGGTAAAGAAGCATTCCACTCCGTGCAAAAACTTTGAACGGAAGTATAGCCATATTTATTTAACAGATTACGAGATAATGTAGCAAATTCTTTAAAAAGCATTAGTCCCTTGCCCATTTCATAAACATGCCATGAAAAGAAATCAAAGTTTATCCTATCATTTGTATTGCCATCAAGATTAGGATCTGATAGATATTTTAATAATCCTTCTGTGAAGTTCTGTGCCTTTTGCAAATTAGCTATTCCACATAAACCTACTTTTAAATTAGGAAATTCTCTCTTTAAAGTACTAACTGATTCCGATGCCAAGTTATAAAAATCCTGACGTGTGCCGCCCCAAAATTTGATATCTGGTTCATTCCAAATCTCAACATATTCTATGGGATATGAATACCCATTCGCCCAATTGCTTTTATAATGCTTTATAATATGGGCAGCTATTGTGGCCCATTTTTTTGAATCTGGTGGATTAAGCCCTATCTTTCTTTTTAAGCTTACAGCACTGACACTAACACCTAATCTTAGAAATGGTTTAAAACCTTGACTAATCATAAAGTTAATAATTCTATCACTCTTCTCAAAATCGTAGCTTTTTTCATTGTTTGGATCTGCATTCCAATCTGGAAATATTCTATCCCAATCTAAGCTTCTAGCATCATGTGTTCTTAAACTATATATACCTAAATTCTTAATGGGATCAAATCTATTAGCTGCCCAGACACCCATCTTTTCCCCGCTATGAGCAATATTACCGCCAATTAAAGTTTTAAAACTTGTTTTATTGCCTAGATCATAAGAGACGTTGAGGCCTTCTTCACTTTTTATTTGCGCACATGATATGTTTATAACAAAACTTATCAATACAATTACTAAAATCTCTTTGCACATACCTTTTTTATATAATGGCATTGAATAAATCAATTATTCTGTCAGTTTTACTTTCCCAAGTATACTCTATGGGCAAAGACACTTTCTCCTTGATTTGGAGAGCCTTATCTATATATTCAACGAACTGTTCATGCGTATTAGCTATAAATATATAGTCAGACATATCCAACATGCCTGCTCCTGGTGTTCCCACAACACTCAAGCCTGAGGCTAAGTATTCATACATTTTAATACTGTCAGCGCCATGTTCTAAATGATCAGATACATAAGGTACAATTCCCACATCAAAATTAGTTACATAAGACTTATATATATCATAATGTTTATCACCTAAGTAATAAACATTTTTTCTCTTTGCAATGTCATTAAAAACACCCTTATCTAAGATTTGACCAACGATTACAAAGTTTTTATCAGTATGAATTTTTGTAATATGATTGAACAACTTATGATCAAATAAATGAGAAATTTTACCTCCAAATCCTATAATTGGACTATTGATACGTTTCAAATCATCCTGTTTAGGGTATTTTAGTGCAAAAGACTCCACATCAACTCCATTTTTAATTATTAAACACTCCTTTGGTTTATAATGTTTACCATAATAGTCTGCATTCTTAGTTGAATTGGTAATCCATGCCTTTGAAAAATCAGCGTAATCTTGATACGCTTGCTTAAGCTCAAGGGCAATTTCTTTATTCTCGGGAAAAAGAATAAAATTATCCCATGCATCAAAAACACTTTTATCCATTTTTTTTACGAAAGGCGCTGCAAAAATATTTTGAGAGAAAACAATATCTATATTAAATGCCAAATACTTTAAACATTTTTCATACGCTTCTTTGAAACTGCTTGAGTCAAATGTGTCAAAAAACCATTTTTTCTTTTTCAAAATTGGCCCCAGAATGTCATTTGAAATAAAATCAATCAGATATACATTGCTTTGTAATTTATATAGTTTGCATCCTCTGTATTTATATAATAATTCACCTACAATCTTCTGATTCTTTTTTTTGATGAATAATTCCGTTAAGGATATTGGTCTGTTAATAATTACCAGATTTTGTATGTAGTCATTAGCCATCAAATGACTCATAATATGGGAATCTCGGGTTCTAGAACCTTCCATAGTTATTTTACGCCAATCGTGGTATGGAATGCAAGCTATGTTCATTACTATTATTTTTACGCTGTTTAGAATCTTTTAAAAGGAATAATGCAAAAATTATATTGAAAGACAAGTCACTTAAAGTGTTTGCAAAAAATGCATAGACGACAATTAAGATCAAAAAATATAGTTTGTAGTCAAATAATTTACAGTTAGCAAAGTAAAAGTTCAAATAAACTATTAAAACTGATATAACCCCAATTATACCTAGGTCATTATAAAACCACAGATATTGACTAAAATTTTTAAATAAGACAAATTTCCCTAATAAGGGATCGAAATATGTATACGGACCGTCACCAATATACTTAAACTCTTGCATTTGATAATACATCAAAATGTCAGATCTTTCCGGCATTCCCTTTTCAATATTTGTTTGGGCATCATCCCATGTATTATCCCCAGTAGCTATAAGTTTCATCTCTATATGTTCGTATTTCTCAATGACCATGCTTCCAAGGGATGGAAAGAGTAAAAATGAGATGCCTACCATTAAAGAAAAAGTTAATGCAAGGAAAAATCCTTGTGGTTTGAGTCTTGGAATTATATACCCTACCAACACTATAAGCAATAAAAGAAATGAGATATTTGAATTAGCAATTACGATTGTAAAACTAAACCATATAACTAGGAACCATCTTCTCTTATGTACTATACCATTTTTATCATATAATAGGTATAATATCATACTTAATATAAAAAAACAAAGACCGTGGTCATTTGCAAAGAAAAATGTCCCAAATGCGACATCTTCAGGCGCTAATGGCCTGACACTCAACATTACCATTTGCGCACCAAAAGTTTGTTGGATGAGTAGGACTGGAAGTTGAATTATTCCCACGAATATGAAAAGCTTAATTAGTTTTGCAAAATCTATCTTATCGACTATTCTAGTAGCAATAAATTTCCATATGGAAAATGGCACCAACGCAAAACTGAAAGCATAAAGTAGCAAAAAGATACTCTTTGTACCGTTAATGAATGCTGAAATCACTATGATGGTAAAAAGAATAATATATGGAATAACACTAATTTCAATATTTTTTTTTGCTCTTCCAGATAAACCTAGCATTAAGAAAACAGCTGAAATCAATATGGTAGATATGGTATTACTGAGGAGGCCAAAAAACTGAAATAGCCCTCCAACTAGAAAAACAAAAATCAATACTATTTTAAATATTAGTCGTATTTTGATCATTTACATCTTGTTAATATCGTAACTTTATATACAATTTCATAAAAAAAGGGTCAATTTTTTAATTTTCTTATATAAAATTTCATTGAATAGACACTGTAACTAACCAGTATCCTCAAAGAATCGATCATGAAATATATCAAACTAAATCTAACATGTTTTTGTGCCCAATTCCACCTATTTGTAATGTTAATTGGCGATTTAATATTTTTCTGTGTTTCAAAAAAAAATTTGAGCGAAGGCTTTACTAGCGATTCCTTGTCAAATCGATCACCCGACTCTTTAACAATACTACTAACAACTGCTCTAGGATTAATTAACAACCTAAACCCAGCTTTAAAAGCAGAGTAAGAGAAATCATAATCTGAAACATAATGTGGAAATAAATCAGTGTCGAACATACCAATTTCAGTGAAAACATTCAACGGTATAAGCATTCCTCGTCCAGGAAGTAAATCAGTTTCAATAATTTCCATCTTCTGTATATCCGAATATTTTGTTCTCTTATGAAAGAGATCCGGCATACGTGTAGTAATTTTATTCCATTTACATCCTGCGAAATCAATCTTATTCTCCTCCTCTGAATCTACAGATACTGATCCGACTATACATGGTTGGTATTTAGTATACGTTTTTAGCAACTCTTCTAGATAATTATCCTTAACGGTTAAATCATTATTTAACGTCAGAACAAAATCATTTTCAAGGTTTATATCAATTTGATTTAAGACATGTCTTATCCCATGATTTGTTGCTTCAGTCCACCACATAGAATTTATGCCTTTTAATAAAACAAATCTTTCATCCAAAGTAGAAACATAATTTCCCGTCTCCACATCTTCTTCACAATGATCAACGATTATAACTTTGAAATTGCAGTATGTTTGATTAGCTAAAGAATTCAAACAGGCTTTCGTAAGATCTAGTCTTTTAAATACAGCAATAACAATATGTATTTTCCTCATTTAATCACTATTTAAACATTCTTAATGAATTTGGCAGGGTTGCCGGCCCAAATTTCATTACTTGGAATGCTCTTTGTAACAACTGAACATGCTCCAACAATGGAATTATCACCAATATTTACCCCTTTTAAAATAGTTGAATGTGCTCCAATAAAAACATTATTACCCAAACAAACCTCTTTTGATTTCGCATTAGCTAAGTCAGTAGACCTACTTTGGCGGTGAAGATAATCTAAACTGTGAAAATCTGTATCATAAATACAAGTATTACCGCCAAATTTCACATAATCGCCAATAGTTATTTTTAAAGTACAAAAAATCGCTGTTGAGCTCATTCCAACATTATTACCGATTTGCAGATGTGCATCATTCAGTACAACAAAATAACATTGTTGTTGTCGTCCAATCATATTAAAGTTTTTCCCATTATTCATATAAAAGTTTTTACCTATATGAAATTTGCTTCTGGGAAAAGTTTTAATTTTAGGTAGTCCATTTGAAATTAATCCCCTGCCATAAGAAACATTATATCCCTTTAATATAAAAACTGAAATTAGTCTGCAACATCGCTTCCATGAAGAATGTGATGCCTTTGAAAGAAATTGAAAAACAAACTGATATAATCTCATCTCTATGATCTCATTGGTTCAAAACTATCAATATCACGCATAAAACTAATATTATCTTTTAACCATTTGGTATCCTTATCCCACCATTTAAGTTCTATCAACAATTGCATTTGCGCTTCTGTGAATCTATATTTTATATGTCGTGCTGGTATCCCTCCTACTATAGAAAAAGGATCAACATCTTTGGTTACTACTGCTCCTGACGCTACAACAGCACCATCCCCAATTTTCACCCCGCCTTTTATAATTACACCTGCACCAATCCAAACATCATTACCCAATGTTACCGGTTCGTATTCGTTAAAATAATAGTCGTCTGAAAATGTGATGCCGCATTGTGCAGCCTTAGAATAAAAAGCTGGATGAACAGAAACAAATTTTTCCGTTGGATGATTACCCAAGCCTATTTGAACATTTGGACCGATACATGTAAATTTACCTACAACAACGTTTTCCAAAAATGTATTGACACCAATGTAAGAATAGTCACCTAAGATACAATTAACTAAAGTAACATTGGTAGACAAATAATTATACCTCCCAAATTGAGATTTGACAACAAATGCTCTTCCTCTTAGCTTAAGCGTCTTATTTTTGAGCTTTAATTTTACAGTATCAATTATAATTTTTAAATACTCAATAAAAGGAAAAAATATTAATTTTAGATAAAACATCATATTACCTATTTACTTTAAAGTATTTAATCGACTTGGTTCCAATCATTTTAAATAACATTTTGGATATTTTCTTTAAGTTAGCTTTTCCAAAATAGTATGTCCACTCCTGACTACTTAAGGAATCATTTATATAAGTGTTACTAAACGAGTCTTTCATTGCCAAATGAAAATAAGTGCCGTCTAAATGCATAGCAATATTCATCGCAGCTGGCTTTAAAGCAAGCCCATAAGAATCTATAGAATTACCTACCAATATTTTATTAGAAAGTGCATATTCATGATGGAAATCCTTTAAGTTTTTCAGACCATACAAATCAACAGTAAAATCTCTTTCCTTAAGATTAGGATTCAATCTTTTTAAAATATTCTGCTCTATCTCAAAAAAAGAATCATAAACATTGATTGATTCATCAATCGATTGAAAACGTAGGTCATATTCTGCACCACATGCAAGGGGAACTTGAAAACTAGTGTCACTTTCTAAATTGTGTGTACCACTATCACCAAAATTGGTTGCAAATGATAGCTTAGGATAAACAAAGTATTTACTATTGCTTGCAAGGTACTTAATATAATATTTCAACCATGACGTCTCTGGCCAGCTTTTTATAGCATGGGGAAGAGGATCTTTCGTATCAATCAACTGTCCCTTTTCATACCACAGTCGGAACCCCATCCATTGTTCTTTGGTCCAAGCCTGTCCCCATGAAGATGCAATCTGTAAAAAATAAACATCTGAGGAATAATCTGCAATTAATTCGAAAGGCAGGCGATTGCAGAAGTTCTTCTTATGATTATAAAGAGAAATCCCACCTATCCTAGTATCTTGGCTATAAAAGTTAAGAGTTTGGTATGCATACTTATAAAAAAGATTACTTACAACTAGATCGTCTTCTAACATTATAATTGAGCCATATTGCTCAGTTAAATTTCCACATACAATGACATGCTTTCGAAGGCCAAGATTTTCTTGATGCTGAATAATTTTTTTATTGCCAAACTTCCAGTCAAACTCTTCTGCCACTAATACTACAGCGTCATGCTTTTCTGAATTCTGAAAGTCAATACTGATAATTAAGTCAATATCAAACTGTTCATAATCTGCACTTGCGATGAAGGAAAGCAAACGGCTTAGCGAGGCCGGCCTATTATAGCTAATAATAACAATTGCTGGAGACATATTACTTATACATATAATTAAAGTCTCTCCGGTTTATTTCCAAAATGTATTTTTATCTTTTCCAGATTTGATATTATATTGAGGTGATATCTTATTCCAAATACTATAACTTTTTCTGTTCTTGCTATTTTATCACTTTTAATAATATATTTCAAATCCGTGATATCAGGTTTAAATCCTCTAAATAGTGTACGAATCACCCATAATGTAGAATGTCTTGTCTTGACCATATTATAATGTCCTCCCGAAACTCTCTTTGTCTTCTGTTTTAACTCATCATAGCTATTCCGAGCAGGGTGTTTAACCATTACTGACTCAACATATTCAATCGCAATTCCACTATCGTTAGCTCTTTTACCCCATTCAAAATCACCGCCAGACATTAAAGTTGAATTAAATTCACCTACCTTTGAAAACAACGACTTATAAGCAAACATATTAGCGGTTATTCCGAATCCCATTGATTCAACATATTGTTTTTGACGAAAAGCAAACAAAGTATCGTATAGCTCAGCTGGATTAGGTTTATTAGATTCATAAAACAACTGTATTCCTCCACCTATTCGTAAAATATCCTTATTAGTTTGAAAAAATAATAAAGCATTTCTTATCCAATCTTTATCCGGAATACAATCGGAGTCTGTAAATCCAATAATTTCTCCCTTTGCAATTCTAAGGCCTGCGTTACGAGCCGCATAAGAACCTGGCGTTGATTCATCAATTATAACTACATTAGTGCTAGTATGATAATGTGCAGGTAATATATCTAATGGATTATTATTTACTACAATGATTTCAAAATATTCGGCAGGATATGTTTGCTCATTTAGCGAATTAAGACATAACATTAAGCGCGGCCAGTCATTGAAGGTAGGAATGATAATTGTAATAAATGATAAATCCATAATTCACAAAGTTTAGTTGCTCTTTATTTTGTTAAGTATAATACTCCAAGTTTCTTCACTCAGGTTCTTCTGCTTAACACTTGCGTCTTTAAGTTTTTGCTTGATAGATTCTCTCGAAGCGTCCGCAATTATTAAATCCACTTTTTCAAGTAAAGTTGCTTCACCACAATTGACATCTAAGAGCGCCTCAGGGTAATTATAATCTTCAAGCAACATTTCATACTTATGACTCCAACCTGTAGCTAAACACGGAATGGACTGTGATAGACAACTAACTAATCCATGGAATCTAGATGTCACGACTGCTGAGCTTGAACCAATTATACCTTTAACAACCAAAGGATCATCCTCTTGTAAAACAGGAATTTTCTCAGACAATTTGTTATTAATTTGATCTGCTATATGAATATCAGTTTTACCTTCATGGATCAAAAAAAAAGGTTTCTTTCCATTCTCCTTCAGCATGATAATAATTTTCTCCATCAAATTTAGGTATGCAGTACTGCCTTCCTTTGTAGCGGTTTCTATCATTTTACTATTTGGTATAATCGCCACTCCATATTTCGATGCATCAAAATAAGATGGCACAATACCTTTTATTAGATTTGTAAAATCAGGTTTCAAAATGATATTACGATCATTACTCGCAAGTTTAGTAAGATAATCATATGATATCTTATCACGTGCAAATATAATATCTGCGTTTTCAGTAATGATTTTCATTTTATTAATTAACTCTGAATCGGTAAATGGACCAAATGCTTGTGGTAGCATGATTATTTTTTTACCTTGAGCCTTCCATTCGATAATTTTGTTTGCCAACCTCATCCCGGCTTTGGCGGCTCCCCATTGGTCTCCGAACGCAAATCCAGAACCATCAAATACTACATCTATATCACGACTTAAAATATAACCTTTGTTTCTAAGTAAACTTTTAGGAATCATATGACCAAGAAACGCCCAATTAACTCTATATTTTATATAGTGGACCTTCATAAGAATATTATTCTCTTTCAATTTTGCTATTGGAGTCCTCGCCGTTTTCTCCATTACAAAAATTACGTCAGGAGTAGTTTGCCTCATTTTTTGTAAAATAGCCTGAAGCATTAGCTCCGCTCCTTTGTTAACAAACTCTACTCCTCTTAATTCGATAATCATATATAAACTTTTAATTATTATACTTTCTTAGGCGGTCCAATGGTAATTTTTCAGAAAACGCAATTAGACCCTCAGAATCTGGGTAACCAATTCCCATACACATCAATGGTCGTTGATGCTTGCCTAATTTAAGAAAGTGTTCCATTTTCCGCTCTCTTTCTTCGATATCAGGCCAATTAATTGCACAACTGCTTAGTCCCATTGTTTCTAATGCCAGCATAAATGACATAGCTGCTAAAGAAGCATCTATATATATTACGTGTCTATCACGCTCATTGAAATATGCATCTAGATTACCAACTAAAACAACCATAACTGGAATCGTATGACCGTACCCTTTTGTTCCCATAGGGAACTGCACAACCTCTTTAACCAAATTTGGATCATCAAAAATCCTGAATTCAAAAGGCTGTCTGTTACATGCACTTGGAGACTGATTGCCAGCCATTATAGCCTGATCAATCAAGTTTCGTTCTACAGGTTTATCAAGAAACCATCTAATAGATCTCCTCTGCTTTGTTAACTTGTAAAAATCCTCAAATTTAACACCACTTCGATTGTTCTCTAGGCGAAAATATGGAATAGATTTTTTACTGCACTCATCTCCGCCCTTTCCTTCATAATCCTGCACTTTTATTTTAAATCTTTCATAAAGATTTAAAATATAGGGATCCGAAGATGCTGTTATAAAATATTCTAATAGAACATCATAGAACCATTTCATCTGAGGATTAGACACCATCTCATCGCTATTCCAGACGCCCTCAAAACTATCAATCGTTTCGTCAATATAATCACGTCCATATACCGATCTTTTGGGCTTCATCAAAAGACCTTTTTCAATCCTATGTGTATTCCTTACCAACAAATAATAATTTGCTTTACTATGTTCACTTTCTTCAATATGTTTTACTTTACCGGCCAATACTGCTTGCTGTTCTCTTCGAAAAGAAGGATCAAAAAGTAAATAATACATGGAGGAAAAGAATGCGCTTTTATATACTAACCTTGGTAGCTTTTCCTTTACGAAAATCTTTTTCAAAGTAAAGAGCCTCTTGATTACTTTTTTCATTGGGGAACGATATTATTTTTTGATTTTTTAAACTCTAAGATCTGCATTTTTACTTCTTTACCCATCACTAACCATATGATATAAAAATAGAGTACAAATAATATGACAGCACATACTATGTAATTAAAATGAAGCATATTATACAAACAGTATATAATAATATAAGTTACAATTGATGCAATCCATGGAGCTTTAATTGCGTTAAAAAAGTCCATATAACTGAGTTTTATATTAAGAAGATTATTAAAAGTGTATTGAGCAATCATAACTGCTATAACTTTATTAATTAATATAGCCCCTGCGGCGCCGATTATTCCGTAAAAATTTATACCCATAACTAACATAGGAATAAATATAACAGCCTTAAATAACTGGAGTTTCATTTCAAGACCAGGACGTCCCATTCCTCTAATTAATGCCGTATTACTATTTACAAGCATATGAAACATAACTGAGACTGACAATATTTGTAAAGGCGTAATGGATTCTAACCATTTTTGACCAAAGAATCTAGTGACAAACGGATGACCAAGCACAAACATGAAAAGCATAATAGGATATACCACTACACTATTGTAATTAACAACTTTTAGATAATATTTTTTTAATCCTTTTGGATCACCTTGCATCTTACCATACATTGGATACATCACATTGTTAATAACAGCCATTAACCTGCTTCTAAATGTATCAGTAAGAACAAATGCTAAAGTATAATATCCAAGCGCTTGTGCGCTTAGTATTTTGCCAATTAATAGGTAATCCACGTTATTTATCAAATAATTAACTACACTTGTACCCGTTGTATAAATGCCAAAGCCAAATATGTCTTTAAATGCGACTTTGTCCCATATGAACTTCGGATACCATCTTGTTGCTCTAAAATACAAAGGCATAGCTATAACTATAGACGCAACAGAATTAAACACAAGAGCCCAAACCCCTGCACCATAAAATGCCATTATCAGAGAAATACACCCAACAATAATATTAGAAGTATTATCAATAAAAGCTATTTTCTTAAAATTCATACTCTTTGTCAGCTGCGCTTTATTGACAAGATTTACCGGACTAAAAAGAATACCTAAGCTCAAAACAGGTATTAACTGAACTAACATTGGTTCATTATAAAAATTAGCAGCCAATTGCGATACACCTAAACTTATTATTATATATAGCATAATTGACCACCCTACTCCAACCCAGAACGCAGTATGAAAATGTTCACTCCTTAAGTCCTCATCCTTTCTTTGCACCAAAGCCGCGCCGATTCCCAGATCATTTAATACTTGAATAAAGCCAGTAAAAACAACCGCCATACCAATTAAACCGAATTGTTCGGGGAATAAAAGTTTTGCTAAAACGAGCCTGATTACAAAAGCAAATCCTTGATTTACGATCATCTGGAAACCCGTCCAAAAAACGCCTGTTAATACTAATCTTTTCGACTTATCCATTTCTAAAAATTACCCATATTGGTTGCTTAATCTATTAATGTAAAAGCACCAATTTATCTTCCTATCATGGCTTGCTCTTACGACGGAATATCTTATCAAGTAATCCTTGGGATGTTACTTCATTTCCATACGTTCCATAATTAGCTCCGTAGCCATAGCCATAGCCATAGCCATTGCTGGCCAAAATATCATTGACTACAATTCCTAAATTACCCATTCTATTTTTCACATATAGATCTTGAACAAGATTTATCTGTTCTTTAAATGTGTACTTTTGCCTAACAATATAAAGAGTAAGATTGGAATATGGCTCTAAAAGCTGCGCATCTGTTACAAGACCAATTGGTGGCACATCTATTATTATATAATCAAACTGCGATTTCAACTCTTTGAATAACACACTTGCTCTTTTATGCATTAAATTTTCTGCTGGATTTGGAGGGATTGGACCTGAACTAATAAGAAACATATCAGAATGGAGCTCAAGAGGTTTTATTATATCTTTTGCAGTGATGTTTTCATCCAAAATATAATTTGTAAATCCATTTGTATTATCAAGTCCTAGTTTATGAGATAAGCCTGGCTTACGTAAATCCATCTCCATTAATAGTACTTTTTTGCCAGTCATTGCAAGTATAGTCCCCAAGTTAATAGCAATAAATGATTTACCTTCTCCAGACATGCTTGAGGTGATCATTATTGTTTTTTCGCCTTGTTCTTCTTTTAGATAAAAAGACAGATTAGTACGTAATGCGCGGAACTGTTCAGAAATTGCGGATCGTGAATTTAGACCTACGATTAGATTTTCATTTTCAGTATTACGACTAATTTCGCCTAAAATAGATACATCGGTAAGTTGAGTAACATCTTCTTTAGTTTCAATTTTATTATTTAGTACGTCCGAAATATAAATAATAATCACAGGTATAATCAATCCAATAATTATTCCTACCACGACTACAAGCGACTTTCTTGGACTAAATGGAACTATTGCAGACTTAGGCGAGTCAATAGTTCTCGAATTAGAAAGATTTGCAGTTTTAGAAATAGCGGTTTCTTCTGCTTTTTGCATTAAAAACAGATATAGTTGCTGTTTAATCTGTTGCTGTCTTGCTAGCTCAAGATAATTACGCTCAATTTTTGGCACTTGCTGCATATTACTTTCGACACCTTGCATTTGCTTATTAATGCCATTTCGAGTGATAAGCAATCTTCTTTTGGTATTTTCAATATTTGAAAGTAAGTCAACCCTCAATACAGTTATCTGATCATCAATATTTACAACTAAAGGATTAGTTTCTGTCACAGTAAGCAACCGCCGATCTCGTTCTAATAACAAAGCATTGTATCTATTGATTAAACCATTAAATACAATATCGTCAGGCATTATGGCACTTGGTAAGACTCGCTTATTCTTGCTATCATCCTTTAAGTAAGACTCTAAACTAGCTAAAATTGCGATTTGGGTTTCAGCCTGTGCAAGATTATTAACAAAGGCAGAAGTATTTTGAACTAATATTTTACTTTGTTCAGTCATGTCAGCCAAGTTATTACGCTCCTTAAAACCTTGGATGTTTCCCTCTAGATCTCCTAACTCGTAACCTATTTTGCTTAGTCTATTTTGGATAAACTTTATTGTACTATCTGCAATAAGATTTTTATCATCAATATTTCCTTGAACATACTTTTCAATTAACTTATTAAGAATATCTTCTCCTTTTTTAGGTATAGAACTACTTAGATTAAAGTCAACAACCGTAACTTGTTTATTTGTTGAGGCAACTAATAGGCTTTGCATTAAGTCATTGACTGCGGCGTCAATTGATGTTATGGAAAAGGTATATTCTGTCCCATCGACAGGTAACGTTTTCTCCGAATGTATCTGAATTAAACCGACACCAGGAATTTTAATTGGTTTATCAAAATCAATAGTGGTGTCAAGATTATCACCTACTAAAGCAACTTTCCGTGATGATAGTGCCTGCAGTTCAATTTCGCTAGTTCTAATAGTGTCTAGCTCATCAAGTATCGAGACACTAAATGGTGCATTATATAACTCATGTTCCCGAAATCTTCCTTTGATGAAATAAGTAATATTGAGTTTCATATCAATAACTACTTTTTTAAGTAAATCTCTTGTTTTTAGAATCTCTACTTCATTATCAACTGAATTTTTACCGCCTAAAACTCCACCCAAATCACCTAATACATCGTTTTGTCCAAGCCCCCCGCCTTTCTTATCATCATTAATTAAGACTCTAGCAGTTATATTATATAACGGCGTTTGATACCGTAAATATAAAAGCGATATGCATACAGTTAAAAAAATACTAATCAGAAACCAAGGCCATGCTGATATAAATAGTTGAAAAAATCTCTTTACATCAATAGATTCTTCCTTTATTTCGTGGTGAATATTGTTAATTTTTGGGCTTGAATCCATTATTATAATTAAATGCTCTACTAATAAATTTAATATTAAAATACTCTCGTAAACGCCAATACTAGAACAGAGACAGCAGATAATATAATACCTACAGTCGCCCGTGATTGAGAATTCCTTGCGGCGGCTCTGGATTCTGTCGGCTCGACATATACTACATCATTTTGCTTTAGATAAAAAAATGGACTTTTAAATACTTCACCAGAATTAATATTTAGTCTCCCAAACTGCTTTTTACCATCTAAGTCCCTGACTACAAGTATATTTTCTCTTTTTCCGTAGAGAGTTAAGTCACCGGCTAAACTTAATACGTCTAAAATACTAACTTTTTCGTTTGGCATTGTATATGACGCTGGTCTATTAACTTCACCCAATACTGAAATTTTGAAATTTGCAAATCGCACATTAACAGTTGGATTTTTAAAACTAAGCGAGGCTTGCTTCTTTATAGCTGCACGAGCTTCGTATGTTGTTAATCCAGCTAGTTTAATTTTGCCCACTAAGGCTAATTCTACCTCGCCATCCCTATCAACTATAAAGCCTGTAATCTCTTCCCTTCCTAAGTTAGTAGAAGTTCCTGTTCCTAACATTGTACTAGCTTGATTTGCTATAGCGGAAGTAGTAGGATCAATAGTAATAATGGAAATAGCTAATATATCATCTGGTCGTATTTTTGGATCTGCAAACTTTATAGTTGAATCAAGTTCAAATGAGTCACTTTTGCTTAGGTCTTTAAAATAGTTTACATCTTTCGTGGTTGCACAAGATGTGAGTAGACATGAAAAAGCAATTATCCCATACAAAATAAAGGACATACCGTTAGACATTCTTTGCATATATAAAAAGGCTATTATTAAATAATATATCACAAATATAGCAGAATAGGTAGGACTTTTGTATAATTTTCTAAAATTGAAAATTATACGCATTTAAACGAAAGAGTGTGATCCAACCTACTATTTTGAATTGAAACATTCATAGTGATACTTAAAGCATTTAAGTTGTCTAGACCAGCCAGAGAAATAGTTAGTACACCATCTACAAATTAATACTAGGCTTACTTTTCAAACTCAATTGAAAGGGAGCTTTAAGGTTAAAGTCAATGTTGGACAAACTATTAAAACATTGATCATCGAAATGGTAAGCATCAGTGTTACTATCTCTGGTGCTACTAAGCAGAAGCTACTATTTTGTAAGTCGGTTGTAGATTCCATTATTGTGGGATCCCATTAGGTGCTTTCAACGCCTGACATTACAATTGGCACAGTTTGCCTGATCTTCTAAATCCAGTGCTTGCGCATTTGTTTGCTTTATTTTAATTCATGATTATGCGGGACAATTAAAGTTCAATACTTTCCCTATTCACTAATTTGTACACTAAAGTACCTAAGTCGCCCAATAATAAATTTTGATAATAGATCAATTTAACCTTATTAATAATAGGTATGATGGTTGTATCTATCGGCTAACTGGAAAGGAGAACCTCTTCACTATCTGACTTTTATCTACTATTTTTTTTTTCAAATTCAATGACGGCTTTTCAATTAAATGCCAGGAAGCAAAAGCAAAACATAATGTAACTATTACTGCTATGATATAATAAAGATAAAAGTTCATGGTTGGATAAAAAGAAGCGATAGACTGCTGCACAATGAAGGCCCATATATAAAGTCCATAAGAAAAATCCCCATTCTTGGTGAAGCTTTTTATGTGAGTAGTTTTAACAAAGCCTATGTGTATAATAAAATAAGACAAGGATATACCGGTAATTAAATACGACAAAT
>Ga0247815_10000757_pt1 | contig 25240 bp, 32 predicted proteins | sample UWRJL194509B1_FD_181014 | JGI IMG/M metagenome (GOLD analysis project Ga0247815, IMG submission 181014) | Plant litter microbial communities from Arlington Agricultural Research Station in Wisconsin, United States - UWRJ-L194-509B-1 | ecosystem: Environmental > Terrestrial > Plant litter >...
GGCTGCCGAGCAACAGCGACTGCAACCGGGACACGAGGCAGCAGAGAAGGAGAGAGAGAAGGCGAAAGCGAAAGCGAAGGCGGAACAGGAACTGCACCAGCTAGTGGAACAGGAATATGACGGACCGGGTGGGCGGTGGGGATTCTTGAGGAAACCGAAATTCTTGTTCATCTTGTGAGTCGCGTCTTGGCGGGAGCACTGAAGTGAGGTTGACGAGGTTGTCTGTGCAGTGGTGACAGGTGCGCGACGCGTTCGAAGCGGTGGGTGGCTTGAGGACTGACTTTCGTGGCGGATCCCGACGTCTCGTTCAGTCTTAGTGCGTGTCTAGTCACATGACAGATGTGCTAGCAGACAGCCCTGACTGTTAGCATCTAGCGTCTGAGGCCTGGGATTGGAAAAAGGCACCCAATCCTATCAACACGCACCAGATTCTTGTGAGTCCTCAGTTCGCGTGCTCGTCCGTCGCCCATATCTCACGTCATTTCGCTTGATTTCTAGAGCAATGCGGACGGTCCAGTATGGACTCGAAACCTTACCAGGAAATGGGACTCTCAACCCAGCTCGAAGTACAAGACCATCGTTGCGAATGTGTGTTCACATCTCCGCCCCTCGTATTTTCTTTTTCTTCGTCGTCGTTACTTACAACACCGACATATTTCCAGATGGCTGTCGACTACGCTCCTGTTGATACAAAGATCACGCTGCCCGATGCGGGAACCCAGACTCTGGACCTTCAGCATCAACTAAACGCGTTCGAGAAGTACTTCACGACCAAAAAGATCAAACCGATTAACGAGAAAGACTCTCACATCCGAATCCTCGGCGGCCTCGGAAGCGAGAACACTGCCAAACCCAAGTTGGTAAAGTGGAAACCGTACGAGGCGGTCTTCGTCGTAGCTTTCGGAAGTTCGTCACTTCGCTCTCAAGTGTTGCAACTGACTTATAACTGGTACCTTACAGCGAACGACGTGGCTCTATCACTGTCTCCGCGTATCAAGACTTCCGCCAAATCGACTTTCCTTCGTCTTGCACTCTCGCACACCGCTGCACTGCAGCGGCTGTATGTCGACGGTGCTCGCGCATTCGTCATTCCGAGTGTTCTACCACTACAGCGCTCGCCGTGGTCCCTGCAAGCCGTAGCACTCAACAAGAATGCCCAAGCGGTCGACAGTATTCAAAAGGCGGTCGAGTACTGGAACACAGACGTGTTGAATGCTGCGAAGAAATGGTGTAAGGAGCATACAGATGTGCGGTGTCTGTTTTTGGATGTCCGTGAGTACAGTGCATGATTTGGTACGAAATGGTGTTGATGCTGAGACTCTTGATACAGACGGGTTGGGCGAGCGTGTGTTGGACGAACCGAAACAGTTTGGTTTCAAATACTCCGACGAGTATTGCGAGGGTTACGCGAGCAGAAGAAACGTACGCCGATCATCACTAGACCTGCTCATTATCTTATTCAGATCTGATCACAGAGCGAGCCGGACACGGACCACGACCCTATGTGCAAGGGACCACTCCGCGAATGTCAGTTATCTGCAGGTAGATTCAGTTATCTCGTACGCCTTTGCTCAAACTGTTCTGCAGATGTATGGAGAGACTCCGTTCATCCGAGTTACGCTTTCCACGGACTCTGGGCAGGTTTGTATGAGAAGGCAGTTGACACGCTTATTGGAGAGGAGCATGCTTAACATAGCTGTCGCGCCCACACGGTGTATGCCGTTAGCCCTTTCCTGCAATATTAGTGTATTTTTATGTGTAGAACATGGAATTGGACGGCGTGTAGCACCGCTGGAACACAACTTGGCGATTGGTGATACGGTGCGCCTCGTCACGGAAATTGCGCGCCAGACTTCGATGCGTTGTCATTAACTGCCTATTTAAAGGGCAAGCCCACGCGTGCCACGAAGGCTATATATTGAGCTGCGCTCAAGAGAACGGACTGGGTGGTCGCAGGATACAGTGCCGCAAAGTGAAATCAATCAACCACCGCGCAGGTCGTGAGACACACACTCACGACGTGTCGACGTTCGACCAGTTTACACTGGCTTTTGATTATGCAAGAACTGTAGTGGCAAGCCGAAGTCAGGTTTTGCTTTGAAGGCTTCCGGTCATTTCCGGTTGAGCCCCCAGGTATTGCGCACCATACCGCTGGCGCGGGCCGGCCAATAGACAGCTCCGACAAGTTACCCCTCTCGCAGGGCAGCCCCTGAAAAGCATTGTCTCAAGACGGAATTTGGCGGGTGGCGTGGTTTATAGCAGTGGATGGACCTGTCAAGAATCAGGAGGACAAGACGCTGAAATACCTCACTGACAGTCGGTGCCTGCTGACTGCCGACTCAGCGAAGCCCCAGCGTGGACTCTGCTGGTTTGTGTACACTGTTTCAAGGCTCTCTCCTTTATTACTTCTCCAAGTCTAGAACAACTCCGAGTTACATCAGGCAGACTGGTGGGTCAAAGCGACGCCAAAACTCGATACGGGCGGACAGTCCAGTATTTGACCATTCTGCATACTGGGCACACGCACTGACAACCAGGCGGTCACCAGGCTTTATCAACTTCCATATCTTGTGGTCCGACTCAAATTTTGCCCCACTGAGGGATTGAGGCTCACCGCGAGCCTGGGGATTGTGATGCGACTGGAAACGATAAGGTTCCTTGGTTTCCGGATTCATGAGGAGGTCCCAGCTCCCTAGCGCCGGGAGGGGTCGCTCAATAGCGAGCTCGAACCAGGTCCAAGTGCCCGCAAAAGGGTCGCCCACCCATCCTTGATCATGTGAGATAGTGTGAAGCTGCACCATGTGCAGACGCTGAAGGGTCGCCTTATCCAGAGGCAATGATCTTAACCAGCTGGACCGCTTGATAGTCCCGTTATCAGCTTGGACGTTGAGCGGAGTTGTCGTCTCGCAAGTGAATCTATCGAGGCTCATGCATTCGGCCAGCGCAAAGATTGTGCGGATTAACTTGGAAGTGCCGCGCGAGTTGATGTACCTCGCTCAAGCGTGCGTGCGAGTTGGTTCCAAGTTAAGATACTGTCCATGGCAGCATCGGACATGGTGAAGGCCTCAGCGGGACGCAGCGGGCTTATTGGCGGCAAGGCGGGAGAGATTTGAACTTGAAGCGGCTTCAAGTGCGGTGGTGAGACCTCCTTGTGGCGCGAGATGCATGAACCCATAGTTATGGCGTAAAGGCTCGAAAAATATCCAGAGAAAAGTGAGGAGGGCAAGGGGCGTTGATGTCGCCGTCTCCCCAATGGCGTTAAGGTGATCACATGGAATCTCGAAGTGTTTGTTTGCCACTGCACAATTTTTCCCTCCAATTGGTCAGCGCGTGATACGTCCCAGTCCGAAAAGATCCGTCGCGCACGCTCCTTTTCATCCTCCTGTTTTGGATTTTCGCTCAAAACATGGGCGCGGCTCAATCCAGGCTATCTGGTCCCCGCCGCAGTCGTGGGCGTAATCAAACTCTCGCACCACACACCTTTGACTCTAGATTGATATCGAGGGACGACACACAGGGCCTAACTGTCTATAACAACAACGCGAACGTGAATTATATGTTCGGCTCGGGAACTATCATCAACAACAACCACGTCACCAATTTCTTCAGCGCCGCGGACACTCCGAACAAAGAAGTGTGTCATTTCTAGAACGAATCACTAGCAACAGCTCATATGAGTCCTTTCAGGATGCAATCCAAATCAAGATTTCTGCCGGTCAGCGCCATGCTCAATGATGATCAGACAAGAACTGACGCCTCAAAGCTTTGCAAGCGCGGCATGTCCCTGACGCAGTCTACGATGCACAACTCGGTTCAGGCTGCATGGACGGCACGCGGGTCCGAGTTCTCCGCGACATCGACAAGTGGATCATGGATCAAACGGCGCCGCAAATTTTCTGGATTGCAGGGATGGCGGGAACGGGAAAGAGTGCTATCGCTTGGACTGTCTGTTCACGTGCAAGGGACGACCCCGGGTTGGTCCTTGGCGGAAGCTTCTTCTGCTCGCGCTCGGCAGGCTCAGTCGCGCAGCGAAATGTGCGTTGCGTCGTTCCCACTATGGCCCAGCTCCTCGCACGCCAATCGCAGAAGTTCAGCGCGGCTCTTGCCGATGAACTAGCTCGCGACCCGGACGTCTTGCATAAACAAATCACAGCGCAAGTCAAGCAACTACTGTACAAGCCGTTGCTTTCCCTCAAGGACTCTCGTGTGCCTGTGCTCTTCGTCATAGATGCACTGGACGAGTGCGGCGGTCAGACATCAGCCGGCGAGTCCGACGATACAGAAAGTCACCGCATCGTCTCAGAAATGCTCGAGGCGCTCGTCGCCTTTTCAAGCCCTTCCGACAAGCTGCCGGTGAAATTTCTAGTTACTTCCCGACCAGAAACTCACATTCGAGACACGCCTGTGTCCGACGAGGCGTTCAGCACGGTATTGCGACTACACACAATCAACAAGGAACAGGTCACCGCCGATATCCGCCTGTACATCTCCAAGCGGCTGTCAAGCAGTCCGCAGCTGCGAGCCCGGTTTACCGGTGACGATGTAGACCTGCTCGCTCGACTATGCGACGGTTTGTTCATCGTCGCTGCGACCGCCTTGCAGCATGCTCTCGGCGCGGGAATTGACGCTGCCGCGGTGAGATTCAAGACGCTACTCAACTCTACTCGGGATGGCCTTAGTACGGGAGCTGCAGCACCTCTCGACCGCATGTACACCATGATCTTGATGAGTGCGACGCTTGTCGACGAACTTGAGGCAACTAAGGCAACTGAGCGTTCAAGCATGTTGCGGTTGCTTGCTTCGTTACTTTGCGCCCGGATGATGTTGTCAGTCACCGCGCTGGCGGATCTCACGGACCAGCCTATAGAGTGCGTTCGCGCGAGTTTATCTCGCCTGCACGCCGTCATTTATGTTCCAGATGATGACGACGAGCCTGGTGTGCGGACCCTGCATGCATCCTTCGGAGACTACATGTTCGGTCGAGCACCCAGCCACTACCGCATCTCCAACTTTCTTGGCCATAATATTCTCGCTAGAGGTTGCCTGCAAAGAATGAAGCGGGCCGATCTCTGCTTCAACATGACGCGTAATCAATCTTCGTTTGCAGTAAATGCTCCTACGACAACCCATTATATTGCGTCTTCCCTCGTCTATGCCTGCCTGCACTGGGCCCACCACATTGCCGCCGCTTCTACCCCCTCTGAACTCGATTTATACATCGAGAAAGTATTCTGGCCAAAGTTCTTGTTTTGGCTGGAGGTGCTCAGTGTCCTGGGGAAACTCGGCGTTGCTTCTGGTCTGCTGCGTATTGCTGAATCTACAGTGAGTCTAATCCTTTAAGTGCCCGGAAGTTGTCTCATTTCTTCCCTAGGCGAAGCAGGATGCAGTCTCACGCTTCCTCCATGACGCCAAGTTATTTGTCGCATCATCCCACGAGCCAATCGAGCGCAGCACTGCTCACATTTACCTCTCTGCTCTCCCCTTTGCTGCGAAAGGCTCGCTCGTCTACAAGACATTCGCTCCGCTCTGCGCCGGTCTCTTCAATGTCGAGACGTTCGGCATAGACCGCCACGGTGGACGTCTTGCCATGACCCTCACTGGTCACGACGGCCATGTAGGGAGAGTCTCCTACTCTCCCGATGGTAGTCTGCTCGTCTCCGGCTCAGTAAGCGGCAATGTGTATATCTGGGACACACGTACCGGCGACGAGTACATGTCACCGCTAACAACAGGCAAGGACGGTGCAGTCTGGTCCATCGCGGTAGCTTCGGACCTCAAAACCCTTGCAGCAGGTACTGTCAACGGCGTAGTGTATGTTTGGAGCCTCCTGAACGGCCAAGCGGCGAGTCCACAGCGGCTCGATGAGCACTCTAGCACAGTATGGTCCGTGGCCTTCTCGCCAGATGGATCTCTTCTCGCTTCGGCTTCGAGAGACAAAACCTTGCGCCTATGGAGTATCGAAACAGGTCAATCACTGGTAGAATTGTGCGACCACACGAACGAAGTGATTACAGTTGCATTCTCGCCTAGCGGGAGAATCCTCGCATCCGGATCCAAGGACTGGTCGATCCGTTTATGGCACGGCGTCACGGGCAAACAGATACATCAACCACTTCGTGGCCACAGCGAAGGAATTGGCAGTATTGTGTTCTCCCCAGACGGCTCGAAGCTCGCATCGAGTGCCGGCGACAACAGCATTGCTCTATGGGAGTTGAAAACTGGAATCCAGATCGCCACGTTTCGAGTTTATCCACTGTCAGCCCACTCAGTACAGTTTTCACCAAGCGGGAAGTCGCTGTTATCGGCCTCTGACGACAACATTCGCCTCTGGAATGTGGAAGATGGCACCTCTATCGTTCTTGATGGCCACACGGGTCAGATCCATGTCGCTACGCTCTCACCCGATGGACTATACATTGCCTCCGCAACCAATAATGGGAAGGTCCAAATCTGGGAGGCTGGTAGCGATCAAAGAGCAGTTCAGCCACTGCCGGGACACGACTCTTTCGTTCATTCGGTGACGGCCTCCCCTGAAGACACCTCCATTGTCTCTGGATCAACCGACGGAACGGTTCGTATTTGGAATGTGCAGACGGGTGAGCTCAAGTTACCGCCGCTGGTGGGACACGCAGACTGGGTGCTTTGGGTGACCATCTCACCGAATGGAACTCTACTTGCATCAGCATCCCAGGATCGTACCGTACGGCTCTGGGATATACAGACGGGATTAGAAATAGGCGAACCGCTACGAGGACACAAGGACCATGTCACCACGGCGTCTTTCTCACCTGATGCGCGGTGGCTTGCGTCAGGATCTAAAGATGAGACTGTGCGCATCTGGAACGTTGAAACTAGAAAACCATCAGAAATCTCCCCGATTCAATGTGGTAGTGGGGTTTTTACGGTTGCCTTCTCTCCTGATGGGCAGCTTCTGGCTGCAGGAGACTCAGATGGACACATTCATCTTTGGCGAGCAACGACTGGTCAGCCAGCTCGCGAGCCAATGCAAATCAATCTCAGTGTCATTTGTTCCATCGCATTCTCACCCACTGGCCAGCGTATTGTTTCTGGTGGATCCGACAAGGTGGCCCGCATTTGGGACGTCAAGAGGGGCCAACAGATGCTCGCTCTCGAGGGTCATACGGATTGGCTGCGCTCGGTTGCATTTTCGTCAGACGGCCGACTCATCGTCAGCGGGTCGGATGATAAAATTGTGCGGTTATGGGACGGCGAGACTGGTATGGAGATTGCGGCGCTGCGAGGGCATGGTGACTTGGTACAGGCTGTGACGTTCACGGCCAATGATCAGTCCATTGTCTCGTGCTCCCGAGACACAACCATTCGAGTTTGGGACATCAAAACAGCTCTCTATCAGTCTACAGAGCACGAGAATCCTGTCGTGGCGCTGGCCTCTGCCACGCTTACCGACGGTTGGCTTCTGGGACCATCAGGCGAGCTTCTACTATGGGTGCCAACAGAATATCGCCACTATCTGCAACTGTCACCCTGTACGATGCTCATTGCTCGGCGTCGTATAATTGTCACGGCCGATAAAAGTTGTTTTTACTCTGGTGAAAACTGGAGTGAGTGTTGGCAGACGGATGACCTTGCTTCTCTGCTTCGGTCCATGTAGTCATCACGGCTGTATGATACTCTGGAATTGATATGTGTTTCAGTTCAAAAGTGACGCGAAGCTTTATCTCCCAGACATGGGATGAGAATGAACCAAGCCAAAGCAGGTTGTAATAGAGTTGCAAACCTAGACTGGGATCGTCAACCACTGCGCAGGTCTTGTAACGTAGATCCAGACTGCATCCATCGCTACGTGTCAGCATGTAGTCACCATCGCTTTATGCTTTGGATTAATCCTATGCCCCGGCTCAGCATGGACGAAGAGGCATGTCAATTTCGATAATCATGTCAAGGACCTAACGCTAATGCAACATTGAACCGAAATCCGCATCTCTCACCGTATAGACACGAAGCCAGATACACCGTGCATTGTATCCCTAAAACAAGGCCGTATCACCCGCACAACATGCAACGACCTTCGACATCCTCACAATGCGCGAGGTGCCCGGATATGCCGACTTCTATTTTAGGCTCATGATTCTCGGTTGCGGATCATTAGAGTGGTGCTGTGTCGGTTCTTCCCCGCCTGTAAACAGCAACTTGACTTCCTTTCCTTCTCCATCTTCGCGCTGGCGGGCCGCGACGGCCACCACGCACTCCACTCTCCTCCTCTCACACTCATTTCTGCTGCTACCGCTCGTTCATCTTGAGATCAAATGCATCGAGCGACGAAGTACATCGTCGCGTTGGTCGTCGGACTGGCCGTTATCGCGTACCTGCGCAAAGACACCGCCGATATCACCGCGCGCTGGGGTCGTATTATACCACAGCAAAAGCCAGCTGCTGATCAACAGCAACTGCAGCCTGGACACGAGGCAGTCGAGAAGGCGAATGAGGAGCCGCACCAGTTAGTGGAGCAGTATGACGGACCAGGTGGGCGGTGGGGTTTCTTCAGAAAACCGAAGTTCTTGTTCGTCTTGTGAGTCGCATCATAGTGGGAGCGCAGAGGCGAGATTGATAAGGTTGCCCTATGTAGTGGTGACAGGTGCGCGACACGCTCGACGTGAGGGGCGACTTGAAAACTAACATTCATGACAACGTCTCATATAGTCTTAGTAGGTGTCTAATCACTTTTCAGCTGCACTGGTGGGCAGATCTGACTGTTCAATTCAGTATCTGAATCCTGGGACTGGCAACTGGCACCTAATCCGCTGAACGAGCATCAGATCTTCGTGCGTCCTTAGCTCGTGTGCCTGCCTGTTGCCTGTCATCTCATGCCATTCTGCACTCCTGACGTGCTCAGAGCAATGCTGACGGTCCGGTATGGACTCGGAACCTCACCAGGAAATGGAACTCACGTCCCGACTCAACGCACAAGACCTACGTTGCAAACGTGCGTCTGCCTTTCCTCCTCCCAGTTCTTCCTCGCTCAGAACACAACTTCTCCCCAGATGGCTGTCAACCACGCCCCTATCGACATAAACATTACACCTGTTGACCCAGGGACTTCGACGATGGACTTGCAACATCAACTGGATGTATTTGAGAAATACTTCACGACCAAGAAGCTAAAGTCGTCCAACGAGAAGGATTCGCACATCCGCGTACTTGGTGGTCTCGGGAGTGAGAACACTGCAAGGCCCAAGGCAGTGAAATGGAAACCGCATGAGGCAGTCTTTGTTGTAGCTTTTGGAAGTGCGTCCCTCTTTCATTCTTCAGCGTCTCAATCGACTAATTGCTGGTACATTGTAGCGAACGACGCGGTACTCTCCCTCTCCTCGCGCATAAAGGCCACTGCCAAATCAACCTTCTTCCGCCTCACCGTCTCGCATACCGCTGCACTGCAGCGGCTGTACCTGGACGGTGCTCGCTCATTCGTCATTCCGAATGTGCTTCCGCTGGAACGCTCGCCGTGGGCCCTGCAAGCTGTTGCGCTGAACAAGAACATCCAGGCAGTTGACAGTATCGAAAAGGCGGTCATTTACTGGAACACTGCCGTATTGAATGCTGCGAAGAGATGGTGTAAGGAGCATACGGATGTGCGGTGTTTGTTTTTGGATGTCCGTGAGTACAGTGCATGATTTGGTACGGAATGGTGTTGATGCCGAAACTCTTGATATAGACGGGTTGGGTGTGCGTGTGCTGGACGAGCCAAAGCAGTTCGGCTTCAAGTACTCGGACGAGTATTGTAAGGGCTATGCGAACAGGAGATATGTAAGCTGACCATGTCCGAGCTTGACTCTCAACTCGCTAATGTTTTCACAGAGTGAGCCAGATACAGATCACGACCCGTGGTGCAAAGGCCCACTTCGCGAATGTAAGTCATCCGCAGGCACACTCTTTTCGCGCGCAATTTCTCATGCCATCCCACAGATGTGTGGAGAGACTCCATCCATCCAAGCTACGCTTTCCACGAACTGTGGGCGGATTTGTATGAGAAGGAGGTCGACGCACATCTTGCTAGGGAGTTGGTTTGATACGTGGAGTCATGAACATTGCGCTCTCCGCGTGTGGCGTTTGTCTGTTTTAATGGCAGAATATAATCTTCATATTTGCGGACCATGGAATGGAACGACGTGTAGTGACTACCAGACCACAAGCCGGTGATTGAGATGCAGCGCGATAAGCCAATGGTTGTGAAGAATGTAGCAAGCTTCCGACCGCCTGTGGGATATTGTACCTGCTTTTGGGACAAGCGGATGGCGCCCAGGCAAGTCGATGTCGTCGGCGTTCTTTAGGCTCAAACCTGGTTGACGTGTGAACGTTCCTCACTCGACACTATGAAGCAAAGGCTGGCTCTGGTACCGCTTCGGTGACCCGGAATGGCCTCGGTATAAAGTTCGTGGCGTCCTGAGAACTTCACGCGTCGGCGCTTGTGGTTTGTCGTTCTTCTATTTTATCGATAGCTCCTTCCGCCAATGACTGGCAGAGACTTCCGCCAATTTTGAGGTAGCTGCTCAGCGTATCACAACAAAGTAGCCCGACGACCCGTTGCGACCAAAGCACCACGGTCTGTTCCTCCAAAGCCTAGGCTTGCGTAGAAACATATTGTAGATAGGTTTGACACAGCATCGGATATTCCTTCAAATGATTACCACACCAGGATGTGGGAGTGGGATGGGGGATGTTGAAACCACAAAACCAGCACTCGCGGCTCAGCAGGTCCGCGCTGTCAATTGTATCCAACACAGCTAGCAAGTTGACGCGGGTCATTTTTAGGGCAATTATGAACATGCCGGCGCTGAAGAGGTGTTTGTGAGAGACAGAGCCATGCGAACTCTTTTGCACTCCGCTGGCATCCACTCCTCGTCTCTTACCGTTATGTCCACCGCGCATCGACCAACATGGGACCCCGCGCAAGCGCGCGAGCGCGTCGCAGGCTCGCGGCAATACTCTTCGCGCGACATGGCGCAGTATACTAAGCTCAAATTTCGGTGCGTAGCCCTTGGTTTGTTCTGCGCCGTGTCCGCGCGCTGACTTCAACTCCTCAATCTCGTGTTGGCTATTCCTGCGCAACCTCGAAATATGCCTCAAATCATATACGACAACTTGAATTTGATGAAAATAGTCAACCCGGCCAAACAAATGCGTCGGACGTGTCGAAGCGTGACCTGCGCGCCGAGCTGCTGGTCGCTGAAGCTGCTGCGCGCGACCGCAAACGCAAGGCTGAGGGTCTGCCACCTCTTGAAGACGCAAGCCTACAACCGCAAGATGACGAATCCAACAAACGACGGAAACTGCTGCAAGACGCGCTCGAGCTAGACAAAGACGATGACGACGAGGATGACAGCGGGTCGGACACCGGAAAGAAGAGCAAGGCAAACGGTGCAAATGAGTATGTAGCTCTGGGTGTTACTTTGTGGGATTTGAGTAACCTACTGACGCGCCTTCCAATAGTGATGCCGACGACTCTGACTCTGACTCTGACGACTCGGAAGACGACACGGCTGAACTCCTACGTGAGCTCGAAAAGATCAAGCGCGAACGTGCAGAGGACAAGGCGCGTCAGGAGGCATCATCCAAGGCTCAATCCGACGCAGACCGTGAAGCCGAAATAGCCACCGCGAACCCGTTGCTCAACCTTGCCGCTGCCCTCGGTCAAGCAGATCCCGGCCTCTCAACGACAGCGCCGGGCACTTTTGCTGTCAAGAGGAGATGGGACGACGACTTGATCTTCAAGAACCAGGCGGTACAGGAGGGCAAGGCTGGCGGACAGTTTGTGAACGACTTGTTACGGACGGAGTTCCACAAGAAGTTCATGGGGCGATTCATCAAAGTGCGTAATATCGCCTGGCGGCGTATAGCTGCTTTGCATTGTGGTGTCTTCCCCTTGGCTGACTCAAAATTTGCCTTACAGTGATTCATCCCTCGCTCCTCGATGTCCACCATGTTCATCCCATGTTTGCTGTACACTATGGATCAACGGCCATCTGGGTCGCTTTCAAATAGGAGTGTTGACTTGAAGAGGTCCGCTGCGCTTGGTGTGTGTCATGAGGTTCCCGGTTCGTGCTTCCCTATCTCAACTCGATCCCGGTGGATACTTCACCAGTGGTTTATGGCGACAAGCCGATACCAACGGGCTGAATTGAAGAATAAGTAAAGCGTAAGGCAAGGCCGGGCTGTACAGGGCTGTGTACTACCCAGGCGGAAGCACCACTGCCATTTGGTAGGTAGCAAAGAATGCGCGTCCGAGCCGCTGAACACCCCCACCAATCAAATGAAGCGTGGGATCGATCGCTGCATCAATAATTTCTGGGAAAATGAATGCAGCGATGAAGAAGGTGACAATGAGGGTGATCTTATGCCCAAGGGCGTAGTAAATTAGCCTCAAGACACCATGATGCGAGAAGGGAACAAAAACAAAGACGAGCTCGGATGCGAGAAGCATAAGGAGGACGATTCCAAGGGCTTGAGCTAAGAGTGGGAGCCTGTTAGATGGCGCGTGCGAAGAATGGCATAGGAAGGACTCAGACCTGCGTGCTTGACGCGGATGAGAGCCATATTGGGCATGCACTGGGCGAGACGCTCCAATTGAGCTTGAAGCTGCAGCCATCCATCTGCCCCTGGTTCGAGAGGCTTTGCTGCAGAGTTGATTGGAACGTGCACCTCGACGAGCGGTAGAGCTCTCGCCTTGGTGTCTGCGAGCAGTACCGAGCATATTTCAATCTACTTGTGAGAGACAAGACAAATATGCACGGACCTGGGTCAGCACCACAGCTGGCGCATGCATGCATGTGTTGGTCCGGACATCTCCAGGCCTCGTAGTAATGGAAGGGTTCTTGAAGTTGTCGAAAGGTTGGTATGAGGCTGACTCGTCCTGCGACATTCGCACCTTATAAGGACCCACCTCCACTCTTGAGAGAGGGAGGTGTGACAGAGTGCCACTCGCCTCCACGTACGTGCAGAGTGGAAACTGCGGAGAACATGCTAACTTACATCCGCAGCCAAAGCAGAATGGGAATGTAAGTTGAAGTTTCTGCTGCGCCTGTGATTAGTAAGCCTACGGGCAGACACGACGTCTAGCGTCGTGGAAGTTGTCTCCTCAAATACTGAGTCGGTTCTTGACATCGCTCGGTTTGAACCAACCACGAGTGGATTGTGAGAGCTCAAATACTGTTAAACACACAGTTTGTGTGATTTAATGGTTTCATTTTGAGTAAGTGACAGTGAGGTGCCGGTGTGTGAAGATACAAATCCCTACTACATCAGAACTACACCAGGATTGCTTTCAGCATCAGAGCGAGCATACAAATAAGCTTGGCACAGAACGTTCAGCTGTACAGGAGCTCCCACAATGAGCAAAGATAGGCCAGCGGAAATAGGTGATCCTTGGATTGCACTTAGGACATGCTACAGGTGAGGATAATCGACCGTAGGACTTCGAGTATAGTTCCCTGTCGCTGCTAGTTGTTGTCTTCTGGCAGAAGATCAAGCTGTCGGGCTATACTCATGCTAATCGGAGTGTTGACCTGAAGAGGTCCGCTGCGCTTGATGTGTGTCACAAGGTTCTCGGTTCGGGCTCCCCTCCCTCAACCTCAATTCCGGTCGCCCTCGATTCCTGTTGATAATTCACCATTAATCTATGGCGACAAGCCGATACCAACGGGTTGAATTGAAAAATAAATAAAGCGTAAGGCAGGTCGGGCTCTACAGGGCTGTGTGTACTACCCAGGCCGAAGTACCGTTCAGTAGGTAGCGAAGTATGCGCGTCCGAGCCGCTGAACACCCCCACCAACCAAGCGAAGCGTGGGATTGATCTTTGCATCAATAGTCTCTGGGAAAACGAATGCAGCGATGAAGAAGGTGACAATGAGGGTGATCTTATGCCGGAGGGCGTTGTGGATGAACCACAAAACGTCAAGCAAAAGGGGAACGAAAACAAGAACAAGCTTGGAGGCGAGGAGCATGAGGAGAACGATTGCGAGGGCTTGAGCTGAGAGTGGGAGCCAGTTAAATGGTGCGTGTGGATAATGGCAAGGCAACGACAGACCTGTGTGCTTGGCGCGCATGAGAGCAACATTGGAGATGCGCTGTGCGAGACGCTCCAATTGAACTTGAAGCTGCAGCAGTGCATCTGCGTCGGTACTCGGAGGCTTTGCTGCAGGGTGAATTGGCTCCTCGAGCGGAGTGTGCACCTCAACAAGCGGCAGAGCCCTGCCCTTGATATTTGCTAGAAATATCGAGCCCATGTCAATATACAAATGAGATACGATGAAAATGTGCACGGACCCGTGTCAGTGCCACAGCTAGCGCATGTACGCATATGTGTTGGTCCAGACATCTCTAGGTCTCGTAGTAATGGAAAGATTCTTGAAGTTGTTGAAAGGTTGGTATGAGTCTGACTCATCCTGTGACATTCGCACCTTATAAGGATTCACCTCCGCTCTTGGGAGAGGGAAGCGTGACAGGGTGCCACTCACCTCCACGTACGTGCAGAGTGCAGACTGCGGAGGACATGCTAACTTACATCCGCAGCCAGGGGAGAGTGGGAGTGCAAGTTGAAGTTTCTGCTGCGGGAGTGCAGCGGGAGAGTGTCCCGCTTGTGATTGGTAAGCCTACAGGTAGGCACGACGTGTAGCGTCGTGGAAGCCGTCTCCTCAAACACTGACTCCGTCTTTTGCATCGCTCGCTTTAAACCAACCACGAGTGAATTGTGAGTTCAAATGGCTATGCTCGTGCTCATCGAGTCAGCCAGCCGAAAAGGGTTTACCACCGGCTCGCCCGATTCGGTTGCAAATTTCTAAATCCGGCGATCCTGACTTGCTCTTACACCATGTCGTCGTCGCCGTTACCGCCGCCGCCACAAGATATCCGTCAGACTTTCGCGCGGCCAGGACTGCGCAAGATCACGCCTTACTGGCATCCTTATCGGACGAACGCCAAGGAGCGCTGGCTCGGGCGTGAGATGCTCGAGCTAGTGTCGACTGAGTTTCGTGATCGTAGCGTCGAGTATTACGTGCGCCGGCTTCTCTTGTCAACGAGCTTGATCCATGATCTGATCCTGGTGGCGTTTTTGGCCTGGCACAGCGATATGCGCTGGACGCTGGCGTGATTACGGTCAATGGGAAGAAGGCGCGCAAAGACACGGTCGTTCGAAATGGCGACCAGATCGAGTCAGTCCGAGTACGCGCGCTCTGGATAGACTTAGAAACCTGACTCGGTTGCGTTGGTGCAGAAACATCGTGCATAGACATGAGCCGCCGGTGACTGACCGCCCCGTCAAGATCATTCACGTCGACAAGGAGAGCCAGTTCATTGTCATCGACAAGCCCGGCAGCATCGTGAGTCATCTTCTGCGCTTGCTCGCCTGAGAGTAGTACTGAGACAATCCATACAGCCTGTACACGCAACAGGCCGGTACTTCAAGAACAGTCTCGTCGAGATCCTGCGTTCGGACCACGGGATTGAAAAACCCTACAGTGGGTGCGCCGGTCTGTCGAGCCTCTCGGAGCTCTGCTGACGCGCAAATGCCGCTTCAGCTGTTAATCGTCTGGATCGGCTCACAAGCGGGCTCATGATCATCGCGACTAGCTCGGCACGAGCACGTGTGCTCTGCGATGAGTTCCTGAACCGCGCTATTCAAAAAGAATACATCGCGCGCTGCCGCGGATGTTTCCCAGAGTACGTACTATTATACCCGCTTTCACAGCTCCTCGGAACCGAGAAGCGAACAAAGCTGACGGTCCCTATGCGCACGGATCTAGAGGGGAGATCGTTGTTGACCAGCCGATGCTCACCGTCGACCGACAGATGGGGCTGAACATCGTCCATCCTGAAGGAAAGGTGCGTGCGTCAGAGTCAAACGTCGTCCTGTCGTTTCAGCTATGGTATCGTTGTTTCGGGTCCAGGTCCTCGAGCTGGATGCTGGAGGTTCCGGACAACGGTGGCGAAACGTGCCTGGCCTTTGGCTTGTCTACTAACCAGACCTTTTAATTTTCGCTTAGCCTGCAAAGACTATCTTCTCGCGGTTGTTTTACGATGCGAAGACGGATACAAGTGTCATCCATTGTGAGCACGTCCTTGTTTTTTCCTGCCTGCTCTCCGCGGCCGCAAGGTCTAACCGCCCACAATCTCTTTCCCAAGGCAAACCCGTCACTGGTCGTTGTGAGTCCCTGTCATCCTGAAGCTTGGGATTGCTTGGTTTCGTCACTGATGACCTACGTATTCCAGCGCATCAGATTCGAGTTCACTTGCAGTTCCTCGGCTATCCCATTGCGAACGACCCAGTTTACTCAGATAACAAAGTTTGGGTATGTCAGAAACATATTACATTTCGGCATGGATTGGCCCATCCAGTCCGTGAACTGATTTGTTCCTGTGCATCTTTGGTTTCGCATTCGCATAGGGTCCTAATCTGGGACGTGGCGGGCTAGATCTTTCACGAACAGACATCTTTGACGAGCCGTCAGCATCAATAACAACCGCACCTGAATTTTCGGCAGAAATCGAGGGTCCGTTTACGCCGCAGCTAGTGCAAAAGATGGGCGTCCTGGCGGAGGTATCGCTGTCGGCGGAAGCGGTCCATCTTCTTGCAAGTATGCGCAATATCAACCCGCCCGCGTCAATGCGTAGTGAGCTGCAAGGCACATTGACCCCAGGCACCCCCGGGTTGAGAGAAGGCGGCAGCGGCGTGGCTTCACCCACCCTCCTAGACGCGCTGGCGGTATCACACAGCTCGACCGGTGTGTTCGGCGGATCGGACGTTGAGCCTGCGCCTCAACACCCCGACGCCGGCCCAGCCACGGACAACGATCGAGTCAAGGCGCTGCCACGCGAGACAGGTGAAGATATTGGGAGTGCGTCGCCTGTGCCGCTGACGCGCGAGGCGACTGGAGTTATCCAACGGTTGCGAAACAAGAAGGACGAGGGCGAAGACTGGAGCCGCTGGCGCGACGTGATTTTCCGCGCGAAGAAGGCACTCGCGCCTGTTCTCCATGACGATTTAGAGCCCGAGGATCGCGCGGAGATCGCAAGAGGATTTGAGCCAGCAGTACATGTTACAGCGGAAGGACGGGAGACGCTCTACTGCCCAGAGTGTTTCCTCCCGCTGCACCCCGACCCGCTGCCGGAGCAACTCTACATCTTCCTTCACGCAAAGAAGTATTCTACAGACTCGTGGAGCTTCGAGACGGAGATGCCAGAGTGGGCGGTGCAGGGGTACGATTGGGAGCGCTGAGGCTAAGGGACGCCGTGAGCGGGCATGTGTGACCCATCGCCTGGACGCCCGCGTTGAGCTGTAACTTCCGGTCGCCGCGTGTTTGGTGGCAATCCACGCATCGAAGGTTATATTTTTCCAGAGATGTTGCTTTGAGGGTGCAAGGGCGAGTAAATATAAAGTTCAGGAGATCATAATCCGACTGGGCGATCGAACGCGCTGGCACTGGCAATTTACCCAATTTGACTTCTCCGCTCGTCTACCACCGACCGTCACCGTCACCCTCGCTGTTCCTGCTGCGATCATCCGTTGTCTGCCCCTGAGTTGCTGACCGAGTGCGAACGCGAAGCATGTGGTGCGGCGCATGTGTATTTCACTCGACGCGATGGGCCTGACGCTGTCGCCCGCCGATCTGGCTCTTGTTCTGCGGCACTGACAGTAAACACATCCTCAACGCACAGGTCTCCATCCGCGCGCCGTGCTGCAAGCAGTGGTTTGATTGTCCCGCGTGCCACGAAGAGCGCGAGGACCATCGACTCACGCGGACGACCGAAATGGTGTTTGCCTGCAAAAAGTGCAAGAAAGCATTCCGCAAAGACATGACCTCTTACGAAGAGAGTGACGAATTCTGTCCACACTGCGATAATCACTATGTGCGTCTGCAGCGCAGGTTTCGGCAGATCTATGGGGTGTTGGCAGGCCCGTTGACTGTTCGCTTGTGTCGCTCGTGCCGCTGCCAGGTCATAGAAGCCAAGACGCCAGAGGCCGCTCCGGACATCCAGCGCGCGGCGATGGTCGATTCACGCATGGACAATCGGTTTGGCCCCTTTTACCATTCCGGCAGCTCGTCATCTTGCTCACGAGCCTTGGTTTTCCACGATTAATGTAGAATGTTCAAGGACGGACGAGCCAAGGAGACGCGGACGCTGGAAGACGACCTCGAAGAACTTCTCAACTCCTGATCGACTCGCACTGCCCCTCAATCGATCTTGCTTTGCTTGTGCTGTTCGTTCCTTACCACCCGTCCGCCGTCAAACAGACCCATGTGCCGCCTGTGGTGATCGCAGCGCGCCTGTGTCATCCCAACGCATGATTTGCTGTCCGTCGCCTTTGCTTTCAATCCTTGCGAACCTCTCTGGCCAAATCCGACAGTGTGCCGTCATGCCGCCGTCGTTTGCTTCGGACTTTGGAAAACACAGCGTGCTTCACTCTCGCACGTTTAGCTCTGAATGGGCGATCGCTATTTCGGAAATGACTGATGCTCGGGCTTTTCTCTCGCATACGTGTGCGTGAAGAGTGAGTACAAGTGGGGCCGCTCTCTCCGGCTCTCGGCTGCGCGACGCGACACATTACTCCGGACTGCGGGTATCTATCGGTACAGCTATTAGAACGCGGGAATAGCGGGAGGAGCGCACGTAACGCTTTGCAAACGACAACAGAAGGTAGATGTATGAGCGAAGAAAGCGAATAGAGAGCGGCTGGATTGGGCTGGGCTGAATAGATCGAGGGGCTGGGCATCGGTGACTCGGACGTTGAGGTCACCGCGGCGATGGGGCGGCTGTTCACCGCCTGCGTGCGCACTGTGCGCACGGTGTGGGCAGCACGACGGCCGCGTTGCGAATCTCCTCTTTTACAGACTAAGGTGTAGAGAGCCGCCGGCATCAGCATGCAAGCTCGGGAGCGGATCGTACCGAGAGAAAGTCGCGACTCGGCGCGCAACAAGATCAGCCACTCACTTTTTTGCAGCCCGCACTGACGCATTTCGAGTCGTGTAGCATGCTTGCCTCGCACTTGGACGAGCCACAATCGACGTGCGCGGGACGTCCTGACCGGTCGGTCAAGTGCTGTGAACGCCGGCGTATGCGTTAGTCAACGGCCGACTGGTGCCGGTGGCTTTGCAGATGGCTCACCCCACAAGCATGGCGGGTGCCGTCCCTGTGGCGCGCAACGTTCACGAGTCAGTGCGTTGTTACCACGTGCGCGAAGGCAGCAACGACGTACCAGACGCTGGAGCACATTAGGATTTTTGGGTGTGGCAGGCAGCGACGGGGAAGGAGTGGTGGCGAGAATAGGGGCGAGGGAGCGAGGGCGGGCGAGGGATTGGTGTCGCGCCCTGGCGTGCGCGGCGGTTTTTATACCCTCCCGCGCTCGCGTGTGTGTGCGCGGGAGTGATCCCCGTGGAGGTGGTGCGACAGCGATTGGTCTCGCAGATCGAGCAACGCTCTGTCGCAGCCAGTTTACTAACATACACGGTTGTCGCTGTCGATGGCGCTTGGTTCTTTCGTGGATGGACCGATGCACAAACATGCTTTTCCCTTATGGCATCGGCGTGTGCGTAACTGCACATGGCGTTGATTGCTTGTCCGTGTCGAGTTAAGCACCGCTTGATTCACCGCTTAGACAGGCCTGATGCGGGTTCTCTCAAACAAGTATTCCTAAGCAGACACACATTCATATTAGTGGCGCTTGGCCGTTCTTTGGCCCTCGCATGCTTGCACAAGTCCTGCACGGCTACCTAGCTCCATCGTCTAAAGGGTGTCCCACCGACGATCAATCACACTGCGATGCTGAAGCTTTGCAGAGCCTCATTTCGGCTCTCGGGGATCCTTAATGCAAGGGACCTTCGGTCTACTTCTGGTCTTGGACATAGCGGCGCGGCATGGGACAAGAACATAAGCTGTTTACCCCCATTGGTTTCATATCGCCCTTGTCCACGCTCCGGTGATTGCACCCGCAAACCCGCGCAAATGCATCTGCCTTTGTTTGGAGTCAGGGGAGCGCTGACAATCACAGATCTCTAGACAGACCGGGCTGTGCTCTCGCTTGTCCACCCGAGGATTACATCCGTCATCATAGCCCAAGCCGACAGGTGTGCCTGGGTTTTGAATATCTTGTCTGAGGCCTGCCATGGACAGCCGCTCCGTATCACTCCTGTGTAAACCCTAGCACGGTCGCCGTCAGCCGCGCGGCGCGCAAGAACCGTGTTTGGACAGCGGCGGCCGTAGTGGCGGGAGCCCTCCGGTCCGTGCAATCTCCAAGCAAACGACACAACTGACAGCCTTTGTTGGTGTGGTTGCGTTGTTTGCCGCCGGACATGCGACGTGCTTGTTCCCGGCAGCGATGCCAATGCGTTCTTGTTGCGCGCGGCGCTGCCGACTGTCAGGGGCCAACTCCGAGGACCCTCACGTCCCTCACTTCACTTCGCGTTCCATGACCTCGCAACAATCTTGCACTGCCAGGACAAATAATCCCACGCCTGTCATGCAACGATGCCATGCGGTGGACTGCCTCGACGTGGACGGACCTGCGCTCCGCACGGGCAATGTGTTTCTGTCTTTAGCTGTCACATTCACTGCGTGACCTCATGTACCGCATCGGAGGATTTTTGCGTCGGGCTGTTCGGCCCATTAGCCGTCGGGAGTGCGGCTTGACGCACACAAATGCGGACATGCCCACTGTCCAGCTGATCTAGGCTTCACCTTGTGTTCTGCGGTCCGCGAACGCGGGTCGACCAGTCCAGTTTGCGGATATGATTCGGTGTTGTGACTTACGACATGGTTTTCGCTACAGTGGTCCTTGTGCACACACGAGGCCAGCCGACAAAGAGGTAAAGACCGAAGCACTTCCGCGCCAGCTAGCGTGTTTTTACCTGTATTATGACACAAGTGGACTCTCATTAAAACGTGATGGTGGGGCGTCACGAGGTCAGAACTCCGCGTCTTGCATGCTATTGATGGTATTGGTGGGTGTATGCGACCCGCGGCGGAGACCGAAGTGGTCTGGCGCGTCGGTAACCTGGCAAACAGAGACCTTGTCGATCATCATGTTGACGAGTCCGCGGAGGCGCTAGATGGCGTGATGCCGGTTCGGTTGTGGGTCACCCGCGCCGAGTCGTCTTTGAGACAGCTACATACAGAGCCACAATGCTTCCGGATCTGCAATCACAAGCGCGCGGGCAGCTCGTTGCGCCGGTGCCATGACCAACTGGTATTACAAATGGTTAGGAGGAAGTTTGTCTCAATGTTTTGGTGCATGCTCATGCTCCTGGTGCATGCTCTGGGGTCTGCACCCGCAATTGGCCATGACAACGCGCGCCTAGCCGATCAATGACGACGTCTAAACTTGCTCTCCTTCCACGTCGCCGTAGCCATGTCCGCACCCGCCGTTGATGTTCTGGTGCTTGGCAGTACCGGATACACCGGCAAACTGATTGTCAAATACCTCGCGTCCCATCCAGAGCGCGCAAATTTCAAACTTGGGGTCAGCGCAAGGAGTCGCGCGAAAGGCGACGCGCTTCTCAAGTCGCTGAGCGTCGACCCGAGCCATGCGACCGTCTTTGAGGTTGATACCTCGAACGTGAGCCAGATCGAGGCGGCGGTAGCGGCATCCAAGGTCGTCATAAACGCCGTTGGGCCTTTCTGGCTGTACTCGACGCCCGTCATCAAGTGCGTGTTTTTCCTGCGTTGTCGATAAAATTATCGTCCTGACTTTTGGTGCAGAGCTTGCGCCCGCCAGGGCAAGCACTATGTTGACATCACTGGTAAGCCGCTCGACAACTGTATTCGTGTGCTGGACTTAGGTTGAGCATGCAGGCGAGACATTCTGGATCTATTCTATACTCAAGGAGTGCGTCAGAACCCTGCCACCTCGTTTGTAACGCGGCAACTGATGACGCACCCAGAGTCGACACTCTTGCCTCGCAGTCAGGCGCAATCATTGTACCTTCGGCTGCACACGACTCGGTTCCTGCAGATCTGAGTACTTTCCTTTCGGTGCAAACCCTGCAGCGCCATTGCGAAACCTCTCAAAAATCCTGGCCGGGCGTCACGACCTCCGAGACTGCGTTCATTGGTAAAATGTCACCCTCTGGAGGCACCCTTGCCACCGTCATCACTGGCATCACGAGTGTACCCCGTGACATCAGAATGGCGTCTTTGAACGCATACGCACTAAGCCCTGGTACGCCTTTGGCTTTGTTATCGTCACACTCCCAATCTGACACTCTCAACAGTTCAAGGCCTTGTCAAATCCGGTGTCACTCTCTTCTACAAGACTCTGCTGCATCGCGAGAAGTGGTACGGGTCGTTTTACCCATTGGCCGGAGCGGACACCGCCATTGTATTGCGGAGCTGGGGTCTTTTTTCGCTGCACGACCAAGGCCTCGTTTCCAAATCGGAAAACGCCCCACCAGCGACATATGGCGAAAACTTTACGTACAAGGAGTTCTTTGCGCACCGGAGTGCAGTTACGGCACTCATTCAAAGCGCTATCTGGGTAGTTACGGGTGTCCTCTTGCTGTTACCCCCCGTACGCCGTTGTCCCTGATCCAGCTAGCCGGTCATGGCTAACATTTCCCAGGTTCGTTGGTGGATTAACAAGATGACCCCCGCCGGTTCCGGTCCATCGGTCGAGTTCGTTCAGATGTCTATGTCAGTGCCAGGTTGTTCGCTCACACGAGATAACAGAGAACTGGAAAAGGGTCGCTTCAAAGTCGTCAACGTAACCCGTCTGGGTGGAGCAGACAGCCGTCCTGTGGATGCGCGGACAGAGATTGCTTTCTCCGTCGACTCAGGATATCTCGGTACCAGCGGTGAGTCCATTTAGAGCTCCGGCGATCCAACCCCCGACTGAATAGGCTCGCGCCGTGACCCTTGTTAACAGCGATGATTTCCGAAGCGGCGCTGGGTTTGCTGTTCACGCCCCGCGACAAGCTTGGTCCACTGGCACGCCAGGGTGGATTGCTCACACCTGCCACCGCTCTTGGCGGGATCCTGGCTGACCGCCTGTCGCGGACCCGTTTCATTAACATCTCAAGCAAGATCATTACCGACGAGAGTCAGAAGACACGCTGACCAAACCCCCCACGTCGCGATTGCCTGCGTGTCCGGAGTCACGGATGCCACCTGACCCCCCGTCCCTCAAATACACAACCCCGTTGTTGACGACGTTGAGCGGCGCGTGGTCTCGCGCGGGCAAGTCTGCCTTCAGCGCATGTTCCTGGCAATCTATATGCGGGTTAATTATGATACAGCGACGACAGTAAGAGTGCAAGTGCGAGAGCGAAAGAGTACAGTAAAGTAGTGAATTCAAGAAAGGACGCTCGACCTTGAATCCTGCGCCTTGCACGGTCGACGAGATAAGTAGGGCGATTGGCTTATCTGTCGTGGACTCGAGGATACGGCATGGAGGCGAGATCGACATCACGCGCCACCGCCGCAAGCCGGACACGAGCCTTTCAAGCGGAGTGCGGTCTTCTCAATCTGGTCAAAGTTCTGCGCATGGCCAGAGTCGGCCGTCAGAATGAAAGTTCTGCGTTCCAGAGTCACAAGAAGCCTCTTACCGAACGGTGGTGTCTCCTTAGACAGGCAGGTCCGACACATGTCGTTGGATGAGCAGGGCTGTTCCTGCAAAGCTCGTTGCCACAGTCGACAATTGCATTTGGCGTCGGTCGCAAGCGGACGGCATGCTAAATGGTTCCGATCGGCATCAGCCACCCCTGCAGCGTACTAAATCGGCGACTACGACGTACCCCGCATGCGCTATACTTGTTGACATCCCTACAGGCGGCAGGGTGAGGAACGTGTCGATCTGCGGCCTTTAGGCGATGTGATAGAACGCACCAGATCTGTAGGCACATGCTGCGAGAGGCACAGATGAAAGTAGTATCGCGAGGATCAGATAGTCGCGGGGCAACGGTGGAGACCGAGCTGAGCGACGGGAAATGGGTCCTGGCTTTATACCGGCTGCGTTTCCGACGGGGGCAAACAGCGTGGTCTCCTCCTCGTGGGCGATTCATTGTTCTGCGGCCGGCGCGCGATCCCCGACATGCAGCGTGCGTCACGTCTCGTCAGATTGGACCGAGAAGGCACCACGGATCCCTGCGGCGCCTTGGTCTAATCCTGCTGCATGTGAGGGCGTCGCGATAGCACGTCTCTGAGTCATGCTCGCAACTCGCCCTATCTTTGCTGTTGTCCTCGCGTGCGTGGTCGAACTACGGCGCGAACCCACTCTCTCAAGTCGCACCCGAGTCTACCCGGCCCGGACTGGTGTGACGATCCCTTGGCGTGGACAATGTGACGGGAAGAACACAGGCATTCTCATCCCGCACGCGCGCCGAAATTGCTTCACTTTGTGTCCTTATCTTGCATTTACAAACTCTGATTCATCGGCGAGCTTCCTAGAGTGTGCTGGACAGCTACCAAGCGCCGCCGGAGCCGTGAGCGTTGGAGCTGCAGGATTTGGATGAGAGGATTCCTTGAACGTACCTGATTTCAGAGCGTCTCCGGAGGCCAGATGCAGCGGGACGAACAGGGAAGAAGGTCATGTGCCATTGTAGGTCATAGAGCGCGGGATCTTGTAAACCTTCTGCTTCGCCGCGAAGCATCTCCTCCGCGCAGGTGAACTTCGACCCCCATATGCAGCTCCGCGCAGCGCCGAAGCGGTTTGCACGCGTTGTTTAGCGGCCGTTTCACTCTAAGAACGGCACAGATTCCCAAATATTTGGTCCGTCTACCGCGGCGTCAGACCTCACGGGCCGTAACGTCCGCGACTACGCAGTCGCGAATTACCCGTTCGACGTGCAGGAAACGCGCGTACTCCCATCGACAGCGCAGGGCCAACCAGCTGCCCTGCATTTAGAGATAACGGCAGTTCAGTTGGATCATCTGATCTGCCGAGAAGATACCGGTTTAGAGAGCATCGATGGTCAGAGATCACCACATCCGTCCAACATCCGTCGCTGCGATTGTAGCATCACAAGGTCTGCCGAACGTCGCCGCTTGTTGCTCGGCCTGGCCCCGACACGTGGGCGAGAAGTTTGTTCATCTGTGTCCAGCCTGCTAACCGGACATTGCAAGGAAGATTTAATATGGTGCATCGTCAGATAGAACACAATGCTGGTCAGAACCGGGTGCCGCCTCAATGCGGCATCACTCATCGATATCGTCGTCATCACCCTCGTCTTCATCCTCCGAAACGTCCTTGCCAGCATCGCGTAATGCCGCCTTGTCTCGC
>Ga0247815_10000758_pt1 | contig 25213 bp, 17 predicted proteins | sample UWRJL194509B1_FD_181014 | JGI IMG/M metagenome (GOLD analysis project Ga0247815, IMG submission 181014) | Plant litter microbial communities from Arlington Agricultural Research Station in Wisconsin, United States - UWRJ-L194-509B-1 | ecosystem: Environmental > Terrestrial > Plant litter >...
CTCAATACAACAAACTACACAAAACAATGATCCATTTCTTTGAAAACCAAAGCAAAACTGTTTTTGCCGTACAAACGCAAAACGAAATTTCGGCTCAAGACATTTCAAAACTAAACTGGCTTTTTGCCAACTCTAATAAGATCGAAAAATCCGCGCTGTCGGATTTTTTTGTTGGTCCACGTGCCACTATGATCACACCCTGGAGTACAAATGCTGTAGAAATTACTCAAAATATGGGTATTCCTGGCATCATCAGAATTGAAGAATTTCATCCGGCAACGGAAGATTTTACTGATTTTGATCCGATGCTTTCACAAAAATTCAATCAATTAGATCAGGAGATTTTCACTATCAACGTTCAACCGGAACCTATTTTGGAAATCGATGATATTGCAACATACAATAAAGTAGAAGGTTTGGCTTTAAGCCAGGAAGAAGTTGATTATTTAGATAATCTTGCCGTAAAACTAGGAAGAAAACTTACTGATTCTGAGATTTTTGCTTTCTCACAAGCAAACTCAGAGCACTGTCGTCACAAAATTTTCAACGGAACTTTTGTTATTGACGGTGAAGAAAAAGAAACTTCTCTTTTTAAATTAATCAAAAAAACATCACAGGAAAATCCTAATGATATCGTGTCTGCTTACAAAGACAATGTTGCTTTTGTAAAAGGACCAAAAGTGCAGCAGTTTGCACCAAAAACAGCTGACAAACCAGATTATTACGAGATAAAAGAATTTGATTCGGTTTTATCTTTAAAAGCAGAAACACACAATTTTCCAACAACAGTTGAGCCTTTTAACGGAGCTGCAACAGGTTCTGGAGGAGAAATTCGTGACCGTTTAGCTGGTGGTCAAGGTTCTTTGCCATTAGCAGGAACAGCGGTTTACATGACTTCTTATTCTCGTTTGAATGACGACAGAAAATGGGAAAATGCTGTTGAAGAAAGAAAATGGCTGTACCAAACTCCAATGGACATTTTAATCAAAGCTTCAAACGGAGCTTCTGATTTTGGAAATAAATTCGGGCAACCGCTTATTACAGGTTCGGTTTTAACTTTCGAACATTCAGAAAATGACCGCAAAATTGGTTACGATAAAGTAATCATGCAAGCGGGCGGAATTGGTTACGGAAAATTAGATCAGGCTATTAAAAAGAAACCACAAGAAGGCGATAAAATTGTAATTCTTGGTGGAGAAAATTATAGAATCGGAATGGGTGGAGCTGCGGTATCCTCTGCAGATACAGGAGCTTTTGGTTCAGGAATTGAATTAAATGCGATCCAACGTTCGAACCCTGAAATGCAAAAACGTGCTGCTAACGCCATTCGTGGTTTGGTAGAAAGCGATCACAACCCAATTGTTTCTATTCACGATCACGGAGCTGGAGGGCACTTAAACTGTCTTTCTGAACTAGTCGAAGAAACTGGAGGTTTAATCGATTTGGATAAATTACCTGTTGGAGACCCTACACTTTCTGCAAAAGAAATTATTGGTAACGAATCTCAGGAAAGAATGGGATTGGTTATTGGTCAAAAAGATATTGATATTTTGCAAAGAATCGCCGACAGAGAGCGTTCGCCAATGTATCAGGTTGGAGATGTAACCGGAGATCACCGTTTTACTTTCGAATCAAAATCAAATGGTTCAAAACCGATGGATTATGCTTTAGAAGATTTCTTTGGAAGTTCTCCTAAAACGGTTATGAATGACAAAACTATTGATAGAAAATATGCTGATGTTTCTTATGACAAGGCAGATTTCGAAAAATATTTACAAGATGTTTTACGTCTTGAAGCTGTTGCCTCAAAAGACTGGTTGACGAATAAAGTGGACCGTTGTGTGGGTGGAAAAGTAGCAAAACAACAAAATGCAGGACCTTTGCAATTGCCTTTGAATAATGTTGGAGTTATGGCTCTGGATTATTTAGGTAAAGAAGGAATCGCAACTTCTATTGGGCATGCTCCTATTGCGGCGTTGATTGATCCGGTTGCAGGAAGCAGAAATGCTATTGCAGAATCGTTATCAAACATTGTTTGGGCGCCAATTAAAGATGGTTTAAAAGGAATTTCACTTTCTGCAAACTGGATGTGGGCTTGTAAAAACGAAGGTGAAGACGCTCGTTTATACGCTGCTGTTGAAGGTTGTTCAGATTTTGCAATCGAATTGGGAATCAATATTCCGACAGGAAAAGATTCACTTTCAATGAAACAAAAATATCCAAACGACGAAGTAATCGCACCGGGAACGGTTATTATTTCGGCTGGAGGAAACTGTACCGATATTAGAAAAGTAGTTGAACCTGTTTTACAGAAAAACGGAGATTCTATTTATTATATCAATTTGTCTCAGGATGATTTCAAATTAGGAGGTTCTTCTTTTGCACAAATCAGAAATACAATCGGAAATGAGACTTCTACTATAAAAGACGCTTCTTTCTTCAAAAGTGCTTTTAATACCATTCAGGAATTAATCGGCGAAAGCCAAATTTTAGCAGGTCACGATATCGGAAGCGGTGGTTTAATTACAACTTTATTAGAATTGTGTTTTGCTGATGTAAATCTTGGAGCAAAAATTGATTTTAGCGCTTTCGCGGAAAAAGACTTATTGAAAATCCTTTTCGCAGAAAACATCGGAATCGTTTTTCAGGCAAAAGAAGATGCAGCTGTTGAAGCTAAATTGAAATCAAATAATATCGAATTCTTCAAATTAGGTACAGTTCAAAGCAAACCAAGTTTGGAATTTGGAATTTATAATTTGGATATTGCGAAGTACAGAGACATTTGGTTTGAAACTTCTTATTTATTAGATCAAAAACAATCTAAAAACGGAAGAGCTCAGGCACGTTTCGAAAACTATAAAAATCAGGTTTTAAATTATAATTTCCCAGCACATTTTACAGGAAAAAAACCAGAAATTGACAATTCTAAACCAAGGCCTAAGGCTGCTATTATCCGTGAAAAAGGAAGTAATTCTGAGCGCGAAATGGCAAATGCTATGTACTTAGCCGGTTTTGATGTAAAAGACGTTCACATGACGGATTTAATATCTGGTCGTGAAACACTTGAAGATATTCAGTTTATTGGTGCTGTTGGAGGATTCTCTAATTCTGACGTTTTAGGTTCTGCTAAAGGTTGGGCCGGAGCTTTCTTATACAACGAAAAAGCAAAAACGGCTTTGGATAAATTCTTTAAAAGAGAAGATACATTATCTGTTGGAATCTGCAACGGTTGTCAATTGTTTATGGAATTGGAAGTTATTAATCCTGAGCATGAAGTTCACGGAAAAATGTTGCATAACGAAAGTAACAAACACGAAAGTATCTTTACATCTGTAAAAGTTCAGGAGAATAATTCTGTTATGTTATCGACATTGGCCGGAAGTACTTTAGGAGTTTGGGTTTCTCACGGAGAAGGAAAATTCAATTTGCCTCTTGCAGAAGAAAACTACAACATTGTTTCTAAATATGCTTACGAAGGATATCCTGCAAACCCTAATGGATCTGATTATAACACGGCAATGATGTGTGATAAAACTGGTAGACATTTGGTTATGATGCCGCATATTGAGCGTTCAACTTTCCAATGGAACTGGGCTCATTATCCAAAAGACAGAAACGACGAAGTTTCGCCTTGGCATGAAGCTTTTGTTAACGCAAGAAAATGGATTGAGAAAATCTAAAAAAATATATTTTATTACTAAAAGCGCTCGAATTTATCGGGCGTTTTTTTTTGTTTTCTTTTACCACAAATTACACAAATTTCCACAAATTATTTTTTTCTTTTTTTCTTTTTTCGAATTACAAAAAGATAGACTTACAAAATCATTTTAATACTTTATTCAGATAGCTATCTGGAGTGCATCTTTTTTTAAGATTGCAAACTAATAATTTGCGAAAATTTGTGTAATTTGTGGTAAAAAATCTTTAAAGAAAAAAATCAACAAATTCTCGGCAACTGCTCTCCTACTAAAGGATTTACTACTCTTTTACCTCCAAAAGTACTTTCGATAATTATTTTTGATGGATGTTCATCTGTAACAAAACCAATCGCTGAAGCATTTGAGTTTACTTTTTGTAAAATAGAAAGAACCTCATCTTTAATTTCAGGAGCTGCAATGCAGACAAAAATTCCTTCGTTGGCCACATACAACGGATCTAAACCTAATAATTCGCAAGCACTTTTCACCTGACTTTCTACTTTTATATCTTCTTCAAAAAGTGAAATTCCTAAATTGATTTCGGTTGCTATTTCGTGCAAAACAGATGCTAATCCGCCACGAGTTGCGTCTCTTAAAAAATGAATTTTATCTCCAAATTTTTCTATTAAATCTAAAACTATATAATTGAGGTTGGTGGTATCACTCAAAATATCGCTTTCAAAGTCCAATCCTTCACGCTCTGACATGATCGCCATTCCGTGTGACGCTATTGGTCCGTTGATGATAATAACATCATTTTCCTGAATATTCTGAGTTTTGATATTGGCCTTTTGATGAACAATTCCAATTCCGGAAGTATTGATATAAATTTGGTCGCCTTTTCCTCTTTCTACTACTTTGGTATCACCGGTAACAATTTGAACACTGGCTTTATCAGCTGCTTCTTTAATCGATTTGATAATCTGAATAAATTCATCCAGACTAAAACCTTCCTCTATAATCAAAGCCAGTGAAAGATATTTTGGAATCGCGCCGCACATCGAAAGATCATTGACTGTTCCATTTACAGCAAGTTCACCAATATTTCCGCCTTTAAAAAATACAGGAGAAACCACATAACTGTCTGTGGAGAAAGCCAAATTCCCTTGCATATTTAAAAATGCACCATCATGTCGAACTTCTAAAATATCATTTTTTAAGATCTTAAAAATTACTTCATTAAGCAATTTAGTCATATGTTCACCACCACTACCGTGATGTAAATGAATCACTTCAGATTTTTTGTTCATCTCTTAAAATTAAATTTCCTCGCCCATTTGTTTTAAAACCTCCATAGTTTTTTTGGCTTCGTCTTCGTCAATGATCCCAATGGCTGCACCTACGTGAACCAAAAGATAATCGCCAACTTTAGCCTCAGGAACCAGGGCCAAATTGACTTCTTTTATAATACCTTCAAAAGAAACATTTCCAATTCTGAAAGTTTCATCCAATTCTATTGTTACTTTTTCAAGTCTTCCGGGAACTGCTAAACACATAATTATTGTTTTATAGATTTTGCCAAATAATCGTACCAGGCTTGTAAACCTTCGCCCGAAGTTGCAGAAACTTCAAAAAAGGTCAAATGAGGATTTACTTTTTTCGCGTACTCTTTTAATTTTTGTAAATCAAATTTCAAATACGGCAGCAAGTCAATTTTGTTGATAATACAAATTTGAGATCCCGAGAACATATCCGGATATTTAAGCGGTTTATCTTCACCTTCGGTAACTGAGATGATCACAATTCGTTTTAATTCGCCTAAATCAAACATGGCAGGACAAACCAAATTCCCCACATTTTCGATCATTAAAACAGAATCAGGAACAGGTTTTAGTTCTTTTACTGCTCTTGCAATCATTTCGCTGTCCAGGTGACATCCTTTTCCAGTATTAATCTGGATTACAGGAACATTTAATTTATGAATTCTGTCAGCGTCATTGGTTGTTTGCTGATCGCCTTCAATTACAGAAAAAGCGATTTTATCTTTCAGATCTGCAATGGTTCTTTCTAATAAAGAGGTTTTTCCGGAACCCGGAGAACTTACTAAATTAACAGAGAAAATATTTAAAGCCTCAAAAAAACCTCTGTTTCTTTCTGCTGTTAACTGATTTTTATACAAGATATCTTTCTCGAGCTGTACAATATTTATTTCGTGAGAATGACTGTGAGAGTGATTATGGCTATGTTGATGATCGTGGTCATCATAGTCGTGATCATGATCGTGATGGTGCTCATGGTGATGATCTTCATGATTATGGTGGTGGTGATCGTGATTGTGATGATGGCAATGCCCTGAATGAGAGTGGGAATGTTTATCCCCTATTTTGGTAAATCTTATTTCGTTTTCATCAGAACTGCAGCCGCAAGTGGTACACATAACTATTTTATTTAATGATTATTTTTTTGATTTTTAATTCTTTCCCTGCAATAATTTCTTTAAACGGACTATCGCAATTGGGGCAGCTGTCAAAACTTTTATCAATATGAAATTCCGTTTCGCATTCTGCACATCTGGCTTTCCCTACAGGTTCTTCAATAAATAATTTGGCATCACTTAAAACACTTCCATCAATACATTGTGGCCAGATAAAATGAAAAGAATCCATCTCTACACCGGATAATTTCCCTATTTCTAAATAAAGTTCCAGGGCTTTTTTGCCGTTTATTTTATGTACTTCTTGTTGAACGATCTTCACAATTGAAGTAACTACAGAAAGCTCGTGCATATCTATTTATCTCAAAACAATTAATCATGCAAATTACTTTCAATAAACAAAGTAAAAACTGACAATTATCACATTTATATACCTAATATTTAAATAGTTTTGAAACCTGTTTACAAAAAAATGCAATGCTCTTTTCTACATTATTTTTCTAAAAAAAAATTAAAGCACTCTTTAAAATACAACGAGTATGGAGGATAAAAACAAAGTCTATGAAACCTATTATAACAGTATCGAAAGACAAGGTTACAGCAGGAGGGATTTTTTAAAATTTGTTGCTTACATAGGAGCCTACATGGGCGTTCAAAGTTCGGCAATTGGTCAAATTACTAAAGCTTTAGAAAATACTCCCCGACTGCCTGTTATTTGGGAACATTTTCAGGAATGTACTTGCTGTAGTGAATCCTTTATACGTTCAGACCATCCTATTGTTGCCGATATTATTTTAGATAAAATATCATTAGATTATACTTTGACTCTTATGGCAGCTTCCGGTCATCAGGCAGAAGCCGCTAAAAAAGCTACAATGGACAAATACAAAGGAGAATATATTCTTTGTGTCGAAGGTTCGATACCAATGGGTGCTGATGGAAATTATTGCTGTATTGGTGGAAGAAGTGCTATAGAAATTCTTAAAGAATCAGCAGCAGGAGCCAAAGCTATTATCGCCTGGGGAAGCTGTGCTACATCTGGTTGTATACAGGCTGCTAAACCAAACCCTACAGGTGCAGTGCCAATTCATAAAATTATTACTGATAAACCTATTATAAATGTTCCGGGCTGTCCGCCAATTGGTGAAGTTATGGCCGGAATTATTGTACATATCGTCGCTTTCGGAAAATTTCCTGAATTAGACAGTGCAGGTCGTCCTAAAGCTTTTTATTCTAAAAGAGTTCATGACAGCTGTTACCGCAGACCTTATTTTGATGCGGGATTATTTGCAGAAAACTTCGATGATGAAAATGCTAAAAAAGGATATTGCTTGTATAAAGTAGGCTGTAAAGGGCCAAGTACTTATAATGCCTGTGGTAACATGAAGTGGAATGGCGGTGTAAGTTATCCTATTCAGTCCGGACATGGCTGTATTGGCTGCAGCGCCAATGATTTTTGGGATGCAGGAAGTTTCTATTCCAGAGATTCTTCGATAAGTCCGGGTAATATCGAAGCCAATGCAGATACTTTGGGCAAAATCGCTCTCGGCGGAGTTGCTGCGGGTATTGGAGTGCATGCTGTTCTTTCGAATATATCTAAAAAAGAAGAACTCAATCACAGAATAAGTCAGGGAACTGAAAACGAAAAACATTTAGAAGATTTATAATCTATAAAAAAACAAGATGGCAGAGAGAATAGTTGTTGACCCAATTACCAGAATAGAGGGACATTTAAGAGCCGAAGTAGAAATCTCAGATGGTACGATACAAGAAGCTTTTTTATCGTCGACGATGGTGAGAGGTTTAGAAAACATTGTAAAAGACAGAAATCCTAAAGATGTTTGGGCTTTTGTGCAAAGAACTTGTGGCGTTTGTACTTCGACTCACGCTACAGCATCTATCAGAGCTGTAGAAGATGCATTGGGAATTGTTGTTCCGCCAAATGCTGAAATTGTTAGAAATATTATGTTGGGTGCTTTGTACCTGCACGATCACGTAGTTCATTTTTATCACTTACATGCTTTTGACTGGGTTGATGTTATAAGCGGTTTAAATGCTGATCCTGTAAAAACGTCTCAATTGGCACAATCGATCTCGAATTGGCCAAAAAGTTCACCAGGTTACTTTTCAGACTTACAGAAAAGATTGAAAAAATTTGTAGCCAGTGGTCAATTAGGAATTTTTGCCAATGGTTATTGGGGACACCCACAAATGAAATTGCCACCCGAAGCGAACTTAATGGCTACGGCTCATTATCTTGAAGCGCTGGAATGGCAGAAAGAAATCGTGAAAGTTCATGCTATTTTTGGAGGTAAAAATCCGCATCCTAACTTTTTGGTAGGTGGAATGGCATGCTCTATAAACCTGGATGATGCAAGCGGATTAAATGCAGAAAGACTAGCTTTTGTAAGACAGCTTCTTGAAGACGGAAAAAAATTCGTAGAACAAGTTTATCTCCCGGATGTTATGACTATTGCAAGCTTCTATAAAGATTGGGGCGCCATTGGAGGCTTTCATAATTTTATGACTTTTGGTGATTTCCCAACACAGGGTTATAATAATACCAATATGAATACTTTCAAATTTCCGTCGGGGGTAATTTTGAATAAAGATTTAACAAAAGTTCACGATTTAGATCTAAGAAATTTAAAAACCGTAGAAGAATATGTGAACAATTCATGGTATGATTACGAAGGAGATGGAAATGCAGGAAAGCATCCGTGGAGTGGAGAAACTAAAATAAATTATACAGGACCAAAACCGCCTTATACGCATTTGAATGTGGATGAAAAATACAGTTTCATCAAAACACCAAGATGGAAAGGTCATGCTATGGAAGTTGGCCCGCTGGCAAGAATGCTGGTAGGATATGCATCAGGAAGAGAAGAATTCAAAGAAATTGTTGATTCAGCTTTATCTAAGTTACAAGTTCCTGCAGGAGCTTTATTCTCAACCTTAGGAAGAACAGCTGCAAGAGCTCTGGAATCGCAATTGGTTGCGAATTGGAACCTTGAATTTTTTGATAACCTAATTGAAAACATTAAAAAAGGTGATACCAAAATGGCCAATACAGAAAAATGGGAAACCTCAACATGGCCAAAAGAATCACAGGGAGTTGGTCTTGTAGAAGCACCAAGAGGCGCTTTAAGCCATTGGATCGTGATAAAAGATGCCAAAGTAGCCAACTATCAACAAGTAGTTCCTTCGACATGGAATGCTTCTCCAAGAGATCCTAAAGGACAAAGATCTCCTTATGAAAGCAGTTTACTGAATACACCAGTCGCAAATCCTGAATTACCATTAGAAATTATCAGAACCATACATTCATTTGATCCGTGTATTGCCTGTGCAGTGCATTTATACGATGAAAAAGGCGATATCATTAAAGAAGTAAACGACATTTCTATTTGCACTATTTAAATTCTCCAGCATGTCTACAAAAACTAATGACTATAAAAGAGCTTATATCTGGCAATTACCCATTCGAATTTTTCATTGGGTAAATGCCTGGGCGATCACAGGATTGGTTATAACCGGATTTATTATTGGTAATCCGCCAGGAATTATTTCTACCAAAGAAGCAACAGGTCAGTTTTGGTTTGGATACATCCGTGAAATTCATTTTATGTGCGCTTATCTTTTGGTAGCCGTGATGATTTTGAGAGTTTATTTTGCTTTTAAAGGAAATAAATATGCCAATTGGCGTGTCTTCTTTCCCTTCAAAAAAGAAGGTTTCAAAAGGATGTGGCACGTTATTAAATTTGATATTTTTTTACAAAACGAACATACCAACGGTTCCCCTTCAGGAGCTGTAGGTCATAATAGCGTTGCGGCAGCTTCTTATTTGGTCATGTTCGTTATGGGACTCATAATGATCGGGACGGGATTTGCCATGTATGCTCCTACTTCGACCTGGTTTTTCCCTAAAATGTTTGGTTGGGTGACGAATTTGGTTGGAGGAGATTTTAATGTGAGAACCATTCATCATTTCACCACATGGACTTTTATTTTGTTTGCCATTGTTCATATCTATTTGGTATTCTTCCATGACTGGCTTGAAGGTTTGGGCGAAACATCTGCAATGGTAAGCGGTTATAAATTTGTTCGAACCGAAAGAATTAAAAAAGATAAAGATGATGAAACAAAAGAATCTGTTACAACAGCAATAGCAAATAAAGATTCAGTTTAAAATAAAAATAAAAAAATGATGCAAGAAGAAATTATTACAAGAAAACTAGATGCTTTTCATTCTGATGGAAATGAAATTTTAGTACTGGGAATTGGTAATTATTTGATGGGTGATGAAGGTGTTGGCGTACATTTTATAAACAGAATCGATAAAACCTTATTTCCTGAAGACACCTCTTTTATTGATGGCGGAACAGGTGGTTTTACCCTAATACCCTATATAGAAAATCATAAAAAAGTAATTATTGTTGATGCCACGATGGATGGTAAGGAAGAAGGAACAATTACACTCTTGAAACCTCGTTTTTCTGACGATTTCCCTATTTCGTTAAGCGGACATAATTTTGGACTAAAAGATATGGTCGAAATCTTATCGATGCTGGATACGATGCCGGAAATTTATTTATACACGATCACCATTTTAAAAATGGAACCGATGTCTATGAAGCTTTCTCCAAAGGTAGATGCCGCAATAGAAAAAGTGACAGCACAGATTATCCAACAAATAGAAAATTTTAAAATTAATACTTAGTTCCTTGAAACCTTCATTTCAAATAATAATTTCCGGTAGTGTACAAGGTGTTGGTTTTCGGCCTTTTGTATACAATTTGGCAATTAAACAAAATTTAAAAGGTTATGTTTCTAATAATGAATTTGGAGTTCTTATAATACTGCAGGAAAATGAAAAAACTGTAACTGATTTTTTAAACGAAATAAAAAGAAAACATCCTAAAAATGCAAAAATAAACGGTACTCAAATTTCTGAAGTTGTAATTCAGGAAAGATTTGATTCCTTTTTTATAAAACCAACAGAGAAAAATATCTCTATTAATTCCCCTTTGACTCCTGATTTTGCCATCTGTAAAAACTGCAAAGATGAAATTTTAGATCCTGAAAACAGTCGATTTTACTATCCTTTTATAAGTTGTACATGCTGTGGGCCACGATATGCCATTGCTGAAAAATTTCCTTTCGAAAGGGAAAATACCAGTATGCATGAGTTTAAAATGTGTGATTCCTGTCTTGAAGAATACAACAATCCTGCAGACAGACGTTTTCACTCGCAAACCAACTCCTGCCCTGATTGTGGCATTCAGGTTTCATTTACAGATAATACAGGAGCTATTATTTCAGGTTCAAATAAGGAAATTTTCGAAAACATTTCAGAGAAATTAAACGAAGGAAAAATCATTGCTGTAAAAAATACTTCGGGGTATTTACTTCTTTGTGATGCGACTAATCCCGAAGCAGTTCAGGAATTACGAAACAGAAAAAAACGGTTAACAAAACCTTTTGCCGTTCTGTTTCCTGATGCAAAACAAATTGAAAATTATTTATTTTGCCATAAAACAGAGAAGAATCTTCTCAAATCTACTCAGGCACCCATTGTTATTTTAACCTTAAAAAAACAGATTGATTTAGCGATAGATCAAATAGCTCCTGGCATGAAAACTATCGGAGCCATGTTGCCCAATTCAGGAATATTACATTTAATTTCTAATTTGTTTCAGAAACCTTTAATAGCCACTAGCGGAAATTTTAACGGATCTTCCATTTTTTCAGATGAAAACGAGGCTGTAAAAACATTAAATCCTATCGCCGATTATTATTTGCATCATGATCTTGAAATTCAAAATTCTCAGGATGATTCCGTAATTAAGTTTTCACGAAAAAATAAACAAAAAATTATTCTTCGTCATGCAAGAGGTTTTGCTCCCAATATTGATTTTTCTTTTTTAGAAAAAAACAATTCAGAAAAATTACTTTGTTTAGGTGCGACTTTAAAAAATACGATCACTATTAGCGCCAATAATCAGGTTTATATGAGTGAGTATATTGGTGATTTACTCAATTTTGACACCTATAACCGATTTGAAAAGAAAATAAAAAATTACGAGCATTTCTTTGATTTTTCACCCAAAAAAGTGGTTTGTGATCAGCATCCTAATTATGAAAACAACAAAATAATATCGGCATTCGTAAACAAAGATACAAGTGTCGCAACCGTAAAAGTTCAACATCATGAAGCACATTTTGCTGCCATTTTGAGCGAAAAGAAACTTTGGAAAAAATCTAAAATATTAGGTGTCGTTTGGGATGGTTCCGGATTTGGAAGTGATACAGAAATATTTGGAGGCGAATTCTTTGAATACGATCATAATACTATAACCAGAATTGGGCATCTGGAATATTTTCCCTGGATTTTAGGAGATTAAATGGGCAAAAATCCTAAAATGGCCGCACTTTCTATTAGCAAAAACAATAGTTACTTTCAATCTTTTTTTAATAATAATGAATTGAAAATTTATTCTAAACACATCAAAAACAGTTCTATAAAAACATCTTCAATGGGAAGATTAATTGATGCGGTTGCTTTTACATTAGGATTTAAAGATTCTATTTTATTTGAAGCAGAAGCTGGAATGTATTTAGAAAATTTAGCCCAGCAGGCTTTTAATAAATCAGAACTAAAATTAAAGGATTATTTAAAAGATGAAAAAATAACTGATTTAATACCTGGAAAAAAACTCCTGCTACAAGTTGCTAAAGAAGTTCAGAATAATAAAGATTTAGAAATCATCGCTTTAAACTTTCATTTTACTTTAGTGAAATGTATCGAAAAAATAGCCTGCTTTTCAAAATCAAAAGAAATAGCTTTTAGTGGCGGTGTTTTTCAAAACTCAGTACTTATAGATTTAATAATTGACCATCTTAAACCAAAATACAAATTACATTTTCACGAAACGCTTTCACCAAACGACGAAAATATCTCTTTTGGACAACTCAATCATTATTTAAATTTAAAAAAATAAGCTATGGATATTCTTGAATTATTAGGGCACATTGGTAAAACAGAAGAAAAAGATAAAATTTCGTATTCGGCGGGAGTTGTTATGGCTTTAAGTCTTAAAGATATTGGTTTTGATGAAATTAGGTATGAAGATTATATAGACGGAATGAAATCTGTTTTAGAAAAATCTACAGAGAAAATTTCGCCTAAACGTTCTATTGAAATTTTTAATAATTACGTAGCACTTTTACAGGAAGAATTAAAAGTAAAAAATGCGGAGATTGGAAAAGCTTTTTTAGAAAAAAATGCAAAAAAAGAAGGTATTGTCACACTTTCGAGCGGTTTACAATATGAAGTTTTGGTAGAAGGAAGAGGAGAAATTCCTAAACTTACAGATACCATTGATGTCATTTATGAAGGTTATTTACTGAATAAAGATGTTTTTGATTCTACTAAAGAAACCGGTCCGCAAAAAATGCGCGTGTTACAAACTTTAAAAGGATGGCAGGAAGCTTTACAACTGATGCCTGAAGGTTCCCGCTGGAAAATTTATATTCCACATGATTTAGCTTATGGCCATATTGGAGCACCACCAATGATTCAGCCCAATTCGACTTTAGTTTTCATCATTGAACTTTTAAATATAGTTTAAAATGAAATATCTCTCTGAATATCGAAATCCCGAATTGGTCAAACATTATATAAATGAAATTCATAAAATAACGACAAAACCATGGAATATCATGGAAATTTGCGGCGGACAAACCCATTCCTTAGTCAAAAACGGATTACTGGATTTGCTGCCTGAAAATATCAGAATGATTCATGGCCCGGGCTGTCCGGTTTGCGTTACTCCTATTTCATTAATCAATAAAGCAATTGAATTGATGCATCAGGGCGTTATCATGTGTTCGTTTGGAGATATGATCAGAGTTCCGGGATCATCAAAAAGTTTACTGCAAGCCAAAGCAGAAGGCGGAGAATTACGTATTTTATATTCTCCTCTCGAAGCTGTAAATATTGCTGCGAAAAATCCGGATCGTGAAGTTGTTTTTTTTGCCGTTGGTTTTGAAACTACTGCCCCGAGCAATGCTTTGGCAGTAATGCATGCGCAAAAATTGGGTTTGACGAATTTTAGTTTGTTAGTTTCTCATGTTTTGGTTCCGCCAGCGATGGAAGCTATTTTATCTGACGAGTTTTGTACCATTAATGCTTTTTTAGGAGCAGGTCATGTTTGTACCATTGTAGGGCTTGAGGAGTATTACCCAATTGCCGAAAAATACAAGATCCCAATTGTAGTTTCGGGATTTGAACCTGCTGATATGGTTCAGGCGATTTATCATGCCGTTCTGCAATTAGAACAAGGAAAATATGAGGTCGAAAATCAATATACGCGTTTGGTAAAAGAAGAAGGAAACATCAAAGCCAAAGAGGTTGTCGATACTATTTTCACGATAGGAAATCAGGAATGGCGAGGTATTGGAGCCATAGAAAACAGCGGACTTGTTTTAAGACAAGCCTATAAAATGTATGACGCCAACGTAAAATTTACCATAAAAACAAGCAATGAAAAAACAGACGAACATTGCATTGCAGGTCAGATTTTAACGGGAAACAAAAAACCAAATCAATGTCCTGAATTCGGTAAAAAATGTAAACCTTCTAATCCTCTTGGAGCACCAATGGTTTCTTCTGAAGGTGCTTGTGCTGCTTACTTTAACTATCAATAAAACTCAAAATGATCGGATTTTTAATTACGGTTTATGCCGGACTCGAACATGCCTTTGAAGCAGATCATTTATTGGCTGTAAACAATCTGGTTACTAACAGAAGTAAGATTAAAGATGCGCTAAAAGATGGCATATTTTGGGGAATTGGGCATACCTCAACTATTTTTATGGTCGGCATTATTATGATTGGTTTTAAGATTTCGATCAGCGAAAACATTTTTAGTTATCTTGAAGCGGTAGTAGGTTTGATGTTAATTGTTTTAGGAACTATTCGTTTGTTTAAATTATTATACAAAAAACGACATTCGCATACTTATTACCATAGTCACGAGCATACCCATAGCAACGGAGTTACACATACACACATGCATGCTCATACTTATTTTCACTCACATCCTATCGCCTCTTTTCAGCATCAGCATTACGATCTGTCCAAAAATTACAAAGCGGCTTTTGGTGTCGGTTTGGTTCATGGTCTGGCCGGAAGCGGATCTTTAGTTATCCTGGTTATTTCGCAAATGAAAACACCTCTGGAAGGTTTGATGTATATTCTAGTTTTTGGTGTGGGATCTATTCTGGGTATGTTTATCGCATCCGGATTATTTAGTATTCCGTTTACCAAGAGTATTCTTAAATCTCAGAAACTACAAAATGCACTAATTATTATTTCTTCTGCAATTTGCATTATTTTTGGATTTAAAATCATCTTCACCAATTTATTTTAAAGCTTAAAACTTATTCTTCTCTGAAATTTAAAAGGGTTCTAAGCCTAATTTAATGATATCTTAAGATACTTTAAGAAGCTGTATTTAATGCGATAAATATCTTTGTCTCATGAAAAAATGCAGACAAAAACTATCCCTTTTAATTTTCTTATTTACATTAAGTCAGTTTTGTTTTGGTCAAAACTCTTCTATAAAAGGAACTGTTTCTGATGGGAAACTAGCTGTAGAATATGTCGATGTTATTTTAAAAAACACAATAGATTCTACCAAAGTGGCAAATTATGCCGTTACAGATATCTCGGGAAATTTTGTTTTAGAAAATATTCCTTCTGGTGATTATCAATTACAATTCAAATTAGTAGGTTTTAAAACTTTCAAACAAAAAATAAAATTTTCCGGATCCCCAATTTCTATTGGAACCATTACTTTACAAAGCTACACCAATTTATTGAATGCAGTTGTGGTGAATTCTCAGAAAAAACAAATTCAGAAAACTGACGAAGGTTTTGTTTTTAATGCTGTTTCGAACATTTCACAATCCGGAGGAACCGCGACAGATATGCTAAAAAGTATTCCGACAGTTGCTGTTGATGCTGATGGAGGAATAACATTGAGAGGGAAATCTCCGATGATTTTAATTAACGGAAAAAATTCGGCTATTACCAATATGGACCAGATTGCGGCCAGCAGTATAGAAAGTATTGAAGTAATTAGTAATCCTACGGCAAAATATGATGCAAATGCCGAAAGTGGGATTATCAATATTAAACTCAAAAAAAACAATCAGAGCGGTATTAACGGTGCTGTAGTTTTAGGCGGTGGATTTGGTGCAAAAGGAAGACTTAACAGTTCTGTGCTTTTGAATCAGAAATCAGAAAAATGGAATTTTGGTTTGGGATATGACAATCGTTTTGCAGGAAGAACCAAGAAAATAAAAGGCGAAAGAACCAATAATTTTATTGATGATGAACATTTTATTTATCAAAACAGAAATGACGAAAGAACGGAAGGATTACAGAATTTAAAATTGAATATTGATTTTTCGCCCAACGAACGAAACAGCTTTTCATTTGAAGCTTTAGGAAATATAGAAAGTCAGGATAATGACGAGACTTTGCATAGTCAGGTAAATACAAGTGCAAATCAGTTTTTCTCTAATAACATTAGGCATTCATTAGAACTAGAACGTTCAAAAATAGGTGAACTGGCATTTAGTTACGACAGAAAATTTGCTGATGATCGAAAAAGCCTGAATGCAAGTATTACTTCTTCTTTTAATAAACATAGAGAAAATACAGATATTGACACTAATAATTATGATCAATATAATGCTCTGATTGGTGATGCATCTTTACAAAGAACACACAATTATGAGCATGAAAACATATCGAACGCTATGGTAAATTATGCGATTCCGGTTACTGAAAAATCAATTATTGAAACAGGTTACAAAGGAACATTCCGATTTTTTAATTCTGATTTTCAAAGTGCAGATATGATGAATGGTGACTATATTACAGATCCGCTGGCAAGTAATTCTTTTAAATATAACGAACAAATCAATGCTGTATACGGAATGCTAAATTCGTATATAGGCGATAAAGAAAATCCAAAATGGAAGTATAATTTAGGGTTACGCGCCGAAAATGTTTCAAACACCGGAGCAACACAAAATAATAGCGATCACTTTAGCAATGATTATTTAAAACTTTTTCCGTCGGCGTCATTGCAAATGAATTTAGCATCAGACGAATTTGTAAAAATGGGTTATAGCAAACGTATCAATCGTCCGGATTTAGATGATTTAAACCCTTTCACAGATATTACAGATGCTTTGAATCCTCATGGCGGAAATCCTTATTTGAAACCTGAAATTATTCATATTGCCGAAATGAGTTACAATAAAGAGTGGTCGAAATACTCGTTTTCTACCAACGCTTTTTACAGAAACGCCACAGATGCCATAAGACAATATGCAGAACTAAAGGATAATGGTGTGATTTTACTGCAACCCAGAAATATTGGAAGTACTATAACTTATGGTCTGGAAACTATTTTTAGTTTAAAACCAGTCGGATTTTATGATGCCAACATCAGTATTACAGCTTTTCAGCAAAAGATCAATGCTTCAAATTTGGCTCTGGATGTGGTGAATAGTGCTTTTAGCTGGTACGGAAAAATCATTAATAATTTTATTCCCTGGAAAGGCGGAAAACTTCAGATTATAGGCAATTATAATTCGGCATTGGCAACTCCGCAAGGAAAAAGAATTCCGATTTATAATATCGACATGGGCTTTCAGCAAAAATTAGGCAAAGGAAACGCTCGCTTAGGATTGGTGGTCACGGATATGTTCAACACTTTAGAAAGCGGTTATAAAAACAATACTTATCTTTTTAGTAATAATCGAACCTCAAAATCTGACACACGCGCTTTAATGTTGACTTTTGCTTATAGTTTTAAATCTGATTTTAAAGAAAAACTATTGGAAAATCAGTTTTCGACAGAGTAATATTTGGGCAGTTATAAAATGTTAAAAAATAAATTCATTCTTGTAATTGGGATTCATTTTTCTATAGAAATTTGAAGTATATTCGCCAAAAAAATTATGCCACTGATTTTTTTTGCCATCCAAAAACAATTAAACCTACATAGAATGAAATCTTTACATTTATTACTTATTACGTTATTTTTTGTTGCTGCACAATCTCATGCTCAGGTTCATGTAGATCAAATTACGTACAATGGTCGTGATCATTATATTACCACTACAATTGGTTATCCTGTTCCGGGAACTTATATCCCTACAGGACAAAAAGCACCCAGTACAGTTTTAAATCCTGACGGTACCGGATTTATTCAGGCAGATGATTTAAGCAAAAGCAAAATCAACTGGGGAATAGAATGTACAGATGAAGGAATTCCTGTTTTTAAAGAAGGTTTCAATAGTGCATCGTATACATTTTGGTACAGAACAAATGATAGTGATGCATGGATATATTCTCAATTTTCGATTCATTTTGCCAAGAAAAAAATGTTTTTGATGGGTGAAAGAGTAAAAGAATATGTGGATTATAATGTTCAATAATAGGATCTAAAATCATAACGAAAATAAACATTTCTCGTTATTTCAAAAAATTACTACAAAAAAGAAAACGTTTTCGTAGATTTTCTATTATACCTATAATTTTTCCCATAAATTCTTATAAAATTAAAAATCATACCTAATTTTTATTTAATTTGCGGTAAAATTCAATATATTAAACATGGTTTCAATCACACGCCTTTTTGATTTTCCCTATTATCAACAAGAAACTTATAACCTTCCGGTTGCCTTAGCAACCAAAAAAAATGGAGTCTGGGAAAAAACATCTAGCCAGGAATATATTGCAAAAGCTAATGCTATTTCGAGAGCATTATTACGTTTGGGCATTCAGAAAGATGATAAAATTGCCCTGATAACTTCGAACAATCGTACCGAATGGAATATCATGGATATTGGTATTCTGCAAACAGGTGCGCAAAACGTTCCGATCTATCCCACAATTGCCGAAGAAGATTACGAATATATATTAAATCACAGCGGAAGTATTTACTGTTTTGTATCTGATGAAGAAGTACTTAACAAAGTAAATGCGATAAAAGCAAATGTACCCACATTAAAAGAGGTTTACTCGTTTAATGAAATTGCAGGTTGCAAACACTGGACTGAGTTATTGACTCTTGGTGAAGATGAAAGCAATCAGAGCGAAGTTGAAGCCAGAAAAGACAGTATTAAGACCGATGATCTGGCTACCATTATTTATACCTCTGGAACAACAGGAAGACCTAAAGGTGTAATGCTTTCGCACCAAAATATTGTATCGAATGTTTTAGACAGTGCGCCAAGAATTCCGTTCGATCCGGGAAAAAGTACTGCTTTAAGCTTCTTGCCTATTTGCCATATTTTTGAAAGAATGATTTTGTACATCTATCAGTTTTATGGTGTTTCTGTTTATTTTGGAGAATCAATTGATAAAATTAGTGATAACTTAAAAGAAGTTCGTCCTACGGTGATTACAGCTGTACCAAGACTTTTAGAAAAAGTATACGATAAAATTTATGCCAAAGGTGGTGAACTAACCGGAATCAAGAAAAAATTATTTTTCTGGGCTATCGATTTAGGTTTAAAATATGAGCCTTACGGAGCTAATGGTTTCTGGTATGAATTTCAGTTAAAAATCGCCCGCAAACTTATCTTTAGTAAATGGAAAGAAGGTTTAGGAGGAAATCTGGAATTGATGGTTTCCGGAAGTGCTGCATTGCAACCGCGTTTAACGAGAGTTTTTGCTGCTGCCGAAATTCCGGTTATGGAAGGTTACGGTTTATCTGAAACTTCTCCTGTAATTGCTGTAAACGATCAAAGAAACAAAGGTTTCAAGATTGGAACGGTTGGTAAAGTAATTCGCAACGTTGAAGTAAAAATTGCTCAGGACGGAGAAATTCTTTGTAAAGGACCCAATGTAATGTTAGGTTATTTTAAAGATCCTGAAAAAACTGCTGAAGCATTACAAGACGGATATTTTCATACAGGAGATATTGGTGAGATTGACAGCGAAGGTTTCCTTAAAATTACAGATCGTAAAAAAGAAATGTTCAAAACTTCAGGAGGAAAATATATTGCCCCTCAGTTGATTGAAAATGCAATGAAACAATCTCGTTTTATTGAGCAAATCATGGTGATTGGTGACGGAGAGAAAATGCCTGCTGCTTTTATTCAGCCTAATTTTGAATTTGTAAAAGAATGGGCAAGACTGCATAAAGTAACTTTAGGAACTACTGACGCAGAAATCAGCGCAAATGCTGATGTGATTAAACGTATTGATGAAGAAGTAGAGAAAATCAATGAGAAATTTGGTCACTGGGAAAAAATCAAACGTTTTGAGCTTACTCCTGATGTTTGGTCTATCGATGGCGGACAATTGACTCCAACATTAAAATTAAAGCGTAAAATTATTAAAGAGATCTACAAAGATCTTTACGCTAAAATATATGGTCAGAATTCATAATCAAAATAATATAACCAAACGAAAACGGCTGTCTCACAAGACAGCCGTTTTTTATTTCACGAAGATTTCCTTCAATTGACAAATGAGCACCTAACCACTCGAGAAACGGATTGTTTTTTCCGGATAGCTCTTCTGATCTCCTCTTTTAGAGAACAGAGTGGCGAAATTAGAAAAAAGACGTTTTTTCCCGGAATATTCTCCTGACTTTTCATTTTCTGCAAAAGCGGCTCTTTTTCTGATCTTTTTCTCTGCTTCAACAACTGCTTTAGCATTGTAGTTGTTTTCAACTTGTATTGCATCTTCCATTCTACATACTTTATTAAAGTTTTTAAAAGGACGCGGTTGAAAATCAACCATAATTGCAGCCAGATTTATTGCATCAATATTCGACGGATCTGTTTCTCCTTTCAAGAAGGTTTCAATAGGTCTGAACTTGTCTTTTTGATCCTTAAATTTCTTCTTTTTCGTGTAATCAAAATCTATAGAAAATAAATTTCTAAAAACATTCAAGTCATCCTGAGTTACTCCATTCTCGAAAATAAGCCAACAGAAATCACGTAGTTTTCCACGAGACGGACTGTACAAATAATCAAAGTACTCGCCTTCTTTTTCGATCTCGTATTTTTTTCTAATCGCTTTTTTGTATCTATCTAATGTATTGTTGTTCATGGTATATATTTTTTTATTTTATTAATTTTTAATTTTTAATTTGCCACTAAGGCGCTAAGACACTCAGCTTTATTTTTTTTTGCTGTTTTACTATTCTAAATCTTCTCTAATTGTAAACGCTTCATTCCAAAATCAGATTTTCTTAGTTTACACATTCTGCCATCTGAATTATGGTGAAATACAATTCCTTCTATATCATTTTCTGATAAGAATTTCTCCAAGTCATTAAACTCAAAACTTGAAAATTCAAACACTTCACACCCGTGTTTAATCAGCGTATGCTTTTCTAACTTTTCGGGATTTCCCTGTACTTTAGGTCCGCATAATTCGAATGTTCCGTCTGTTTTAATTTCCAGATTATCAAAACCTTCAAAGAAAAATTTATCTTCAGATTTTGACCGATCACATTTTACCCAATGCGGATGATGCCCTGTAATTAAATCTGCTTCCTGACATGCAATTGCATTCGCCGGAATTGAACGCCCTTTTTTAACATCAAATCGTTTGAATAACTCTCCGTTAATAATCGCCGCAGCTGTTCCGTCAAATTTTCTTGTCGCAATAGCCTCGCCATTTGTTACCCATGCATTTTCGGCATTGATCTTATTTATTACTCTTGCCAAATTCTTTTCATCTTTAGCAAATAATGTACTTATCTTTTTCATTTTATATTTTTATTTAAAGTGACCCTTTGATTTTTTTACTTGCCGCGAAGGCTCAAAGACACTAAGTTTTTTTACTCTTCACTATTTTGTCTGCTTCTCACAAAAACGCCAGATTTTTAATCCAATTCTTTATAAAAAAATCTTTGTGCCTTAGCGCCTTCGTGGCAAAACTTTACTTTTTAAGCATAAAAAAAGCACCCGATTAAAGGTGCTTCATGAGATTGAGTAAGACATATTTATCCTACTGCCATTCATGCACCTGTATTGTAAAACATCCAGAAACGAATCCCGGGGCTTGTAATGCTACGCTATATGAGTTATATTTAAAATCCATCTTATTTGTTGTTGTATTTTTAAATCATTGTTGTTTGAAATTCTATCTTCAAATTTCTTCGACAAAGATATAGTTGAAAAGATCAATTATCCAAATCATTTTTAATATTTATTTTGCTGATTATCAGATATTTAAATCAATAAAAAAGCATAAAAATGGCTGTCCGCATACTTGTGCAGATTCTTATTTTTATCAATTGACTGTCTATCATCAAATTACTTTTCAAGAGTATAATTCCTTAATTAGTCGTATCATGTAACATTTCATCTATTATTATTTTAATTTTTTTTAGTTAAAAGTTATTTTTTATCATTTTCTATCTTACTAAGCAATCTAAATTATCATCCTGAACGATCCCGACCCTGTCTGAAAAGTGTCGTACTTCGACTTCTCTCAGTGTGCAAAAACAAAAAAAGCGCCCCGAAAAGGACGCTTTTATATATTTATGTTGAGTTTGTAACTACAATTTACACTTCAATTCATTAAAATACATATTACATCCTGAACCTTCAGCCGAGATAAATCCGGCTAAACGATCACTATATTGTCTTACTGACAGATTGATATATATGTGTTTTGTTTCCATTTCAGGACCAAATGTACAATATATTTTAACATTTGCATAGTATTAGCACTGAAATATTTATAAGACAGCGATCAATTTTAACCTAAATTTTCCCTTAAAAAAGCCTATAAACCTTAATAATTTTATATTTTTGAGAATATACGCACACATTATTTTTTATCAAATTCAGTCTTAAAAATACCATGAAAAAATATTTAAAATACATAGACGGAAATTCTGATAAGTTTTGGCAAATTGAAGTTACAGAATTACAATACACTGTGACTTACGGCAAAAACGGAACATCGGGAACTTCTCAAACCAAATCATTTTCTACAGACGAAGAATGTCTGAAATCAGCAGAAAAAATACTGGCCGAAAAAGTAAAAAAAGGATATTCAGAAACTGGTGATGTTGCTTTGACTTCAAAACCAAAAACAGAAAAAAGCGCTAAATCTGATGAAGTTCTGGAAGAATACGACGCAATTGTAAAATCTAAAAATATAGATTTACTATTGCCTTTCCTGAAAGAAAAATCAAAAGGGAATATTGAGGCTCTAAAAAAACTGATCAAGAAAAGTAAACGTTATTTCATGACCTATACTGATCTTACCAAAGATCCGGGTTATGTAAAAAAAGACAAACACGATTATGGCTGGGGAACCCGTGGCGATAAAAAACAAAGTGATATTATTACCCTAAGTGCGATCGCCTTATTTGATAAAGCAGATATCAATTCCTGGGATGAAGCTTTGAGCTTGCTGAACGAAATTGATGAAAAACCTCAGGTGATGGAGGTTTTATTATGGGCAAAACCCAATTGGCTTGATACTTTTATTTTAGACAAAGTAAAAAGGCAAGATTGGGTGGGATTTAATTATCATACGCTGCGCCAACTCGAAGAGCAGCATTTATTAGCATTTAATCCTGAATTATACGCTTTGACACTTGCCGCAACAAATGAATGGCGTGCCAAAATGAAGACTAGAAGATTCATTAATAATTCATTAAATGATCAACTAACCTGGAAAAGGGATATTCCGGAATTGTTTAATTATGAAACGATTCTGCACAACAGTTTCTTTAGGGAAAATGACAAACAAAAACATGATGAATTCCAGACCTGGGTCGTTATTTATAAATCCTTATTAGACGAAAAAAAGATGGAACGTGCGTTTTTTATCGAAAATGCCATCCAGATTCAAACCAAAGAATGGAACAATAACCTGAAATCGTTCTTTAGAAAAAGAATCGAAGAGTTTAATGTTACTGCCGATGAACTTATTGTTTACCAGGAAAACATATTCTCTTTTCTACACAATCCGTATCCGCCTATAACGAGTTACGGAATTGAATTGATTAAGAAAATTTACGATCATCCAAAATTCAAAACCAAATCATTTCTGGAATGGCTTGAACCGCTTATGATGCGAAGCGATTGCAAAGCAGCTATTAAAAACGTTTTACCAATTCTCGAGAAAATAAATAAATCGAACCCAAAACTAAGCGCCACTATATCATCCATTATTGCCGATGTTTATGTGATTGCCGATCTGGCTTTACAGGAACGCACTACCAAAATTATTACCAAAATTGCGAACGTAAAAGATAAAGTGCTAAAAGAGAAATTATCCTCATACGTAACGCTGATGCAGGGAAATATAAAATCAGGATTAACGCAGTTTTTAGACGAAGATGCGCTGACTGTCGATGATGCTGCTCATGAAGAATATACATTCGAACCTCAACAAGAATTATTGCTTACAGAAGAAGTTCAGTTGCCAAAGGACTGGAACGATGTTGTTTTTCAGTTTGGAAATTTCATCAATTCAGAAGAAACAGTAGATTCAGAAATTTTACTGAACATTTATATTGCGCAACGTGATTTGTTTCCTGCAGATTATAGCGCGCAATTGCAGCCTTATGAGAAACAATTGCAGAAACATTATTTTGAAGCAACTCACAAAAATTTCGTGAAGGCATTTTTACAATCTAAAATCGCCAACATCGATAACAAATTCAATAGCAAAGTCAATCATTATTCAAAGATTATTACCACTTTGTTAATGCAGCCTTTACTCGAAAAAGTACAGCAAAAAATAGATTCAAATTCTACTTTGCCCCTGCTCTCTTTCCCGAGTCATAAACCGTATTGGGTTGCGCCAAAGGTTTTGTTAGAAAGGGTTATTGCGTATCAAAATACAAAAGAAGAAATTGATTATGCCGATTTGGCTATTGCAATTGCCCGTATGCCCAGAGAAAATATCGAGGAAGCCGTTCCGTTATTGGATAAAATTGAAGGTGAAATAAAACCGCTTTTAACGTTCTGTCTTGGTGTTGATGAAAAACTGAACTTAGACTCTACATCTTTATTTTCGAAACTATTGGCAACAATGGGAAAAACGACCAAAGAAACAGGAAACTTA
>Ga0247815_10000759_pt1 | contig 25200 bp, 27 predicted proteins | sample UWRJL194509B1_FD_181014 | JGI IMG/M metagenome (GOLD analysis project Ga0247815, IMG submission 181014) | Plant litter microbial communities from Arlington Agricultural Research Station in Wisconsin, United States - UWRJ-L194-509B-1 | ecosystem: Environmental > Terrestrial > Plant litter >...
ATTCTTGCACACTCATATCACAATTTTAGGCCCGACACTGCACCGCTCACTGTAGGTTGGTGATGCTGCTCATTGCACTGCGGCCGCACGGTCGTCTCACCGCCGCCACACGGTCGTCGCACTGTTTGGTGCGCTCTATGGTGCCTGCATCAACGCTACTTGTGCATTTCCAGTTTGAGTAAGTGCATCACTGTTACTCTCCCTCAGCCCTGGTGGACATCACTCAAAAGAGAGCTCTTTTCAAAACACACCGTTGCCACTTTTTGACATGTTAGCATTGTCTGTTTCAACACAGCCTTTGTTATAATGGCCGTTGTTGAAGTCTGTCATAACAGATTCCCCTGGTTACAGACATTTTAATATCCATTGTTTTGACAGCTGCTGGTGTCGATGTCTGCGTAGACAGGTGCCCAAATGTGGCGCCGATGTGAGTCCGAATCGCCGGTTTTTTGTTTTGTTTGCCAGGTTCGTCGACTCCTGACCAGGGTCCAAATGTTTGACCTACGCGGTGAAGCTCCCGGAGCAAGGACGCAAATGACGAGCAGCGGAGTATTTTGGAAAAGTGCCTTGGGGAGGCTATTTGGCGGATTTTAGACAGATTGAACTGTATAGAGCATGTTTCACATTGTCGAGTTTGGAGGTAATTACACCAAATGGGCCGCAATCTAATAGTAAATCTATGAACCGGCAACTTCCTTGGCGATACTCAGTCTATGTGAAGCACTCTTGACAGCATTTTTGGTGATTTTCAAATTCCTGAAGTGTTTCTAGCCAGAAATACCAGCGGATATCCTCCGTCTCACAGTGGTACAGGAACTCATACAGATCTCATAAGCGGCACCTGAATCATTGCTTTTTTCATTTTCACCAGGTGCTTCAGTCACGCGGACTGCCTCTTCACTGGCTTTTAAAAATATTACAATGTTATTCATGAGTACATACAACGCAGGACTTGTTGGGTGAACTCCGCTCAAAATTCGTCCTTGCAGGCACCAAACTCTGGATATTATAGAAACTAGCGATTTGACTTAGTTTTCGAGTTTTTACTGTACTCCCAAAGTGCTGTGTAGAATATGGAAGTCACCCATGGCCTGAGGAGCACAAATACAGTGCTGAAAACATTTGTCACTGACAAGTGCAGTGAAATGCGACAGCGTACAACATCTGCTGCCTCCAGTTCCCCCGGTTTGCTGCAACTCCCAAACTTTATGGAGGGTCGAATAGGGTATATGAGAGCACATTGAGCCCTCAGGTGACACCTTTTGTCCACAATTCAGACTTCCACATCATAATTACAGGTGGAAGTGGTGTTTGCACCCAGCGTCGACTGACTGAATAGGCCCTATAAAAAGCCCATAGATCTTATTTAAAGAGCACTTAAGCAAGTTCTGCGTAGTTTAATATGCACCAACATGGTGTGTAAACGCAGTGAATGAGAATGAAAGTCCGGGGTTTGCCGACTCAAATGAGTGTTCTCAGCTCACTCAATATTATTACTGGCAGCGCATTGACTCTATATACAATGTCTGTAGATGATATAAGCTTGAAATTCAGCTTGATCACGAGTTCTTATTCGACAGCCCAGGTGTGAACGGCCGTTCATTTTCCGCATTCTGAATGCTCTCACGCAGTTTCAGTGACGACTGTTCCAATTCCAAGGTCATAAACACGCTCCATAGCTGTATGCAGCACTACTATTGCAAGTAGATCAATGGTTGATAGTGTTGGTACCATATGATGCGTCGAGAGACCACCGAGCGGAGCTTGCGCGATTTGAATCTCCGACGGCTGGCACGTCGGCACAGCCTGCAAACTTTGGAGAGTACCACAATTCGTCGTACAGTGCAAATATATTTCTAAGGTCTTATTTCTGCTTGAGACTGCAGATATATGTCCATATTTAAACTAGAATGGGCCTGACAGTGAACTGAATTGGCATTGACAATGCCTTGCTGCAAATACAGCAGTACCTAGAATGTGAACATATATGCCTGAATTGACACCAGATCTTAGCTGTAATGCTGAGCCAGTTTTGACCCTCGCGCAGCCTTTGCCAAGCAAATGGTTGATAGCTGACGAAAATGTAAACCAAATCGAGAAATCTCCGCCGTTGGCACATCCGACAGGGGACCGATGTTTGCTGATCAGCAGCAGGGATTGATCGGGTCAATTGGGTACCCTGATCGAGATCACAATGCAACGGACATCTGTCTAACAAAATGAACACAGAAGAGAAGCACTAGGGTTGTGTCATAGAATATTCTTTGACACGTCTGGAACCAAGCAGGCACAATTTGCAAATGTGATTGACATTGGCAGGGTAGGTAGTGTGCGACGATAGCTATGAGGTACTGATGGCAGTCCCTGGACAGTGCGGCGACCGTGTGGCCGCAGTGCAATGAGCAGCATCACCAACCTACAGTGAGCGGTGCAGTGTCGGGCCTAAAATTGTGATATGAGTGTGCAAGAATGACCCTGAGAGCGCACTGAAAGGCGCACCTGTGGAGTGTGGTGAGGGTGTGGCCATGGGACGCCCACCTGAGCACCGTTGGGTGTGATCTGGGTGCGTGCATTGTCGGCGGAAGTGTGGCGTCGGCATTTACCGCCAGAGAGTGGCGCCGGTGCCGGCGTGCAGTGGGCGTGGCGTGGCGTGCGCACGTGCCCGGTATCAATAAGTGCACAAGTGGCACGGCGGGGTGCGGTGGTGGTGCAGAGTGGTGGCGTCATTGGGCCCACCCTGTGGTGTGGCGGCGGTGCGGACGTGTCACAAATAACATCAACGGAGTGACCCACATGACGAGCGCACCAGCCCGTGTGGTGAAAGTGCTCTCCAATAAGCTGCAGTGGCGGCACCTGCAGGTGCGGCATCAGTGGGGGAAAGGGCACGCGCATTGTCGATGAAAGCACCGGCGCGCGCGGCCGCAGGGCCTGGCCGTATCAGCGCACACTCCAGTGCGATGTGAGTGACAGCCGAGCGATGAAATGGCGCTGCGACAGCATGGGGGTGTCGAATCCCACCAGGGCTTATATTTTCCAGGCTTTTATTAGTCTAGGTGTGCATGACGCATGTGTATGAGGTGCGGACGGAAACTGCAAAGCCTCAAATAACAGCTTCATAGCCATCGGTTCCACCGAGCACTGTCGACTTCTGGGCTGCAATTTTCTTGAAATTGTGTTTATTGCAGATACCTCAAATCTAGGGTGCTGCTGAGATACAGGTTTGTGACTCCGCAACAGGAGGACACGAGACCTCGGCGGGACCCTTGCGCATCCGTTATCGCTCTTTGCCTTCCTCCTCTTTCAATGCCTTCCGTCACTGCTCTGGATCGCGAGCAGACTAACCTCGGAGGGCAGCGTCTGCACGTTGCAGAAAGTTCGCGACATAAAATCAGCGAACTCGCGTATGAGCTGCTCCAGAAACGCCTAGACGAGCGGCGCGCCACAAACGAGCGGACCAATCTCGCGGAGCGCGCTCGGGTCGAGAATGAGCACTCGCTCAACCTCATTGAACTCGCAGCCGCTCATGAAAAGGAGACTGCCGGGTTCAAAGACACCGAGTTCGCGATGATCGCTGAGTTCGATGCAGAGCGCGACAACTTATCCAGCACGAAGTTGCTCGCCAACAAGCTGGCAGTGGAGAGTCAGAAACATGTAGAATTGCTTGATTCACTGCAGGCAAAGCTGGCGAGCGACGATCAAGCTGCAGAGCGAGAGCTACAGAAGGTGCTCGACGCGTATGAAAAAGCAACGTGCAAGAAGTTGAATTGTTTAAATTGCGCGTATGCTTACAAGGGCCCAGATATTGTCGAAACTCGCAGAAAGACAGAACAGAGCGCCATAGAGCGCCATAATAGCTATGACAACATCGTCGAACGCCATACTGCCGCGTGGACGCTGCGCCAGGAAGCTCTACGACTGGAGCCTGACACTCGTGCATCTCGCCAGATCCGGATTGACCTTGAGCACGACTTTCAGGTTCGGTTCGCCGAGTGCGATCAGAAGTGGGCTACCATCCAAAGGCGCCAAACCGAAGAACTGGAGGAGTTGGAGGTGAACCGGGACTTGGCGCTCACAGCAGTTCAGGGACATCACGAATGCGTGCAGGCTGAGCTGTACGAGGAGCGCTGTCGGGTTGAAGAATGGTGGAAGCACCTCTGCGACGAGACTGTGGCCGCCAGGAAACGGATTGATCAAGATGAGAAAAGCGCTGCCGCTGAACTTGACCGCGACGAGGATGGTGGAACATCCGCGGAGGTGACTCGAGCTACCAAGATGGTCACGAGAGCTGCAGCATACTGTCATGAAGTGGCAGAGGAGGTGGAGACGCTGGAATTCGTACCACCCAACGTGGAGAAGAAGGCTGCTGCTGCATACCACACGCCCGGCGAAGATCAAAGCGAAGCCGGCCTCCCCGTTATCATCATCCCACTAGCTCCTGTTGGCGACACTGGAAATCCGGCTGGATCATCTCTTAGCGGCGCTTCCCGCGGGCTTCCGTCGCAACCTTCAGTATTGTCGGTAAACATGGCCCCCCTCCCTGACGAGTCATCACTCATGCCAGTTACGTCCGCGAACATCGAGCTGCAGTATGATCTCGCTGGAGACGGTGTTTGGCGGCCCGGAGCGGAACGTTACGCCACGCTGGCCAACCCATTCGCTGACGCCGAGCGTCAAATTGTGGTGGTCAGCCAACTTGCTCACTCGGAGCCAGGGGGATCTATCCCGGATCGTAGCGGCTCGCCTGATAGCGGAGGCTCAGACTCGGACTTTGTTGAGATGTAGAATCACAAGGTTTGGAGTTGTGGGTTTGGAAAATCGTTGTATTCTGGTCAAGTTCGCTTGGCTGTCAATCTATGGACGACTTTCACTGGATCCGACTGTTGTCTGAACCCGAACCGCGAGTCTAGCCTTCAAACCTGAAGCAATTCAAAGCTGTTAACATAATTTAAAACAAGGTCTGCTACCTTAGGCTGCAAACTTAGGAATTAGGCGTACGCCTCTGGCGTTTCGTGAACATGATGATCGTCCCCAAAGTTTGAAATAAATCAAACCGCGTGTATCGAGAGAGGCTCTCATAAGCATCCTGGGGGATGTCAATTTTCGTGGGAGATGCGGGAACGACACTCGTGGAGCGTGCTTCCGCGGGGCTGGCGACGTCAAGACTCGCGTTTTCCTTGCGACAAAGGTCGGTGAAGCACACTAGCGAAATTCAACGGTAAAGAAGGTGCCAAGGGGCAAAGAAGCGAGGGCGGGGAAGGGTTGGCGGGATCGTGGCACGAGCAGACGAGGAACATCATCATGGCGGGAGCAAATTGTAGTATTAGCTTGCCGGTCAAATGTACAAAGGCACGAAATAATGTTTTATGCAGCGAGGCTTATAGGCATGAAGGAAGCGAATAGGTATCGTGAAAGAGGCGAGTGTGTTGAAGAGGAGGTGGTGTGCCAAGTCGCCTCCGCACGACCCAGCTCAAGGATCACAAGTCAGCGACTCGGGAAGAGCAGTTCAAACACTTTGTGTAGCGTGTTGATCTTGATTGAATACAAGAGTCTAATATGGCGGGTAGACATGTAGGTTGAACAGGTACAGAGGGCACCCGAGATACCGGGCGACAAAGAACACCTGCTCTACCAATCATCGGCGCCGGGACAAGTGGTGCACATGATTGTGCCGCGATATAAAAGCAAGGTAGAGTTACGGCAAGTTCGAGTCAGAGAGAACAGATAGACGAGGAGATGCGACGTGCGGTCGAAACAACTCCGGTGTAGGACATCAAGCGCATAGCTGTAGCCGGCTAGTAGCACAACGGACAGGGTCAGATATTCTGGGCCAGAATATGTGACCCTGTCCGTTGTGTAGGGACATTACCTGATGAAGAGCAGGAGCTCTGGTCATCATTGGCGCCGAAAGGAATAGCGCGCATGAGCCTTTCCCGATATGAGGGTGGGGTTGAGGTCCTGTAGATTCGAGCTGGGAAAGACGGATAGACGAGCAGCTGCGGTATACGCTTGAAACGGCGCCTGTGCAGAACATCGAGGGTATAGCTGTAGTCGGCTACCAGAATCAACCGGAGCAGAACATGGAGGGTTGAAGAAAGAGCGCGAAGGCATGTTGGGTACGCGGCGGACAACGACGTGCACCGATTTCGCGTGAGAGGGTAGTGTCCCCTCGACCGCGAAAACAAGCAGACTGGCAGATGTCCACAAGTGAGCAGAATGGGTGTTACAAGCACTCGCAGAGGATAAGCCTTCTTGATGGATAAGATGGATAAGGACGAGACGAGACGAGACGACGAACAAGGTTGCCGAATCACGGTTCGGCGCGGTCCGGTGTCTCCATTTTGATCTGGTTCCACCCGGTTCTGGATTCTTCGCTCTTCCCCGACCTCGCGCGCTTGTTCCCCCTTCGACGCCTCTTTCTTCTTCTCTACTTCTGCCCTTCCTAGAGCTCTGTTGAAATAAAATGGGGCACATGCGCACTCCGGGTCAAGATGTTTGTGAGTAGCCTGGGTCGATGTGCGAGAAATATTACAGGCATTTGGCCAGCGTTTGGCGGAGGCTGGTCACTACGCGCCACTCTCTGGCATGGATGCAGGCTCGCCTCCGTGTTGCGCCTGTCGTTCTTATTGACAGCGCCTGTTTGTATTCTTATCAGCGCGCACTTGCTGACCTTGTGTTTCCCCGTCCTCTTGCCTACTCAGTGTCCCTTGCACGCCGCACACAACCACTAGCTGGTCGCCATCACGACAGCCGTGGCACCATGCACAGTGGGATTGCTGCAGGGGCTCAGCGTCGATTTAGAAATTGTGGACGTGAACCTCTCGAGGCGAACGTACCAGGTACGTGTGCGTGAATTCGCTACAAGTCTATTCCTTGGGTGTGTCGATCTGCGCCACTTTGTTTCTGTCGGCGCGGGCTCGTCCTTGTTATGTGGTGATTAGAACCCACATTGGTCGATTCAGCCGGCCGACGTCGTTCGGCGCTTCCGTCCAGAACTCTCTTCCCTTCTCCGCATTCTTCTCGTCCGGTAACCCTCTCGCGCGATTTTATACGCTTCGACCCCTAACGTCATGTTGTCGTCTTACTTTCTCCTAAGCCTTGCTAACACACCGATGTCAGGCTTATTCTCGCACGCACAGCATCGCTGCAGCCTTCGCCTTCGCCCTCGCCCGTGCCAGTGAACGCCACATCCTCGTCCAGCGCAACCGATCCAACACCACCACTCACGATGCACTCCTTGAGCTTCGTCGTGTTTCTCGTGTCAATATCATCGAAGCAGATTTGTGCATCTAGGATGACGTTCGCAGGATCGTATCACGTACGCTCGAACTTTCGAACGAGCTTTCGCGCACTCGCCAATGGCGCCATTCTCAACTCGCCCCGCTTACAGACTGCTACTCAAGAGTATGCAACAACAAAGGCGGGCATGACACACAACGGCAGGACCTTGAACGGGACATCCTTGTCAATGGCGGGCTGAGCGAGTACGAGCAGGTGCGTTCTCGGTCGTTTGTACCACGTCGTTCTTCCAACACTGACCTTCGGTGCCTCCGTCTCCTCGTTTCCCTCATCTTCAGTTGTCGCTCCTTGGATGTAGCCACTACGCCCTCCTGCAACTAGTCCGAATACCAAACACCGTCTAGCCAACCATCAGCCACTCCGGAGTGCAGGTGCGTTCTCATTCGATCGGACCGCGTCGTTCTTGTCGGTGCTCAATCGCCTTCACTCCCTCCCCTCAACCCGCCATCCACACTTTCCTGTCACTACCCGGCCCCTGCTTGTCCAGCCCAACCACGTCCCACCTCATCATCGACCGCCCCGCCGCACTACCTCTTCACCTTGCATCCGTCAATGACCACTCGTGGTTCATCTGCCTGCTTCTCAACTGCCGTGTCCAGACTTACGAGATCGGGTGTGGTGGGACATATGTTGAGTAGGAAGATTCGTCGACGTAGGTCTTTGCTCTCTTCCTGCACTTGTTCATGGCTGATGAAAGCACCGCAGATGTTCAAGTAGGGCCGGATTGATGCTGGTGTAGTAGGAGGTGCGCGCCCGCATCTCGACGCGATGTCATCGATGAGTTTGCGGTACGTTCTCTTGGCGACTTCGCGACTGATTGTTGACCCTCGAGGTGGCAGGAACGAACCTCCGACGGTGCTTCTCATCAAGGGCTCACTTTGTCACTATCCTCGGCATGTGCCTCAAACCTAGCGAAGTTGCGCGCACGATAGGTTGGGACATGTGCCAAGGCAAGCGGTCTGTTGAGGACGGCGAACGCGGATAGAACATGAACGCCGCGAGATGGACACATGTCATCCTACCCTTGTCAAACCTTTGCTAATAATGATGTGACCGTCTTCAAGCCTGAGTGTTTGGCAATGTGAACGTGCGGCGGCGTATCGCTGTTCGCTTGACGAGCGATTGAACTGGTGGACAAGCACAGGCTTCCTCCCGCCCAATATACGCCGGTCGTAGTACAGGATGTGTTCGTTTATGGGTTGAAAATTTCTTGGTAGAGCGTCGAATCGCTTATCTGCTACCCTTCTCAAGCAAGCGAGGAGACCGAAACGAAACGAGCAGTTGTCAATGGCGGGTAGGGAGCGAGCAGGTGCGTGCTCGTTCGTTTTTACGGCACTGTTCCTGCCGACACTCACCGTCTCCTAATTACGCTCGTCTTCAGTTGCAGCTCCTTGGACATCGGCCTTAAGGCCTCTCGTAACAGGCCCACCTACCAAACACTGTCTGGCCAATCGTCAGCCACTCCTAGACATGACGCGTTTTCGTCGGCGAGACCCAGTTTCTTCAGCCTCAGTCTGTTTCTGCCATACTCTGGCTTATTCGCTCTCCCCGTGCTCGCGTTTCATTCTTTCCCAACACCGGTTTCGTTCCTCTTCCCTCTAACTTCGGCCCACGACTGTTTACAACACATGTAGCCTAGACAGTCAAAAACGAATTAATGCTGGCAATGGTTGTTGATGCGAGAGGACCCCTTCACATTGCGAACGGGCGGTACATGGGTACTACATAATTCAGTCTCGCCAGCATGGGGTCCAGTTCAAGCCGGCATGCAGCCCGCTGTAGTCTACGCCAATGACGACGCGACTCCTGCCAACCACCAGGATACAAGGAGTCACCTGAAGGTACGCGCGGTACTCGGCCGGCACCCACAAGATGAGCTCGCCGGACGATCCCATCAGCCATCCGTCCGTGAGAGTGGCAGATGCGAGAGCCGTAACGGGATCGTTGCCACGTTCCGAGACCGGTTGGCAGGCTACGCGGACATCCCACTTGCGGATCGTAATGTCTGCAGAGCCCGATATGATGAGCTGTGCGTCGTTTGTGAACACCACCGATGTGACAGCTTGGGTGTGTCCACTGAGTGTCGCAAGTGGAGCGCCTGTAACTGCATCCCACAGGCGTATGGTAGTGTCCCAGGACCCTGTGGCAATTTTGCGTCCATCGAAGGACCACGCGACAGACTGAACCACCTCAGTGTGACCCTGAAGAGCGTGGAGGCACTGACCCGCCTTGATGTCCCAGATGCGCGCTACATCATCCCGCCCGCCGGACACAATTTGCGTGCCATCCGGTGAGAATACAACGGACATGACTTCCTCTTCGTTTGCATGAAGTGGCTCGTGCGCTGGTTCGCCAGTATCTGTCCGCCAGAGATAAATGCTGCCGCTGTCATCTCCCGCGGCAATGATTCCATCATCGGGGGAAAGTGCGACGGTGTTGGCTCCCTTTTGGCAGCTCAGTGGGCCAACAGTCAATGCCTGTCGCGTTGCGGTGTCCCACAAACGTGCCGTGCAGTCGCTCGATGCGGATGCAAGCCAACGCCCATCGTGTGAGAACGTAACAGCCCAGACCGCTTGAGTATGGTCACGCAACGGCTTGCCAGCCACTGCTCCCGATTGCGCGTCCCAAAACTGTATGGTGTGATCCTGTGACCCCGATGCAATCAGTTCTTCGTCTGGTGAGATCGACACAGATAATACCATGAATATGTGCCCGCTCAATGGCGGAAGCGTTGCCTCGCCGGTATGTGCATTCCACACCCGCACTGAGCTGTCCCAGGAGCCGCTGATAATCGAAGCGCCATTGTGCGGGACAACCACCGACTGTACTTCCTCTTCGTGCGCAGACATTGGCTGGACGGCCGATTGATCGCTTCCAGCACTCCAGATCCTGATGGTGCCGTCATCAGAGGCCGAGGCGATGTACAGCCCGTCCGGAGAGAAGGTGGCCCAGTTGACTGTACCATCGTGAACTCCAAGATCGACCCAGGAAGCATCGTGCAGGTCCGGATACAGGGTCCAGAGGTGGACATCCCGCTCCCACGCCACCACCAACAATCGACCGTCTGGCGAAAATCGGGCTGAGCGGTTGTTGTTCCACGATCCAACCTTCAGGTTCGTGATTCTCTCTCCAGTGGTGCGGCCCGTGAGAATGGCTTCGAAAATTTCTGCTCCGGAAATCATCTCACCGTCTGGCGAGAAATGAACACCGCATCTTCCAGCATTTGTCAGTGGCTCGCGCGCAGCATGTCCTGTAGTGCTGTGCCACAATCTGATCGACCCGTCTTCAGAGCTCGATGCCAAGATCTCGCCATCTGGAGAAAATGCTACTCCAGTGACAGCTTTTGTGTGACCGCTCAGAACGGCCAGTTGTTCGCCCGTCTCGGGATTCCAAAGGCGGGTAGTTTTGTCGGTCGATGCCGACGCAAGACGAGAGCTATCCAGCGAAAACGCCACGGACCTCACCGATCGAGAATGACCGATCAGCCTTCGGCAGCTTGTCTGGCCTGGAATGATACTCCAAATACACACGGTGCCTGCATCGGTTCCGGATGCCACCCACTTGCCGTTGCGAGCATAATCGACCGACAAGACCGCTTCATCGCCACTGCGCATTGGGGATATGGTTTCCTCGCCCGTCAGCGTGTCCCACAGACGAACTGTGCCATCTTTAGAGCCCGAAGCCAAAAGACAACCGTCAGGAGAGTAGGATACCGAGTAGACGGCACTATCGTGACCCGTAAGCGTCATGACAGCGCTTCCACCGTGCTGGCCGATACCAAATGTCTCGACGGTGATCAGGCCAGTGTACCGTGGCGTAAAGTCCTTGTAGACAAGCGAATTCTTGTCTGCCAACGGGAGGGCCGAGAGGTAGATGTGCGGTGCACTGCGCTCGATTGCTTCGTGAGAAGAAGCGACAAACGAGTTGGCGTCGCGGAAAAATCGTGCTAGGTCCGGATTTGCGTGAATACTTCCAGCTGCGATGAAAAGCATTCTGGAAGCACGCAAGACTTGACGCAGAAGAGACATGACTTCAAGCCAGGGCAGGAGATTGGGACGGAAGATGCTACTGATCTTGTCGTTGATGTTGCCTGTGTCATACAGAGCCGCAATATGATATGCCCACTGCATGCACGCATATTGTAGAGAGAGCGCGATACTACCCGGCTGTAACGGCGGATTTGGTTTGTAGGAAGAGAGGCTCTGCGAGACATTGAAATGAAGCAGTCTGTCCATCACTTCTAGACAACCGTGTGCCAGAGTATCGTGGCCAAGCGGTTGCTGGATACGAACATGGCTAGGTGCCCGGCTATACAGATAGTCTCCGAATGATGCATGCACAGTACGTAGGCCGGGCATGTCTTCGTCCTCAGGCACATGAACTACAGCATGTAGGCGGGACAGGCATGCACCCACGTTGTATGGCTTCAGATCCAAAAGATCCGCCAACGCCGCAACTGACAACGGCATGCGAGCGGAGAGGAGCGAGGCCAGGAGACGCTGCAGGGTGGGCAGTTCTGTAGCCTCGGGATCGTCATCCCTCGTTGCTTCATTCAGAATGACCTCATACATGCGGTCGAGCGGGGCTGCCACTCTGTGATTGAGGCCGTTGCGTAAGGGGTTGAACAACTTCTGGAACTTGGCGACCGCGGCAGCCGCACCTGCACCAAAAACATGTGCAAGCGCGGTTGCAGCAATAATGAACAAACCATCACATAATTGGACGAGGTTCTCGACGTCACCTTCCGTGATACTTGCCCGGAGCTTTGGCTTTCCAGAGAGTTTGACGTTGAGAGTTTCAGTGATATAGTGACTGATATCTGCATTGACCTCTGCGGCATCCACGGCATGAAGCCGCAGGATCTGACTGAGCTGGTCATTTGAGAGAAAAGTATCGTGGATTTGAGCCTCGGGTCGTGATGTAACCAGGAACTTGACCGGCAGCTTGGGTTCGCACCGCGTTAGGCTGACGAGCACTTCGAGCATGCTTGTGACGATAGCGTGACATTTGGTATCGTCGAGCATGCCGTCGATAGTCTCACCGCCACATTCGTCGAGTGCGTCAATGACAAACAGAATTGGAATGTGGGAGTCTTTGAGTGTAGAAAGCGGTGTACGGAGAAGTTGCTCTACCTGGGCCGAGACTTCTTTGTACTGGACCCCGGATTCCATTGCGTCAGCAAGAGCCTGCCGGAACTCGACTGACTTGAATGCGAGTAGCTGAGCTAGAGTCGGGATCACACAGCGAATATCACGCTGCGCAGCCAAGCCAGTCGAACGCGAGCAGAAGAAGCTCCCACCTAGCAGTATCTCGGCGTCCCCGCTGGCCTGCTCGCAAACGGTCTTTGAGATCGAGGTCTTGCCAGTACCTGCCATTCCTGTGATCCAGCAGATCTGCAGAGAGTTGGGATCTTTGATCCAGGTTGCCGTCTCGCTCAGGATGCGCATGCGCGTTTGCGCCATGCAGCCAGAGTTCAACTGGGCATCGTAGGTCGCCTGCGGAACGTGTCGTTCTTTCAGGGCTGTGATATGTCAGCTGCAGTATCTTCAAGACAATTCAAGAGGTTATCTCACCAGCAGTAACCTTCTCAAGTGCCTTTTCCTATAAAATTGATAAGTGGAAGATCACCAACATTTGATCAGGCTACCCGCCTTTTCCTCGGTGGTCTGGATGATACTGATTGCCCAGTTGTTATTGTTGACGACAGACCTGTCGGCGGTAACGGATGTGGTGTTGCTGTTCTGATTGACGATGCTTGCCTGCGGGACGGGCCTGTCTTCAACGGCCGAAGATTGTTAGCTGTTCTCCTCAATATTTTATGTAGGCGAAATATCTAACCAGCGATGATAGTCTTCTCGTGCTTCTTCTTCAGTTTCCCTGCATCGTCGTCCCGCTGATCGTTTGTAAGTTCTTTCACATCTTGCGCAATCTCCGCGACTTGCGTCCCGACTACGACGCCACCCTCGAACTATGAAGAGATCAGACGGAGGAGCGCGGATTGAAACACTCGAGCGCACATGGAAGGGTTCGAGAATGGATGAGATATCCTCATCAAGTGTCGCGATGTCGTCTACATTGATGCGCGACAGTGCCGCTTCTGTCTGTCGATCGCGACCCAACTTGTCGTCTACCGAGCTGCGAAGTTTTCCGATTTCGCTGCGACAGCGGTTCAGCCACTTCAGCATAAACGAGTGAAATGAATACCTTGTAATATTTTCGAGACTTTTGGCGAGACTAATGGCGGGTGTGTCTTGTGGACCATTGGTGTACGTGTCGGCGATGTTCATGAGCGCCTCGAGCTTGCCCTTGAACTTTCCCAGCCCATCTTCAGCTTCCGCAGTAGTCTGAAAGTGCAATTAAATTGCAGGAGAAGGTCCTGGAGCAGCGATCTTCGAACCTCACACTGGTTCCAGATCTCGAGAACCTCAATGAGCGCCGACTTGAGCGGAGGGAAGGCGTCCGAGGCACCATGTACTACCGTCAGCAGATCATTGCACACAGATGCTACTTTATCGAGCCTTGGAGTCACAGAGAGAGGCTGTGCATAGGCCGAGGCTCCATCTCTAGTGCGTTCGAGTTGCGTTAATTTTTTGGGCCCTGGCGCCTTGCGCCCAGGATCATCTGCAGCGTGCATAGCGATAGCTGTCGGCGCAATCACCGTCTGATTTGTGGCCACTATTGCACTAGGCACAGTCGAGATGTCATGGTCATCCATAGCCGATGGCGGCTGAGCATAGGTTGAAGCTGCGCCTGACGTGTGTTCGGGTTGTGGCGATGACTGAGGTGCTGGCGCCTCAGGCGCAGGGACGCCCGTGCCCAGCGTGTCAACAGCGATTGAGGTTATCGCCGTCTGACTAGCGAGCACTATCGCACTGGGCGTGCTTGACATGCCCTGGTCATGCGTAGCCGATGGCTCCTGGCTACTGCGAGGCGATCTTGCTGGGGTCGTGACCCCGCTCTGGCGCGAAGACGGCCGCAGCAGGTCTTTGACCTTGCCTTTCGCTTTCTTAAATCCTCGCTTAAGCTTGTCCATCTGGTGAATTGAGTTTGAGAGAGGGCTGTGAGTGCACGGGCGACGACAAGTGACGAGGAAGGTGTGCGAGACGACAAGAGAAACGAGGCCGCCCTCTCAACACCCACCTAGTACGCGCGGCAACAAGCCATTTGACCGCGTTCGACTTTCCCGATTACTTTGAGTGGTGAGTTTCAGGATAGTGCGGGAAATTGTGTCGACTGGGAACAAACAGGGCCCGGTTGCGACAACATGCTCGTGACCCGCGCTGCGACTTTCACCTTGTTCACAATCCGAACGCGTTCTGCCCGGGATGCTTTGCGATTCTCTCGACGCGACCAGCGTCGATCTTGTCGGCACTGGCCGGTGATGTCCGCGCGGCCCTTGGCTTTGTCTCTTTTCCTTCTCTGTCATCGAACCCTCCTCGAGATGCCCCATTCTTGACGCCATCTTCTCGCGCGAAGTCTGTCCGACCTCGCCCACGTTCAGCTTCCACTACACACCACAGCCACGCACTGCCATCAGGGCTCAAGGCTCGTTGCCTGGCCCTCGGCCTCGTTGTCAATCTCAGCACCTCCTCTGGATCCCCGGCCCCTTCAGCCTAACGCAGTCCAAGCCTATCACTAGATGTTCCACGCATAACCTATCCCGTCTGCCGTCTGAAATGGACGCAGAAGTATTGTCAGCTTGTCGCTCGGCCCAAGGCGTCAGTGCTGTGAGGATCGTCAAGCATAGTGTGATGCATGTCTAGTCGACGGTAGTTGTTGTGAGTCTACCTTTCTTTCCCCGTGTCTTTGCTCGAGGCTGAGGAGAGTACCAGCCTGGCGTGGATCGTATTGCGTCTATCAGAACCAGTACGGCGGTGCTTGTGCTTGGTGAACGTACATACCTCGACGCGATGTCACTTCTCGGCTCGCGAGGCGTTCCCTTGGGGCTTCGCAACAGACAATAGACCCGAATATTCTCGTCGGTATAGCAGCGACGACCTCTTCGTCATGTCCTGGCGTCTGTTTGCCTGCCTCATGATCAAATGCCGCGGTTGTCGGCGCTTGCCATAGCTGCGCCAGCACTGGCGTAGAGGCACAAATGCCGATTTACACATCTCTAGACCCCAGCTTTGCGAAGGCGTCTCTCCGGAAAGCAGGCTACTGAGTATGGCAGGAGCGAGTTGAACTTCTATTATGAGAGGTAGGTACCACATTCCACCGCTCGTGTCTGACGTTGACTGATGAGTACAAGCCAACTCTTTGGTATGATCGTCTGATACTTCCAGCACGCCGTGACGTGTTCCCTCTTGCTGGTAGACTGTACGTACAGGTTTGACCGATCGACTGGGACGACGAAAAGTGCGTTACCTCACGCCCTGCACACACCCGCGAAGGCACAACCAGCGCGACCCCGAAAAGCCGAACACTTTGTACGTACTTTTTCCTCGTTCGACAGACGAGATGGTCGTGCTCAATGCCTGCTCAGCCTTCTGCCCGCTCTTCTTTCACTTCCCTCTTCGCTCGCCATGGCGCGCGCGCTCGATCTCTTCTTAACACCGACTTCTTGTTTCTCCCTTCCCTCAAGCAGGCTCAAAGCAAGACGAGTTCCATCCACAGACTGTGTTAGGACATATGTGAGTCAATTGTTTTGACGTGCGAGGACTGTGGCAGGCATGGGCGTCCTGCAATGACTGGTCGCCGCTACGCGTGATCCTCTGCCAACCGTCACAACGGGGTGCCTGATCTTTTCCGTTCCGGGATATTCTGATCGTTGGTAAAGTCCCTCGTTCTGTATTCCAGCTGCTCGTAGGAAGGGAACAATGAGGGAAGTTTCTCAGAGTTTTTCTTGTGTTTCTCTGTTAGAGGGATCCAATGAATACCAAGCTTGGATGATTCGTGAAACACTGAATATGCAGATACGGAGCCAATATCTCTGGTTTTCCATCGGTGTTAAGGTATTACTTGAGTTTTCCATGCATTTTACACAAAACCTGGGGGATATTCATCAAATCGCTCCAGTTTCTCGGCTGTGGTTTCAAACAAATCCTCCGAGCTTGATATTCCTTGGATCCCTCTAACAGAGAAACACAAGGAAAACTCTGAGAAACTTCCCTCGTTGTTCCCTTCCTACGAGCAGCTGAAATACAGAATGAGGGACTTTACCAACGATCAGAATATCCCGGGACGGAAAAGATCAGGCACCCCGTTGTGTGTGCAGGATCATCTTTGCACCGTTAGTTGCGCGCTATGATTTGATTCACACCCACTTGCTGACGTTATTCTTCTCTTCCTCGTTTGCTCAGTGTCCTATATTCACGCGCGCCATCGACATGGTTCGAACCCCAGCCCGAAGACATCATTGAGCTCATGCTCAAGCTCGCCCGCGGGGGCCTCACGCTCAACAGCACCGCTGTTCAGGTTCATGATACCTAGAGCTTCCTCGGTTCTGTTCAGATCTCTCCTCACTCTCTCAGCTTCCGCGCTGGCGCCTGTTCAGGCCCACTTCCCGACAAACAACACCATTCTGCGTACTTTCAAAGTCTCGATGTTGCGCCCCGTCTTCTCAAGAACATCTAGTACCTCGTCTAACGGGCCGTCTTCTTCTTCCCCGAGCACCTTCTTGTGGTGCAGACCTGGTTGGCGTAGTGGAAAGTGTGACGACCCTTCGCCCGGCTTGACTTCCACATAGTATCCCACTTTGTCTAAATTGCACATGTACTACAGGACAGCTGTAGGTACAAGGCGCTACACGGCCTTTGGCTTTGTCCATTGTCCTTCTCTATCGTTGCGCGCCCCGACCTTTTCGCGATGCGCTCTCTTCAACGCCCCTCGGCTCTTTAGGAATCATGGGTCGCACTCAGGCTTCAGGCTTGGGAACTGTGTATATCATCGTCTCATTCGCGCGCGGGCTTTGCGCACCAGGGTGACTAGTACTGGGTACAACGCGATGCCGTTTATCATTCTCGGGATGTGTGCAGGCCGACGGAGCCAGGGTCTGAGAAGCATATCGTCGTGTGCAGCGAGTTAAAGAAAGAGAGATTGAAAGGTTCGTTGTGATGCTTGTGCTTCGGCTGCTCCTGCTGACTCGGACGTTACAGTTGTGTTGCAATCAAGTGCAGACTCTTCACGACATCCGCGACACGACGATCGATCTACCTTTATCAGTTACGAAAACAAGGTTTCCTGTTTCTAGTACAAGTCGACCGACGTTTATGCTGACCCAGGTTCTCTCAGGCCTCTCCTCAGCTCCGGCGTGGCGACATGATCAACGACAACGCCCGCCTCGTTCTCGCTCGTACCTACAGAGCCCACCCAAAGACGGACCTTGTCGGCCCAAGTCACTTTGGTGGGAAAGAACGACGACATGGTAATCTGTGCGAGCAAGGGTATGTCGGCGCTTCCTTAGGTCTCGGGTCGCGGGTGCTTTATCATGACTGACAACCGTCATGTCCCAGGCCGTAAACCTCATGTCCGATACGGCGACTATGGCACGCCCCTGCACCGCTCTCTACCTCAGATGCTCCATGGAGATCTTGCGGGCATCGCGTGGAACAACGGCGAGGATGGGCATGACTTCTGCACGGGCACGCATGATGGCATACGACGACTCGGGCAGGCGTCCGTGAAGAACATTGTGGAGGAAGTTCAAGGGTTATGAACAGGCGATGATGGACGGGACGAAGGACATCTAGCGGCGAGTGGGGTGATAGCGACCATGTGGAAGGCGAAGGTCAGGTTGATGATCAAAGGACGACGACGTTTGTGACGAGGATGGACAATGTGGCAACTGAACGGTTGCTCGAACCTCCGAATTTTCCGGAAGATAACGAGATTTAACCGCTGTCGCATAGTTTGTAGTGCATTTGATACACATTTAGGAGCGATGAGCTATGGTGGACAAGGCGAGGAGGTGGTGTGCCAAGTTGCCTCCTTACGATCCAGCTCAAACATCGAAGAGTCAACGGTTCGAGAAGCGTCAATGAAACACTTGGAACAGCTTGTTCATTGAAACTGAATGCGAGAGCCTAAGATGGCGTTGACACGAAGGTGGAACGGTTACAAAGAGTACTCGACATACCGAGCGATGAAGAACATTGGCCCTACCAATTATTGACGCTGGAGCGAGTGCTTTACATCATGCTGATGCGATATGAGGGCAATCTTGAGGTACGGCAAGTCCGAGTGGGGCAGGACGGATGGACAAGGAGGTGTAGGGTGCGGTCGAAACGACGCCGGTGCAGGGCATCGAGTACAAAGCTTTAGTGGGCTATGAGACCCACTAGAAGCGGACTTGAGGGATCGAAGAGCGGGCGCGGAAGTGTGTTGGGTATGCGAGCCACGGCTGGCAACGACCGCACACCGGTGTCGCGTGAAAGGGTAACTTCTTCGTGACCGCGAATAAAGCTAGACTGGCAGGTAATCACGAGCAGAGAGAAAGGGTTTCCCAAGCATCCCAGAGGATAGTAAACCTTTTTGATGGACGAGGACGAGATGAGACGACAGGCAAGGTTGCCAGATTCGGTTCGGCGCGGTCCGGTGTCTTCAGTTTCAATCTGGTTCCCTCTCCCGTCCTGCGCTCTCGTTCCGTCTTCAAACCGCTTTCTTCTTCTTTCCCTCCGTCTTCCCTCGACATTAAATGAAACAAGATAGAGCGTATACACGCATGTGAGTGGCCTGTGCCGCTGTGCGAAGAACGTTGTAGGCACCGGCGTCTGGTGGAGGCTGGTTGCGACGCGCCACTGTCCGGCATCTAGGCAGGCTCGCCTTCGTGCCGCACCTGCTGTTCTTTTTGGCGCCACCTGTTTGCGACCCTATCCGCACAGACATGCTGACGTTGTGTTGTCCTGTCCTCGTGCCTTCTTAGCGTTCATCGCAAGCCGCGCACGGCCATCAACTAGTCATCTTCACATCAAATGCGGCGTTGCATCCGGCAGACTCGCCGCAAACGCGAAGAGTCGACTTGAAGATTGTGGACGCGAGTGGCGTGAGGCGTGTTTACCAGTAACCAGGCACGTCAACTCTATTCCGTGGCTGCGTTGCAATGCGTCAAGACGTTCCTGCGGGTGCGGGCTAGATCACTGTTGTGATGTAACCGGACCACAACTTCAACGGTCGACGAGACCGAGCGTCGGTCAGCGTAGTGGCTCTGTCCCTTCCCCTCATTCTTCTCGTCCGACGACCTACTCTTGCGATCCCATGCGGCTCCATTCTCAACACCCCATAACCATGTTAATATCACCCGGACCTCGCTAACAATCGATTTCAGACCTGTTCTTGCTTGCCAGTCAAACTTCCTCGTCACAAGCTCGACCCGCGGCATCGGGGCAACCTACAGACTTTCGCTCCCCCGTACCGGCTCACCACACATCCACGTCCAGCGCGATAGATCAAATGCCACCTACGACGTGCGCCTGTCGTTGTCTCCTGCTCCACGCTTCGACGTCATCAAAGCGGATCCGAGCAACCTGGTCGACATTCGCAAGATCGTACCCCACACGCTCGAACTTGCAGTCCAACTACATGTAGCCATCAACTGAGCTGGTATCCAACGTCGGCATCCTGATACCGAGTTTCTCGAGAGTGATTTGGACGAGGTACGTCCCTTCCCATCCATTGCTCGCCATACCCACACTGACGGACTCAACTCGGCTCTCGCACTCGCGGAACTCGCGTCAACCTTGCAGATAAGCTAGCATCATCGTCATAGGCGTGACACGCGGAATCGGACCAATCCTCGCCCCCGCCGGTGTACATAGCATCCTCGTCCAGCGCGACTTCCAACACCAACACCCACGATGCGCTCCTAGCCCTTCCCCCGTTCCTCTCGTTGATATCATCAAAGAAGCTTTGGGCATCCAGGACGACGCTCGCGGGATGATACCGCGCGCGCTCGAGCTTTCGAACGACTTTCGCGCACTCGTCAGCTACACCGCTCAGCTCGCTCTGCTTTCAGACTGCTGCTCGAGATTATGCACCGACGTCGGCGGGCCCACTGTCAACATCGGGACCTTGAACGGGAGACTGTTTTCAACGACGAGCGGAGAGCGAACAGGTGCGTTGTCGTTCGTTTGTATGGTATCGTTCCTGCCGTCGCTCATCAGCGGCACCTTCCTCTCCTCATTCCGATCGTCTTCAGCAGCCACCCTTGATCATCGCCGTTACAGCCTCCCCCAACTAGCCCGCCTAAGAATCACCGCGTAGCCTATCATCAGCCACTCCGGAGTGCAGGTGCGTTCCTGTCCAATCGAGCGGCGTCGTTCTTACCGGTACTCATCGCCTGCGGTCCCGCTCCTCAGTCGCCCTCAGCTGTTCCGTCGCTGCTCTTACCTACCACTTCTCGTCCCCGGCTCGTCCAGCCCTACCCCATCCCACCTCATCATCAACACCCCCGCCGCAATGCCCTCTTCACCTTGCCATCGCCAATGGTACTTCGCGCTTCATCGGCGTGACTCTTTACCGCCGTGCCCAAGCTTACGAGATCGAGCGTGGTGTGATATCTGTCAAATTGGAAGGCTCGTCGACGTAGGTCTTTGCTCTCTTCCTGCTGCGTCTGGTCATGGCTGATGAGGGTAGCGCAGACGTTCGAGCAAGGCCTGATTGACACGGGTGCAGCAGCAGGTGCACGTCTGCATCTTGACACGTCGATATCTATGTGCCTATGGTACGTCCTCCCGGTGGCTTCGCGGCTAATTGTTGATGCATAAACAGGCAGGAACTAATCTGCAGCGGGCTTCTCGTCAAGCTTCGCTTATTGCTATCTTCGACCTTCGCCTCAGCACTGGCTTGGAGTCGCGCATGACAGGTTCGGAGGTGCTAGACCCGTTTCGCGAACATTACGCCAAACCAAGACGGTCTGTGGAGGACACCGAATACGGACAGAGCTTCGACGCCGAGAAGTGGGCGCATGTTGTGCTGCCCTTGTCGAGCCTTTGCTATTGATGATATACAACCATCTCTGCGTTTGATTGATTTGATATATGAGCGTGTGGCCTCGTCAATCTTCTCGTAGGAGGCGAGCGTGTCAAACATGGTGAAAAACCCCTGGTGGTTTTCTCCCGCTCGTGGTACACGACGTGCTCGTTTATGTGTTGAGCCTACTCGTCGCACCAATTTTGAAGAGAACTTTAACCGGACATGAGCACACTATTTGAGAATGAAATGACGACCAGGGCATGATCATGTTTTATTCACAATCGAGTTGACACGACTTCTCTTCAAGCGCACAAACACGGAATGAATGCACCATCGAGTTGATGAACCACAGCGTCAATTTCTCGCTCTCCCTGAGATCAGACTTCTCGTCCTTCCTGATGACGACCAGAGACAACTGTGAGATAGAGGTCGCAGAGTTGCAGGCGTCAGCGGGATCGCCTATGATGCGCCCATTTAATTTTCTTTGAAATGACGCGTGTGATGATGAGAATTTTGAGGGATTGAACAGTCGCAACCACCAGAGGCGAACCTCGACGTGAAGGCTTGCCCTATCTTCTCGGATATCGCTCGGACGCGCACTTGCTCATTAACACACGAGCTATCTTGAGGGTGTGTCTGGATCTCTCAGCATCGGTTGACATTGTTGAGCTTGTTGGCGATCTTAAAGAACGCATTAGCGGTGGCCGGCGTCGTCGAGTGGTTTCAATCCTCTGGAAGCAGGTTTGGCGTTGTCGAGCTCGATGCATCTTGGTGCGGCAATAGGAAACGGAATTCAAGCAATAGACCTCGGACTGAGACTAAATTTGAAGGAGAAGGGTAGAGAATGACGTGCGAAAGCAGGGTAGACAAAGAGCTGAGGAGGAAGGTGGCGTGAGCGGTGAAGAACATATGAAGCAGCGAACTAGCAGCACGTATTTGCCTGCTAGTCAGGGACACGATCGAACGTGGTTTCAGTAAAGAAGGTAGGAACAGATGGGCGGAAGAGCCAAGTACGACAGGCAGACGATGCTGTGCGAGTTCACGTCGACGTTCTGCTGAGTTTATGTGCACAAGTCAAACGGACAACTGGCAGGGAAGCCAACAATAAGAAGCTGAAAGCACGCAGATCGGATGTTGTGAAACCGCGCGAAAAGCAGCACCGACTGCGGGTGTGCTCGACACGGATGGAGCGCGGGTGATCTCATGATGAAAGATCGCAGGATGGCGAGTAATTGCAGGGTCAGGTCAGGCAATAACGGTAGACACGCCGGAATGCAACGAGAGCGAACAACTCCATGAGGATAGGCGAGATAAAGGCGCTGTGGCAGATCCGGAGGTGTGTTGATTTCACACAAGCGCGCAGCAGCTCCTCTCCAGCAGTCGGGAATGCACTCCCAGGTGTATAGAAAAAGTGACCTTGAACGTAATTCAAAGAAAGAACATTTGTGGTGAAGATAGACAGGATGCGATGAGACGACACGAGACGATAGAGAAAACGCGAGTCAAGCATCGGCCGGCCTGCCAAATCGCAGTTCGGTGGGGCCCGGTGTCTCCAACGTCGATCTGGTTCCGCTCCGTGACGCCTCCATTCCTCTTCGTCCTTGCGAGTTCGTTCTCCCTTCCGTGCCTCTCTTTCTTTCTTTCTTCTCTCTTTGCCCGGGAATATTTTGAAATAAGATGGGGCACATGCAGGCTTCGGTTTCGAACATTCGTACGTGCCTTAGCTTCATGTGCGAGGAATACTGTGGGCACTAGCGTCTTGCGATGACCTGTCACAACGCTTGATCATCTAGCATCTACATGGCTCCGTCTTTCTGTTGCAAGCTGTGTTCCAATCTGCGGGCACACACTGAGGTTTGCACCTTCTCAGCACGCCGGTATCGTCCGCACGTCACAGCCCGCAGATATCATCGAGCCTTTCGTCAAGCTTACAAGGCCGACCTGTCCTGTCGTTACTTCAACGCGCACCGAACCCAATTCTCGCCCTCGCAGAAATCACATCGACCCTCGCACACAGAATGACATCCTCATCGTAGGCGGAGTCGGACCACGCTCGTCCGACCCGGTGAACGTCACACCCCACGCGCCGCGACTGTTCCCACGTCACCACTTGCGATGCATTGCTCGCCCATCTCCTTGCTCCTCGCGTAAGCCTGGACATGACGGATGATGTTTGCAAGATCATACCAAGGCGCGTTCAAACTTTCGACAGAGTGCCGCGAAATCGTCAACTACGCTTGTTTTCGAATTGCCCCGCTTCCAAACTCCTACTCAAGATCAGGCACCAACGTAGACGGGGCGGGTAGTCGGGACCGGGAAATTGCATGTGACATCGAGCAAGTGCGTTCTCGTTCGTTTGTACGGCGTCGTTCCTGCCGACACACATCTCTGGTCCCTCCGTTCCTCATTCCGTTTGGCGTTACTTGCCGCTCCTTGGACATCTCCCTTACCGTCTCTCGTAGCTAGCTCGCTTACCTAACACCGTTTAGTCGATTGTCAGCCACTCCTAGGTCTGACGCGATTTTGTCGGCGCGACCCCCCATTTCCGCTGTGCTCAGGCTCATTCGCTCTCCCTCGTCCTCGCGCGTTTCTTTCTTTCCCAGCACCGGCTTCGTTCTTCTTCCCTCTGCCATTAGTTCCCTACTCTCTACAACACTTGTAGGCTAGACGGTCAAATACAAAGAAAAGTTGGCAGCGATTGTTGGTGCGAGAAAAACCATTCACATTGCGAAAGAGTGGTACATCGTTACGAGAGAATTCAATCTTGCCAGCACGAGATCCAGTTCAAGCCAGCATGCAGACCAGTGTCTCCTACACCAATGACGACGCGACTCCTTCCAATTACCAGGATACAAGGAGTCACCTGAAGGTACGTGCGGTACTCGGCCGGCACCCACAAGATGAGCTCGTCCGATGATCCCACCAGCCATCCGTCCTTGAGGGTGGCAGATGTGAGAACTGTAACCGGATTGTTTCCGCGTTCCGAGGCCGGTTGGCAGGCCACGCGGACATCCCACTTGCGGATCGTGGTGTCGTAAGAGCCCGATATGATGAACTGCGCGTCTGGTGTGAACGCCACCGATAGAACAGCTTCGATGTGTCCACGGAGTGTCGCAAGTGGAGTGCCTGTCACTGCATCCCACAGGCGTATGGTGGCGTCCCAGGACCCTGTGACAATCTTGCGACCATCGAGGAACCACGCGACAGACCGAACCGCGCTCGTGTGACCCTCAAGAACGTGGAGGCACTGACCCGTGCTGATGTCCCAAATGTGTGCTGCATTGTCCTCACCGCCAGACACAATTCGCGTGCCGTCAGGTGAGAATGCAGTGGACCAAACTCTCTTATCGTTTGCATGAAGTGGCTCGCACGCTTGTTCTCCAGTGTCTGTCTGCCAGAGATATACGTGACCGCTGTCGTCTCCCGTGGCAATAATTCCATCATCGGGCGAAAATGCGACGGTGTTGGCTCCCTTTTGGCAGATCAGTGGACCAACAGGTAAAGCCTGTCGTGTCGCTGTGTTCCACAAACGTGCCGTGCAGTCTTCCGATGCCGATGCGAGCCAACGCCCATCGTGCGAGAACGCAACAGCCCGGACCGGTTTAGTGTGGCCACACATCAGCTCGCCGGCTGCTGCTCCGCGCGTCCCAAAACTGCATGGTGTGATCCGCCGAGGCCGATGCAATCAGGTCTCCATCTGGCGAGATCGACACAGAAAATACCGACTCTGTGTGCCCAGTCAATGGCGGAAGCGTTGCCTCGCCGATGTGCGCATTCCACACCCGCACTGAGTTGTCGTCGGAGCCGCTGATAATCGAAGTGCCATCGTGCGAGACAACCACCAAGCGTACTGCGTTTTCGTGTGCCGGCATTGGCTGGACGGCCGATTGGCCGCTTCCAGCACTCCAGATCCTGATGGTGCCATCATCAGAGGCTGAGGCGATGTACAGCCCATCCGGTCGGAAGGTGGCCCAGTTGACGTTACCTACGTGA
>Ga0247815_10000762_pt1 | contig 25125 bp, 21 predicted proteins | sample UWRJL194509B1_FD_181014 | JGI IMG/M metagenome (GOLD analysis project Ga0247815, IMG submission 181014) | Plant litter microbial communities from Arlington Agricultural Research Station in Wisconsin, United States - UWRJ-L194-509B-1 | ecosystem: Environmental > Terrestrial > Plant litter >...
TTGGTTATTTTAATTAATGGATTTGCCATTTCGATTTACAATTTTGGATTTAAAAGTACAAAACACTTTTCAATAAATGATAAGTAGTCTAAAATTGATTTTTGTTACAAAAACAGCCATTTATAAGGCTTCGCATTTTTTCGTCAAATTTTTTTAATACTATTATATTTCATTGATTTAAAAACTTGTTATATGATTGTGAAATGTTTTTACATAATTATCATATTTATTAAATTTTGTTGAATTATTTTAATTTTAAATATTAAAAAAATGATAATTATTTAAGTTTATTTAAAAATTTAACTATATTTGTTATCTAATCTTAAATAATCAAAATTATGAAAAACATACAATTATTATCGGGAGTTGCATTAATTGCATTAGCATTTACATCTTGTAAAGATGAAAAACAAGAGAAAGCTCAAAAAACAGTCGATGCTTACGTAGCTTACGTGGATTCGGTTAAAAATGTAAAAGCTGATGATTTGAAAGCCGATTGGGCAACTGTTGAGGCTGAATATGACAGAAAAGCTGCTGAAGCTCAAACTGCACTTGCAGATCTTAAAGACAATTCTGCAGCAACAGAAAAAATAAATGCAAGTAAGGTAAAATACGAAGAGTTCAAAAATGAAATGACTACCGTTCTTGCCCCTCCGGCTCCAAGCCCAAAACAACAATTAAGAAACGCCTTATTTGGTGAAGGAAAAATTGGTGATGATATGAATTTTGACTGGGTAAACGCTAAAAATATTCATAGTGTATACCAACAATTTGTACATACTGTAGAGGATAATAAAGATAAATATTCTCGTGAAGACTGGGATGAAGTAAAATTAATGTACGAAGCACTTGACAGCCGTAAAAATACAGTTGAAAAAGAAGGTCTTACATCTGAAGACAATAGAAAAATTGCAGGTTTGAAAGTAAAATTTGCTCCAATGTATACTCTTAACAGAATGGGAGCTAAATCTGAAGAAAACAAAGAAGCTAAAAAATAATTAAGTAAATTGAATTAGTATTAAAATGACAATCAGAAATGGTTGTCATTTTTTTTATGCCCTAATCACAAAATGTTCTTTTTCCTGCTCGTACCTAAAAAACACAAATCCCCATTGAAAAGTATCAATAGTTACGGTAACTTTTGGATGGTTTTTAATTATTTCCCAGGCTTCCTCCATTTCTGGAGACCAGTGAATGTCATCAAATATCCAAACAGAATCGTTTGTGATAGTGGTTAATAAAAGATCGAAATACGCTAAAGTTGCTTTTTTCGAATGATTACCGTCAAAATATATCAGGTCGTAATCTGTCGATTGAAGGTTTGTACGAACTAAAAAGTCTTCAAATTCGGTTATAATGGTGTCGACATTTTTGCAATCAAAATTGTCTAAATGGTTTTTTGCAACATTTCCGGTTTGCGGACAGCCTTCGAGTGTAATTATTTTTGCTTTTGGATTACCTAACGCTAATGCAGAAGTGGCTAAACCTAATGAAGTTCCTATTTCCAGAACGTTTTTAGGCTGGAAATAATTGGTAACTCTAAAAAGTAACTCGGCACGTTTTGGTGAAATTCCTGCGGTTTTTGCTATTTTAGATATTTGTCTTCTGTTCGATTTAAAAACTTTTGAACCTGCGCCAAAATCTGTTACTTCGATAAAACTCTTATTTTCTAAAAGCGTTTTTCTATAATTTTCCAGAATTGAATATTCAGGTTTTGTTTTTTTATCGTAAAAACACTTCGTCAATAAATTAAATACAAATGGCGAATGTACTCCGTGTTCGTTTTTTGAATTCCAAAGGAATTTTAAATAAGATTTTATCTGAAATAGCATAGAAATAGTTACATCTGGATGCGAAGATAGTAAGATAATGATCAATAGTCAAAAGGGAAGATCTTGTTACTTTAGGTTTAAGATCTTTCAGAGTTCAAAAACACTATATTTGCGAACTTTAATTTAAGCTAATAGTAATACGTTTTTTATGATGTTGAAGGAAGAAATAGAAGGTACAAGTAAGATATCTTCTGAAGAAATTAATCGATGCATTGCTATTTTAGCACAATTGAATACTAATACAGATCAGATATTTGATATTCCGAAAGAACAAAGAATTGCTTTGATCAAAGAAGCCGGAATGTTTTCGCGACCTGACAGAGATGAGTTTTCCCGAAGAGTAAAAGATGGACTTCAGGCTGCCAAACGAAAAAAAGAAAAGAAAGACAAAACCGCACGTAAAGAAACCGGAATTCGTCATGCGCGTGAAGCCAGTATTTTTGTAGCGCCCAAATTATTGGCGCTAAATGATCTTGCCCATAAAGAACAATTAGAACTCGAAACTCCAAGAAATTGCTATGTTTGTAAAACAGAATTTACTAAAATGCATCACTTCTACGATACGATGTGTACCGATTGCGGTGATTTTAATTATGCTAAACGTTTCCAGACCGCCGATGTAAAAGGACAGGTTGCTATTATAACAGGTTCTCGTTTAAAAATTGGTTATCATATTACTCTGATGCTTTTGCGTGGCGGAGCAACTGTTATTGCTACAACCCGTTTTCCGGTCGATTCGGCTTTGCGTTTTGCGAAGGAAGAGGATTTTATGGATTGGGGACATCGCTTAAAAATTCATGGTTTAGATTTAAGACATATACCAAGTGTGGAGATTTTTTGCAATTTTATTGAACAAAAATACGAACGCCTGGATATTTTAATAAATAATGCGGCTCAAACTGTGAGACGACCTGCAGGGTTTTATTCGCATTTAATGCAAAATGAAGAATTGCCAATAAGTGCATTGCCTAAACAAGCGCAGGAATTATTAGGAGATCATTTGAATTGTCTGGACGAATTAAAAATTCTGACAAGTGGCGCTTCATCCAACGAAAATATGCCGGTAACCTGGCACGGACCTGAACCCGGAATTGGTTTACGCGCTTCGGCTCAATTGTCTCAAATTCCGTATTCTTTTGATAATGCATTGGTGGCGAATGAAGTTTTTCCGGAAGGAGAACTCGATGCCGATTTACAGCAAGTCGATTTGCGTAAAACAAATAGCTGGCGTTTGCGTTTAGGCCAAATAGAAACTACAGAAATGATCGAAGTACAATTGGTAAATTCTGTTGCGCCTTTTGTATTGTGTAACCGACTTTCGGAAGTTATGAAAAAAGACAATACGGGGAAAAAACACATCATTAATGTTTCGGCAATGGAAGGGAAGTTTCATCGCTTTTTTAAAGAAGATCGTCATCCGCATACCAATATGGCAAAAGCCGCTTTGAATATGTTAACGCATACGTCATCTAGAACTTTGGCCAAACATGGTATTTTTATGAATGCTGTTGATACTGGTTGGGTAACAGATGAAGATCCTGCCGAATTGGCGAAAAAGAAACAGGAATTAGAAGATTTTCAACCCCCATTGGATATTGTCGATGGCGCTGCACGTGTTATGGATCCTTTGTTTGACGGAATTAATACCGGAAAGCATTGGTGCGGAAAGTTTCTGAAAGATTACAACCCGATTTCCTGGTAGATTTTAGTTTACAGTCCCGGTCTCAGTTTACAGTTTAAAATGAAAAACCACAACAGAATTAAATTTTGTTGTGGTTTTTTTTATTGAAAAACAAATAGATTATCTGTATATATTTACACCATTATTTGCTTGCCATTGCTGTTCAAGATATTCAGCATCTTCACTATTACGTGGGTGAACGCCTAGAACTACGTGACCATTTTTAATTCCGTCTTCATAAACTTTGGCTCGTTCTTCAGGAATTCCGGACCCTACAAGTGCTCCAATTAAGCCTCCTGTAATACCACCTGCACCTGCACCAGCTAATCCTGCCGCAAGCGGACCGGCAACGATTAGTCCTAATCCCGGAATAATAAGGCTAGTTCCTAAAGCTGCAACAACGCCCACAATAGCACCAATTGTTCCTCCAATGGCAGATCCTGTTCCTGCACCTTCGGCTGCTTTTGTTCCTAATTCTGAATGATCATTTTTATCAGAATAATGTTTTTTTCTGGTTTCGTCTGACATTATCAAATTGATTTCGTCTTTTGTGTAACCTCTATCGTTCAAAGTGCTATAAGCTCTTTCGATACTGTCGCGATCTGAAAACATTCCAGTTAATACTTCGCGTTTTGTTCCGTCAGGATTATGTAAATTTTCCATTTTATATATATTTAAAGTGTGAATTTATTTTCACTTTAACAAAGCTCGTAAAATAGATCAAGTATCATTTACACAATTTTTTAGAATCATTATATAATACAATTCTTAGTTTTATAAAAAGGATAGTGCTTTTTTATGATTATTTCATTTGTGACTATTTGTATAGAAAAAGAAAAGCCACAACAAAATTGAATTCTGTTGTGGCTTTTGTATAATGTAAAGTTGTTGTTTTAGTTGTTTACTTTGATCAATTTAACATCGAAAATAAGAACTGCTCCTCCGGGAATTTTTTCTCTGCCACCGTTTCCGTAAGCAAGTCTTGAAGGAACTAAAAGAATACCGCTTCCTCCAGTCTTGAAAAAAGGAATTCCTTCTGTCCAGCCAGGTATAACTTCGAATAAGTTAAAAGAAATTCCATCTGAATTACTTTGGTCAAATACAGTTCCGTCAGTAAATGCACCTTTATATGCTACAGTAACATTTGATTTTGCAGTAGGTTGGGTTCCTGTTCCCGGAACATCGATTACATAATACAAACCAGATTCAGTTCTTTGAGCTGTTAGTTTGTTTTTTGCTATGTAATCAGTGATTTCTTTCTCGTTTTCAGCAGTATAATCTTTTTGGTCATCTTTCGAACAAGAAATAAAAAGCGTTAACGCTAATAATGAAGTTAAAAGGTATTTCATAAAATGTGGATTTTTTAAGAGCGCTAATATAATAAAGTTTTCAGTCTCAGTCTCAGTCTCAGTTTTCAGTTTTGTTTGAGGATATTAGATGCTACATCCAAATTTATTCGGATTGTTGATCATGTAATTGATAAGTTTTCCAATCTCAATATTTTTCATGTTCAGGATGTCAAATTTTTCCTGATTGATATATTCGCATTTAAGTGAATATTCTAACCACACGTTAGTTTCTGAATTTTCGGCATCACTGTCAGTCAATTTACTTATAAAGTGATTTACATATCTTCTTTTTCGATATGCTTCTGCAATATTTGCTGAAACGCTTCTTGAAGAGCGTCTTATCTGATCAGTTAATGAGTATTTTTCTTCTTTTGGAAAATCTTTAGAAAGTTCAAAAATTTCCATAGCAATTTCAAAAGACTTTTTATAAGCCAACAATTCTTTAAAATCCATTTCTTTCTTTTTTACAAAAATAGCAAAAAGAAAGAAAAGGATTACTTTTAAGGAATTACATTTACAATATCATACTGAAAACTGCCACTGAGACTGAAAACTAAAAAACTACCCTTCAATTTTAGCCGAAAGCTCAAACCAACGTTCTTCTTTCTGATCTATTTTATTGATGATGTTTTGTAATTCGTTTGCTTTTTTCTCGATATCAGCATCTGCTACTTTTCCGTCAGAGAATAATTGTTCGATCTTCGTTTTGTCGATTTCAAGATCTTTAATTTCTCTTTCTAGCTTTTGATATTCTTTTTGCTCGTTGAAAGTCAGGTTTCCTGTTGGATTGTTTTGTTTCCAGTCTTTCTTTTCGGCTTTGTTTTCTTCTTTTTGAGCAACATCGGCACTGTCTTCGTAAGCTCTGAAATCAGAATAGTTTCCTGGGAAGTTTTCAATGACTCCTTGCCCTCTAAATATGAATAGATGATCGACAATTTTATCCATAAAATAACGGTCGTGAGAAACTACTAATAAACATCCTGGATAATCTAAAAGGAAACTTTCAAGAACGTTTAGCGTAACAATATCCAAATCGTTTGTTGGCTCATCCAGAATTAAAAAGTTAGGATTCTGAATTAAAACCGTACATAAATACAAACGTTTTAATTCTCCACCACTTAATTTTTCTACAAAGTCATATTGTTTTTTGGCATCAAAAAGAAAACGTTCCAGCAATTGTGAAGCCGAAATCATTCTGCCTTTTGAAAGCGGAATAAATTCTCCGTATTCTTTAATAATATCAATAACACGTTGTCCCGGTTTTGGATTGATTCCGGATTGTGTATAATAACCAATTTTTATTGTTTCACCTTTTACCACGCGGCCGCTATCTAACGGAAGTGTTCCGGTTAAAAGATTCAGGAAAGTAGATTTTCCAGTTCCGTTTTTACCAATAATACCAATACGTTCTCCACGCTGAAAATCAAAACTAAAGTTATCCAGAATAACATGTTCCTTGAATTTTTTCGAAATTTTGTGAAGCTCGATAATCTTGCTTCCCATACGTTCCATATTAATTTCAAGTTCGACTTTGTTTTCACGACGACGACTTTGCGCTTTTTCTTTAATTACATAAAAATCATCCTGACGCGATTTCGATTTTGTCGTTCTCGCTTTTGGCTGGCGGCGCATCCATTCTAATTCTTTAGTAAATAGATTTTTTGCTTTGTCAACGCTGGCATTTTCTGAGGTAATTCTTTCTTCTTTTTTCTCTAAATAATAAGAGTAGTTTCCTTTGTATTGGTATAATTTTCCGTTGTCCAATTCGATGATTTCATTACAAACACGCTCCAGAAAGAAACGGTCGTGCGTAACCATAAACAACGTAATATTTTCTTTTGCAAAATAACTTTCAAGCCATTCGATCATTTCAAGATCAAGGTGGTTGGTAGGCTCATCGAGAATCAATAAATCAGGACGATTGATTAGAATAATCGCCAATGAAAGACGCTTTTTTTGTCCACCCGAAAGATTTTTTACTTTCAATTTAAAATCTTCCAGTTTTAATTTGAAAAGAATTTGCTTGTATTGTGTTTCAAAATCCCACGCATTATGTTGGTCCATTCCGTCAAAAGCTTTTTGATACGCTTCTTCATCATCTGGATTTTCAAGTGCTTTTTCGTATTTTTCAATTACTTTTAAAGTCTCATTATCTGAGGCGAAAATACTTTCTTCGATAGTCAGTTCTTCCTGCAAATTGTTGTTTTGCGATAAAAAAGCCATTTTAATACCTTTTCTTAAAACTACCTGACCAGTATCTGGTTCGTCTAAACCGTTAATAATGCTCATAATGGTTGTTTTTCCAGAACCATTTTTGGCAATAAAAGCAATTTTTTGGTCTTTATTGATTCCAAATGAAATGTTGTCAAAAAGTGTTTTTTCGCCAAACGACTTCGATATATTTTCTACAGATAAGTAATTCATGTTTTTAATTTGCTTTAAATCAGATAGTTGCAATGTATTTAAACATGCAGGTCTCTAATTTAGTCTCTCGTTTTAAAAGACTGATTTTCTTTATTTAAGCGGCAAAGATACCCTTTTGAGCGTAACAAAAAAAAATAGCACGAGGCTATCTTTTTACTTTGGCATTATCTTACTGGAAAACTTTAATGTATGAATAGTTTTTTAGGTTCTCGACGTAATGAAGGAATTAACATTATGTTTTAACGTGTTAGCTTTTTTGACTTTTTTTAACATGAAAATTTTAACGTGTTAAGTTTTTTAATTTTTTTTGACATGATATAAAAAACATGTTACAAATATCTCAGTTATTTAAACTTAAATTTTTGTGGTGCATTATGTAAGAAGTCATATAAAGCTGTATTAATATAAAAATTTTCTTTTCCTATTTTATGTAATGTTAACAGTTCAAGTTGTATAAGTTGATCTAAGTATTTTGAAGCTGTTTGTCTTGTAATAGCCAAATCTTGTACTAGAAAATCAATTTTGGTATAAGGATGTTTAAATAAATTATTGATTAAATCTTGAGAATATATTTTTGGTAAATTGGTTCGGATTTTTTGTTTATAATCCATCATTAATTTTTTAATTCCTCTAATTATACCAGTAGTTTGAATTGATGTTTGTTCTATTGCCTCAAGAATAAATAAAATCCAAGGCTCCCAATTCTGAGTTATTCTGGTTTCTTGTAATAAGTGATAGTAATTTCCTTTGTTTTGATTTATATATCTGCTTAAATAAAGGATTGGTAAGTGAAGTAAATCTTCTTTTACAAGATATAAAATATTAATTATCCTGCCAGTTCTACCGTTGCCGTCATAGAAGGGATGAATACTTTCAAACTGATGATGTATAATTGCCATTTTGACAAGTGCGTCAATATCAGTCAGAGAATTATCGTTAATAAAAGTTTCTAAATTAGTCATCAGAGTAACAATCTCATCATGATTTTGTGGTGGAGTATAAATTGTTTCGCCAGTTTCACCGTTTTTAAGTGCAGTACCCGGAAGTTTTCTAAAGCCTGACTTGGTTTCCTCAAGTATACTTTGAATTTCTATAATTTGGTTACAAGTAATAAGTTGTTTTTTACGAACAATAGTGAATCCTTCTTTTAAAGCAGAAGCATAGTTATAAACTTCTTTGGCGGCTGAGCTTGCAAATTGTTGCGCTATGTTGTCACTACTGAATAGTTCGTCATGTGTTGTAATGATATTTTCAATTGCAGAACTGTCCTTTGCTTCTTGTAGAGAAAGTGTATTTAAGATAATAACTTCATTTGGAATAGTTTCGGCAACTCCATTGAGCTCTGCAAGTGCCTTGTGTGCCAATGCTAATTTTTTAAGCACTACCTTACTTTCTACTTCTTGTTGTAAAGGCAATAACGGAAGGGAATATTGGCTCATTTATGTTATTTTTTATTATCAGTTTTAAGCTGATTCATTATTAGTGAAATCAATTTTTTAAACATATTTATTTAGAATTGTAAATCTAAGTAATTTTAGAACATCTGCTTTGTCATCCAATAGCTTCATTTAAAAATTAGGTAAGTCTTTCCTCGAGCAAATCTTTCCAAATTATAAAACCTTTCTTTTCATCTGAATAGTCGTGAAGAATTCGGCTAAAATTGTCTGATGGATTTTGTATAAAAACTTGACGCCCGTTATTTCTTATGATATTTAAGTATTTGTCAACTTGCTTTAATTTATCAGGTAATGATTTTTTATCATTGTCAAAATGCCAAATATAAGTTGCTTCCTCTGTGTTTAATGTTTCTAAAACAATGTGAAAACCTGTTTTTCCTGCTAGAAGAAATACAAATGAAAAAGGACTTAATACAAATCGAATTTTGAGGATAGTCCGTTGGTGATGATCGGCTAAATATTGTAAATGTTTCAGATGTTTATATTTTTGATTCTGTAAAAAATCATTTAATAATTCGTCTCCAGAATCATAAAGGTTTATGTTGCTTTTATTTTGTAATTCCTTTATATCTAATAAAGAATTCTCTTCTTCTACAGGATTTGTCTTATTTAGGAAAGCCTTTGAAACAAATTTAAATTTTACACTTTCAATCAACTCTTTATTTATCTTCTTTAAATCATTGGAAAATGCTGACTGTGAAATTAGTTTTCCGTCTTCAAATTCCGCATGAATCGTAACTGTAATGTTTTTAGTTTTAAGGGTTTTAGAAAAGTAGGATTTCAAAACTTCAAATTCAGGCCTGATTTCAAGATTTTCAATATCAAATACAAGTTCAGTTTTCATTTCCGGAACATTATATTTAAAAATGATGCTTCCGTATAGGAATTCAAGATTTTCAAAGCCAATTTTTATTTTTCTATCAATAATAAAATTACTTTCCGAAAGAATTTCTTCTTCAGGTTCATCAAATAAGGTTACTTGCTTATCAATCTTCCTGTAATATACGTTTCTTTTTAAAAACATTTTATTTAGATAATCGATCTTGATATCACGATAATCATAAATAGTTGGAATAATTTCAGAACGCTGTACTCTGCCAATATATTGAATCAATTTTCCTTCAAAGGAAAAAGGATAAACTAAAAAGAGACAATTGGCATTTTGCAAATCGGTTCCCTCTCCAAAGAACTGTCCTGTCGTAATTAATACTTGGTAATTTTCTTCTTTTAATAATTTCCATTTAGAGTTTCTGCTGCTTTCAGAATCTTCTCCACTTAACGTAACTACTTCGTAAGATTGTTTTAAGTATTGATAAATAGATTCAATATGTTCTTTACGCTCTGTGATAATAACAATTTTCTTGTCTGATTTTAATTCATTTATAATATCATGAAGAATTGCTTTGTTTCTGGTAGAATCATGAGTTAGAATTTTTGATAATGTTTCAAATTTGTCTGTTTTAGAATTGAAGGGCACATCAAGGACTGTATTTTTAATAATAATTTTTGGCTTTTTAGCAGTACTTATTTCGTTGAGCTTTATTTCAGCAATTACTTCGCCCATATGGATAGAAATCAATTTGCCGTCATTGTACTTTCTAAAAGGAGTTGCTGTTAAACCATAAAAATAAAATGAATGAAGTTTTGAAACTGTATTCCTAAATGTTTCAGCAGGAATATGATGACATTCATCTACTATAATAGTTCCAAACGAATTTAAAAGTTTTGCACCGTTATTTTTTTCTAATTCTTTTGATAAACTTTGGATCATGGCAACTGTTATTTGTTTTCCAACTTTGACTTTGCCCTGTCCAATTTTTCCAATTTCATTTTTTGGAATCTCCAAGAAAGTTTCTATTCGCTCTATCCACTGGTCTGCAATTTGTTTGCGATGTGTAATAATTAAGGAAGGTTGTTTTTTATCGGCAATAATTTTTAGTCCAAGAATTGTTTTTCCGGAGCCTGGTGGGGCAACAATAACACCAAGATCTTTTTTTGCAATAGTATTAATTGCTATTTGTTGGTGTTCTCGGAGTTGTGCGTTGAATAAAAAAGAAACCTCATTAAGCTTTTTTCTTTCATCTTTAAAATCGAATTCAATTTTTTTTTCTCTGCAAAATCGAATTATTTTTCCAATAAAACCTTTCGGAATTGTTATTTCATTTTCATTTTCTTCAATCAGTTTGAAATAACGTTCTTTCCCGAAAATACTTTTACCCATTTTCTTTTTTATGATAAATTCAGAATTCAAGAAGTTTAATTCTTCTTTAAGAAAATTTATAAGTAAAGTTGGAATAGCGTTGCGATTCATTTTTACAACATTGTTCCATCGTATGGTTAATTTTTTATTATATAATGTCGATGCAGTAGAATCTGGAATGTTCTGTGATTTATTTTGAGTGTTGTATAATTCATTAAGTTGTATTGTGGAAATCTTTCGAATTTTCTTTAAAAATTCCCATTGATCTGAGATTGGTTCTAGGTTTTCAATATTAATAAAACAACTATTCCCGTTTTCAAATGTTCTCTTATACAGAGGAAGTGCTATTAAGTTTCCAAATCCTTTACCGGAAAGGAAATCTTGGTTAGGAAACATTCTGTCAAAGCTTGAGCTTTTATCAAATAAAGAAAAAACACCGGTTTCTAATAATATAGAAATAAATATTTGCCTGCTTTTTAGGGCAGGATAAGGCTGTTCAAAAAAGATCCAAACATGTCCGCCTTTCCCCGATCGAGAACGTTCTAAATATGCTGGTATGTCTTTTTTATTGCAAGCATTTATAAAATTTTTACAGTCATTGACCCAGTCAACTTTATCAAAATCAGCGACAATAAACCAAGATGTATTGTCTTTAAGTAAAGGATACACTCCAATATGTTGTTCTCCGTTTAAATGTTTTTCAATTTCTTTTTCTGTAAAAGGTAAGTATTCTTTATCTGTGTAGGTTTGAAAAGTACCTCCCTTCATTTTATGAGCTCTGTACTGATAAGGATCATAAAAATACGCAGGCATATAGCCATTTTTATTTCCTTTTTCCCATCTAACAGCAAATAGATCTTCTCTTCCTATGAAAAGAGATTTGAAAAGTTGAATATTATTTAATGAAACAGAAGACATAGTTTTATTGTTGGGTTAAACTATTTAAGTCAGTTACAAATGTATTAAAGGAAAAGTAAGAATTTTATTTCTATGCACTTAATTTATTGTATTTATATCGCTATTTGCGAATTATTTATGGAGATAGGAATTTAGAACAGGACTTAAATCAATGCGATGAATTTGGTGCGGAACATTAATAATAGGTTTTCGAACCAAAGATTCATTGGTTAAGTAATAATGTAAGCCATCTTGAGTCGCGATTCCTTCTATCTGAAGAATGGGAAATTTAATAGTCATCCTGCGTTTGTTTCCGGATAAAAAATCATTGTTTTTATAATCGTATAAAAGATATAAAAATGGTTTTCCAATTTTAGAATAACCGCAAAGCACTACGAGTTTTTTTGATTCTAAATAAGTAGCGCCCGTTATCAAACCTTTAGTATCAAGCGTATGTTTTAGTTGTGCAACGTGATCGCCGGATTGGTTGGGTAAAACATAAATACTGGTTTTAGAAGAACTCCATTGTTTGGTAAACAAATAAATACTGTCTTTTGAAACGATAAAGGCTTCACAATCAAAATTGGTTGTATTTGCTTTCTTAGCAGATAAATCAGTTTGATCAGAATATCGAAATGAAATGTTTTCAATAATTGGATTTCCTTCTAAAAAAGATTTTTTTTCAATTTTCAGAATATTCAAATCTGTTCTGCTTCCCGAAGCGTTATTTCCGAAATCTCCAATATATATGTGAGTACCGTCCTGAGAAATCTCTTCCCAATCATGGTTTACTACTTTATCTAATACAATCTTTTTCCTGATTTTGCCCAAAGAATCTAATCCGTAGATCGTTTTGTCGTGATCGTCATTGTGCGTCCATAATAAAGTATCGAAAGCAATTAATCCTGAAGTTTCATGAATAGAATCGCTTAGTTTGATAGAGTATTCAGGTTTTATTTTAAAATTTTTATACAAGCAGCTTCCATCATTTACTGTTGCGTCCGGATTATAATTTTTAGAAAGAGGATCTGTACAACCCCTAATTTGTGCATAACCCGATGAAAAAATCAGGCAGAAGAATAAAATCGTTTTTATCATGGTCTGCAATATTAAATTTGCATAACATAAAAGTAAAGTTTTAAAGAATAGCTTTAAATACTATTGAAAAATATAATTAAAATGGTATTTTGCGGTGCTGATTCATCAGATTTTTATTTAATATTTGTAGGTATAATTCTTCAGTATGAAAATTTTACAAAGACTGTCACATTACCGTTTTTCACGCTATTTTAAACTTTTGTTTGTTTTAGTGGATGTGGTATTGTTAAATGTCGCTACAATACTTTCTGCATTTGCCCGATTTGGCAGTTTAGATAAACTTTTGTCTAAAGAAGAAAGAACAGTTTCGTTATTGGCAATTTTAATCTGGGTAGCATTATTACTTCAAAATGATTCTAACCGAAGTATACGGGTTGAGCCTGTAGAATCGATATTGGTAAGAACCATAAAAAAGCTAATCATTCATGCCGCTTTAATATCTATTTTTGTCGTTTACCTAAAATATACTGATATCTCGAGACTCAGATTGGCTTATTTTTATCTGATTTTCTTCGGATTACTGATGATTTCCCGTTATTTATCAATGAAGCTCTTAAAATACATCAGGGCAAAAGGTTATAATTTTAAAACTTTTATTGTGGTAGGAGCCAATCCGTCAGGAGAAAAAATCCGAAAAATATTAGCCAAAGATTTAACGTACGGATATCGTTTTTTAGGTTTTTTTGATGAACAGATCGATGATAAAATTTTAGATCCAAAATCGGTTTTAGGAAAGTTTGATGCCATTAAGGAATTTGTTCTCGAAAAGAAGGTCGATGAAATGTATGTCGCCTTGCACATTGACAATATTGAAGTAATCAACGAATTGACAAGGATTTGTGAACAAAACATGGTGCGAATCAAGTTTATTCCTGATTTTCAGCTTTACACAAAATCAAGTAAAGTCGAGGTTGCTTTTTATGAAAACACGCCTGTATTAATGTTCAGGACAGAACCTCTGGAATTTCCGGTAAACAGACTTGTAAAAAAAGTGTTCGATATTTGTTTTTCGGCGTCTGTAATTTTATTGGTTTTTCCTTGGTTGTTTCCAATTATAATGCTGATAATTAAATTGGAGTCACCAGGACCAATCTTTTTTAAACAAGAACGTTCAGGCCGTGATAATCGATCTTTTATGTGTTTTAAATTCAGAAGCATGTATGTAAACGGTTTAGCGCATAGAAAACAAGCCGAAAAAGGGGACAGCCGTATTACTAAATTTGGTTCTTTTATTCGTAAAACAAGTATTGATGAACTGCCACAATTTTTTAATGTTTTATTGGGCGATATGTCTATAGTAGGGCCAAGGCCGCATATGGTAAATCTGGCAAAAGAATATAGTGATTTGATTAATAATTATCTGGTTCGCCAATATGCCAAACCCGGAATCACAGGCTGGGCGCAGGTTAATGGTTTTCGTGGAGAAACAAAAGTATTAAGCGATATGGAAAGTAGAGTGGAATTTGATATTTGGTATATCGAAAACTGGAGCTTGGTACTGGATATAAAGATCATCATAAAAACAGTCATCAATATATTCAAAGGCGAAGAAAACGCGTACTAATGCCGTTTATCAGAATTTAAAAAACTGATTATTACTAATTACTTCTTTTAGATTAGAAATACTTTCGACTTTTATTTTTTCATTAAAAGAAGCAATGTGTTTCATATGATGTACATCAGTTCCTGAAAAGTCATACATTCCTTTTTTAAGCAGTTCTTCTGCAATTCTGGTTATTCTTTCGCCATAATATCCTACTGTAGAAAGCAAATTCAGCTGAAACAAACATCCTGCTTTTTTTAGTTTTTCATATTCACTAAAGTCTTTTCGGTAATATAAATAACGTTCAGGATGTGCCAGAACCGGAATATATCCTGCAACTTGCAACTCAAAAAGTGTTTTGTATAAATGCATCGGAGCGCTTTGATAAGATATTTCTACCAATACATAATTATCTTTTAAGGTCAGCAGTTTTTCGGTTTTAAAATGACTTTCAAACCAATCATCCATAAAATATTCGGCTGCAGCCTGAAAAGGAATTTTGATATTGCTTTCTTCCAGCAAAAACGCAGTTTCCTTGTGCTTTTCGATAATAATTTCCGAAGTATTATTCCATATATAATGACTTATATGAGGCGTAGTAATAACCTGAGAAATTCCAATTTCCTGAAGTGCCCTGATAAGTTTTGCGGTGTCAGTTATGGTTTTAGCACCATCATCAATTCCCGGTAGTAAATGCGAATGAATATCGATATAATGATCAGAAAGAAGATTTTTTAAAACGGGTTTTGATTTTAAGAAGGATAGCATGTTGCAAAAGTATAGAAATGGAAAGAATTTGTTATGGTTATTTTTTAATGTAACAAATGTAACCGAACATTTCAGAATTATATTATATTTGAGATTGCTATAAAACTACTATTTTATGAAAATTAAAGAAAATTTATACAGTCAAAGGATTATTTCTATTGATGCTTTACGCGGAATTACAATTTTTGTTATGATTTTTGTAAATGAGTTAGCCAGTATTTCAAATGTTCCGCAATGGATGAAACACATGCCGGCTGATGCTGATGCAATGACTTTTGTAGATGTTGTTTTTCCTGCTTTTTTATTTATTGTAGGAATGTCGGTTCCTTTTGCTTTTAATGCGCGATTGCTCAAAGGAGATAGCGCCAAAACAATCTGGACACATACTTTAAAAAGAGCTTTAGCCTTAATTATCATTGGTGTTTTTATGGTGAATGCAGAATACGGTTATGATGCCACAAAAATGATTATTGCACCAGTTTTCTGGGCACTTTTAGCTTATGCAATGCCAATCCCGATTTGGAATAAATACGGTAAAGATTTTCCGGTTTGGTTAAAAAACACCTTACAATATGGTGGAATGTTAGTTCTGGTTGCATTGTATTTTTTATATGTTCAGGATACGGGCGAAATCGGGATGACACCAAAATGGTGGGGAATTCTGGGTTTAATAGGTTGGGCGTATCTTTTTACAGTAGTATATTATTGGGTTGTTTCCGGAAATTTATGGGCAATGATTGCTTTTTTAGTAGTTTGTGTTGCTGCAAATACAATCAATTTAACCGAAGGATCTTTTATACAGCAGACTTTCTGGTTGAGTTTTATTGCCGGACATCTCACGCATGCTGCATTAGTTTCGGCAGGAGTAGTAATTTCGTTATTGTTTTTTGATCGAAAAGTTGCCGCCAAAATCAATTGGGCAGTAATGGGTTTTGCTGTTTTATTTTTTGTAACAGGATATTTGTTAAGACCTTATTTTGGAATTTCAAAAATAAAAGGAACTCCATCCTGGACGATGTTTTCTGCAACAATTTGTACTGTTTTATTCTATTTTCTGTATTGGTTAATGGAAATTAAAAAGATTACCAAATGGAGTAATTTCTTTATGCCTGCAGCGGCAAATCCGTTATTAATTTATATTTTGCCGGGCGTAATTTATTATTTCTGCAAAGCTTTTAATATTCATATTATTCCGGGATATTTCCGTGTAGGAGTTCCGGGAATTATCTGGGCATTGGTATTTTCGACGATTATGTTGTTTGTGATGAAATTATGTAATAAGTATAAAATTCAATTGCATTTGTAATGAGAGTTTAACCGCAAAGAGCGCTAAGATTTACGCAATCCCGATAGCTATCGGGACGCTAAGTTTTTTTTTAAGCTGGATTTTAATATGCTCGCAAAGTCGCGAAGACGCAAAGTTTTTTTTGAATTATAGTTTTGGAAATCTTGTTAATCTTGTAATCAGTGGCAAAAAAACAACCGCAAAGGCCGCTAAGATTTACGCAATCCCGATAGCTATCGGGACGCTAAGTTTTTTTAAGCTGGATTTTAATATGCTCGCAAAGTCGCGAAGACGCAAAGTTTGTTTCTACATTGAGTTTGTATAAATGAAGTTCGCAAAGTGATAAACACAAAGCTTTGCGAACTTAGCGTTTTTTATTAAACCTTCATAATTAAAAAACCTTAGCGCCCTTTGCGGTTAAATTCTCATTTCAACCTGAAAACTGAAACAATTCTACTTAATCATAACTGATTTTATTTCTAAAAATGCTCCCGAAACCGGATTGTAATTCACAAAATTGAATTTGCAAAGATTGTGAATGTCTAAAAGTTTCCCGTCAGGTAATCCGTCTTGTTTAAAATCAGACCACGGAATTTTTACGGTTGTAAATTTTTTAGGAGAAGAAGATAAATCAACTCGCGGATGCGAACCTCCATGCACGCAACCTGTTCCTTCGTTATTACCTTCGCGGGCTTGCAGTTTTATTAAATGAGAAGATTTATAAGTGATGGTGACAAATTTAGAATTATCAGATAAGTTTGTAGGAACGCCATCGTTCGAATTAGAATCTGTAATCAGGACATTCAATTCAATTTCACCAACCGGATTATCTTTTGCTGTTACTTTTATAATGCCTTTTTCCTGACCAACACGATTAATAGTTTCCTGATTTTCTAAAGCTTGCCCGGCAATATACCAGGTTGAGGTTTTGACTAAATCCTTTTCTGAATCTTTTTCAATAGAAACAAATCCGGATATAAAAAGTCCTATTGCCAGAAGTAAAAACAAGGATTTAATCTTAACTGGCATTTTGTTTTTCATGGAAATGAAATTAGTATTCAAACTCAAAAATATACTTTTTTATCATCTGTCAGGATTTTCTTTTTTTATTATTTCTAAAATAGCTTCTGTTTTAAAAATAATTTTAAATTTGTAAGAAGTTGTTTCTTAAAGTTTTACGAAATGAAAAAGCTAAAATCTCTTATAGTTTTATTTTTCTTTTTTCTAACGTCATTTTGTTATTCGCAAAATGATTCAATCGCGAACAGTAAAAAAGATATTTTAGATGTTTTGTATAGACTCTTTCATGAAAAAGATTCACTTCGAATAAATTCTGATAAAAAAGTTGCTTTTTCGCTGCTTCCTGTTCCTATAGATGCAAATAAAAATGCGGGATTAGTGGTTTCGTTTCTTACGACTTTTTATCTGGGAGACAGCAATACCACGAGAATGTCTCAGGTTACTTTTTCGCCTTATTTTAGTTTTACCAAACAGTATGTTTTTCCTGTTCAATCCTATATTTATACCAAAGACAACAACTGGAATTTTATTGGAGATTATCGTTTTATGATTTATCCTCAGGATACTTACGGATTGGGAGGCCATAATACTGACAAAGAAATGTCGACTCTGGATTATCAACAATGGCGTTTTTATCAATTTGCAACCCGAAAAATTATTGGAGATTTTCGGCTGGGATTAGGATTCTTGTATGATAATTATCAAAATATTTCTGAAGAATCTTATATTGATGATCAAACGGATTATGTGAAATATATGAACGGAGATTTCTCTGATGAAACTTCTTTTGGTGTCGCCATTCAGGGATTGTACGATTCGAGAAAAAACAATGTAAATCCGGAACAGGGTTTGTATGTCGAAGCAGATTATAGAATAAATACCAGTGGAGTAAACGGCGAAAAGTGGAAATCTTTTTATTTTGATGCCCGAAAATACCATTCTTTTAGTAAATACAAGCATAGAGTTCTCGCTTACAGAGCATTTTATTGGTCTACTTTTGGCGGAAAACCACATTATCTTGATTTGCCCAGTATAGGCTGGGATCGTGACGGAAAAACAGGTCGGGGTTTTACCAGAAACAGATTCCGTAGTAATGCATTGCTTTATTTTGAAAGCGAATACCGAACCGATATTTCTAAAAACGGATTTTGGGGTGCTGTATTTTTCACAAATCTTTCTTCGGTTTCTAAGTTGGATACTTATGATTTCAAAAAATGGAATCCTGCTGCAGGCGCTGGTTTACGCATCAAATGGAACAAGCAAAACAATAGTAATCTCGTTCTGGATTTTGGTGTAAGTAAAAACGATTGGTCATTGCGATTGGGTTTGGCCGAAAATTTCTAACTTTCCAAAAAATCAATCCCTTCGTTTTTCATGCAATTATCGGTAATTATTCTTAATTATAATGTGCGTTACTTTCTGGAACAATGCGTTTTAAGTGTTCAGAGCGCGATCTCGACGCTTGATGCCGAAATTATTGTAGTCGATAATAATTCGTCAGACGAGAGTGGTTTGATGATGAAAACTAAATTTCCTGACGTAAAATTAATTCAGAATACGGCAAATTTTGGTTTCCCAAAAGGCAATAATATAGGAGTAGAGCAAGCTTCAGGAAAATACATTTGCATTTTAAATCCCGATACTGTTGTTGCCGAGAATACTTTTGTAAAGATTTTGGCTTTCGCCGAAAGGCAAATCAATCCCGGAATTATAGGTTGCCAATTAATCGATGGAACTGGAGAATTTCTGCCAGAAAGCAAACGCGGCATTCCAACGCCCTGGGTTGCTTTTACAAAAATTTCAGGATTGTATAAAGTTTTTCCAAAATGGAAACTTTTCAATCAATATTATGCCCAGCATTTAGATAAAGATCAAACGGGAAAAGTCGATATTTTGGTAGGCGCTTTTATGTTTTTAGAAAGAGAATTATATATAGAACTGGAAGGTTTTGATGAAAAATGTTTCATGTATGCAGATGATATCGATTTGTCGTATCGTGCGTTACAAAAACAGAAATCGAATTTTTACTTTCATGAAACTACCGTTTTGCATTATAAAGGAGAAAGTACGGTGAAAGACGAAAAATACATGAAACGTTTTCAGGAAGCCATGAATTTTTTCTATCAAAAGCATTTTAAGAAATCCTGGTTTTTTGAATTTTTTATCCAAATTGGCATTTGGTTTTTCTCTTTTATAAAAATGTTTCAGGGAAAAACGAAGCCAAAACCGTTGCCTGAAGGTGTGGTTTTTTACTCTTCAAATAAAAATTTGTCTGAAAAATTACCTTCTATTTTAAAAAATAAAGTGCTGTTTATCGATTTAAAAAAAGAAAAAATGGTAAATTCGTCCCTGATTTTTAAGGGTAAAAGTGTTGAGATTATTTTGGATAATCAGTATGTTTCGTTCAAAAAATGTATCAAAATCATAAAAACTCTTAAGGATAAGAACGTTACTTTTAAGATTTTCCCCAAAAACACAAATTTTATTATTGGGAGTAATTCCCGTAATGACAGAGGGCAAATTATAAAAATTGAGTAAAAAATTATATTAAGTGTAATTTATATTTAAAATATTCAGTAATTTCGCAATCAGAAAATCAAAATCATCCTTTAGATTAACAATATGGCAAGATTTGAATTAAAACTTCCTAAAATGGGAGAGAGTGTCGCTGAAGCAACTATTACCAACTGGTTGAAAGAAGTAGGAGACAAAATTGAAGCTGATGAAGCAGTACTGGAAATTGCGACTGATAAGGTCGACAGTGAAGTACCAAGCGAAGTTTCGGGAATTTTAGTTGAACAATTGTTTGGCAAAGACGATTTGGTTCAGGTAGGACAAACCATTGCAATTATTGAAACTGAAGGTGATGCACCAGCTGCAAAAGCTCAGGAAGCTGCTGCTCCGGCAGAAGTTGCTGCACTTGAAGCAATAATCGAAACGGCTAAAGAAACAGTTGCTGCTCCGCAGGATTTCTCAGGATCAGATAAATTCTTTTCTCCGCTAGTAAAAAATATTGCCAAAGAAGAAGGTATTTCTGTAGCTGAATTAGAAAGTATTGCCGGTTCAGGAAAAGATGGCCGCGTAACAAAAGAAGATATTTTAAAACATATTGAAAACCGTAAATCAGGTGTTGAAACGCCAAAAGCGGTTGTAGAGGCTCCAAAAGCAGTACAGCCTGTAGCTGCTCCGGTTCAAAAAAGCCAACAAGCAGTTCCGGTTTCTGTAAACGGAGGTGACGAAATCATCGAAATGGACAGAATGCGTAAACTGATTTCAGGATACATGACAGCTTCGGTACAAACTTCGGCTCACGTACAATCGTTTATTGAAGTTGATGTAACGAATATCGTAAAATGGAGAGAGAAAGTAAAAACAGCTTTCGAACAAAGAGAAGGCGAGAAGCTGACTTTTACACCAATTATGATGGAAGCGGTTGCAAAAGCATTGAAAGATTTCCCTGGAATGAATATTTCTGTAGATGGTGATTATATCATCAAAAAGAAAAACATAAATTTAGGAATGGCTGCAGCTTTACCAAACGGAAATTTAATTGTGCCTGTAATTAAAAATGCAGATCAATTGAACTTGGTTGGAATGGCAAAAGCGGTTAACGATCTAGGAAACCGTGCAAAAGCAGGAAAACTTAAACCAGACGATACGCAAGGCGGAACTTACACGGTGACGAATGTGGGGACTTTTGGTAGTGTTTTTGGTACGCCAATTATCAATCAGCCACAAGTAGGTATTCTTGCTCTTGGTGCGATTCGTAAAGTGCCAGCGGTTATCGAAACTCCTGAAGGTGATTTTATCGGAATCCGTCAAAAAATGTTCCTTTCACACTCTTACGATCACAGAGTGGTAGATGGAGCTTTGGGTGGAAGTTTCGTAAAAAGAGTAGCAGAATATTTAGAAGCTTTTGATATTGACAGAGATTTCTAAAATCAGATAAAAATAAATTCAAACCCGGAAAATTTTAATGATTTTCCGGGTTTTTTGTTTTGTAAGAAAAGGTTAAGAAATGAAGAAAGCCAATCTTTAAGAACGAATTTAAAAGTTAAAATCATTAAATTGACTTGATTTTTGTTTAAAAAAATCAAGAATAAAAGAGGAAATTCGGCTTTAAAAATTACATTTGTAATCTTATAAAATTAAAAAATGGAACTGAAACTCAACAAACCAATTTGCTTTTTTGATCTTGAAACAACCGGAATTGATATAGGTAAAGATCGAATTGTAGAAATTTCGATATTCAAAGTTTTTCCAAACGGAAATAAAGAAAGTAAAACCTGGTTAGTGAATCCTACGATTCCAATTCCGCCACAAACCACCGCCGTTCATGGTATTACCGATGAAAAAGTAGCGAATGAGCCAACTTTTAACGAATTGGCACCGCAAATTCATAATATGATTAAGGATAGCGATTTGGGAGGTTTTAATTCAGACCGTTTCGATATTCCGCTTTTGGCAGAAGAATTGCTTCGTGCCGGAGTCGATTTTGATATGAAAAATAAAGTGTCAGTAGATGTACAGACTATTTTTCATAAAATGGAAGAGCGTACTCTAAGTGCTGCATTGAAATTTTATTGCGGAAAAAGTCTTGAAAATGCCCATTCTGCTGAAGCAGATACTATGGCAACTTACGAAATCCTAAAAGCGCAATTAGATCGTTATCCGGATTTAGAAAATGATATGAAATCATTGTCTGAATTTACTACCCGTAAAAAAATCGCCGATTTTGCCGGAATGATTGCTTTTGATAAAGACAACGAAGAAATTTTTACCTTCGGAAAACACAAAGGTGCCAAAGTCGATAAAATTCTTGAAACCGAACCGGGATATTTCAGCTGGATTCAAAATGCTGATTTTCCATTGTATACTAAAAAGGTTTTAACAGCAATTAAGTTAAGAAAGTTAAATACTAAATAAGGTACTAAGTTACTAAGGTTCTAAGATGTTAAGTTTTTATGCATTTTTTCTTAGAACCTTAGCATCTTAGCAACTTAGTAACTCATAAAAGAAATGAAGATTATTTGTATCGGTAGAAATTATACCAATCATATCGAGGAGTTAAAAAACGAGCGTCCAGCGGAGCCGGTGGTTTTTATGAAACCTGATTCGGCAGTTTTGTTAAAGCAGCATCCGTTTGTAATTCCCGAATTTTCTGAAGAAATTCATCACGAAATAGAGATAATTGTTAAAATTAACAAAGTAGGGAAGTACATCGAGCCTAAGTTTGCTCACAAATACTACGATGAGATAAGTGTAGGTATCGATTTTACGGCCAGAGATTTACAGGATAAATTGAAAGCAAAAGGATTACCTTGGGAAAAAGCAAAAGCATTTGATGGCTCTGCGGTGATTGGAGACTTTTTACCAAAATCTGATTTTATTTCGATGGAAAATCTTACATTTGAGTTAACAAACAATTCTAAAACAGTTCAAAAAGGAAATACAAGCTTCATGCTTTGGAAAATTGATGAGCTTGTTTCATATGTGTCGCAATTTTTTACCTTAAAAATTGGTGATATCATTTTTACAGGAACTCCTGAAGGTGTCGCTTCGGTGAAACCTAATGATGTTTTAGAAGGCTTTTTAGAAGATAAAAAATTATTTAGAATACAAGTAAAATAATGGCTTTAAAATACAACCTTTCGAAAGTGTATGCGCTTTCAGACAACGATCCTGAATTTGTAAACGAAATTCTAAAATTATTTGTTACCGAAGTTCCTGAGGATTTAAAACAAATCAAAGAAGGAATCAAGAAAAAAGATCATAAATACGCGTATTCGTATGCGCACAAAATAAAACCAACATTAGATTTAATGGGCCTAAATGTCGCTTTTGAAGAAATATTGCAAGTCGAGGCCTGGACAAAAGCCGAAGGCAAGAAAAAAGAAATTATCGAAACTTTTAAAAGTATAAAAGTGCAGGTAAAAGACGCGATTAAAGAAATTAAAAAAGATTTCGATTTGTAAAATCTGGGCGTGCCCCTGTTTTTGCCCTTTTTTAATTTAAGGCAAAAACAGGGTCGGGTTATTCGCTATATCTTTTGTTCCAGAAATTTTTTGCTTAAAAAAGGCGTCTCTTTTGTCACAAAAGGATGCCGCTACTACCCCTCACGCAAAATCGTTGCGACAACAACCTACTTTATAATAATGACTTACACTTAAGTAAGTAAAAATATTCCACAGCTATGAAAGCAACTATCATTACTATTGGAGACGAAATTTTAATAGGTCAGATTGTAGATACAAATTCAGGTTTTATCGCTAAATCACTCGACCGAATCGGTGTTGAAGTTCATGAGATGATTTCGATAAGCGATAACAAAAAGCACATTTTAGACACCTTTGCACAACTGCAAAACAAAGTCGATGTGGTGATTGTAACAGGAGGTTTAGGGCCAACGAAAGACGATGTTACCAAAAAAACTTTCTGTGATTATTTTGATGATGAATTAGTCGTAAATCCAGAAGTTCTGGCTCACGTGACCGAATTGATCGAAGGTTTTTATAAACGACCAATTTCACAATTAAATAAAGATCAGGCCTTAGTTCCGTCAAAATGTACTGTTTTGCACAACAAAATGGGAACAGCGCCGGGAATGTGGATGAAGAAAGAAAATACGGTGTTTATTTCGCTTCCGGGAGTTCCGTACGAGATGAAATATTTAGTCGAAGAAGAGATAATCCCTAAAATTGTTCGTGAGTACAAACGTCCATATATCATTCATAAAACCATTTTAACGTATGGTCAGGGCGAGAGTCTAGTGGCAGAACGTATCGAACATTGGGAGAATAATTTGCCCGAATTCATCAAGTTAGCTTATTTGCCAAATCCGGGACGAGTACGTCTGCGTTTGTCGGCCAGAGGAACCAATAAAGAATTGCTGGAAGCAGCGATAGAAGAAAATGTAAAATCATTAGATGCTATCATTCATGATATTATCGTGGGTTACGAAGAAAATGAAACGATAGAATCTGTAGTTGGTAAAATACTGACGAAGCAAAATAAAACTATTGCAACTGCAGAAAGTTTTACAGGCGGAAAAATCGCTTCTGTTTTATCACTTGTTCCAGGAGCTTCTAACTACTTTAAGGGTAGTGTAGTTTCGTACGCAACAGAGGTAAAAGTTAATGTTCTCGGTGTCTCGCAGGATTTAGTCGATCAATTTTCGGTAGTTAGCGCAGAAGTTGCCTCGGCTATGGCTTTGAATGTGAAAGAGATACTTAAAACAGACTATGCAATTGCCACAACCGGGAACGCCGGACCGACAAAAGGAGACTCTGATGCTGAAATTGGAGCTGTTTTTATCGCTTTGGCTACTCCGGGTGGTATAATTGTCGAAGAATTTAATTTTGGCCAACCACGTGAAAAAGTGATAGATAGAGCCGTGATTAAGAGTTTAGAAATATTACAGAAAGAAATTTTAAAAAATGTGCTATAATTTTTTGTTTCAATCGTTTATTTTTCTTTTCTTTGCACCCTGATTTTGAATAACGATAAAAGATAAGTATAATGTCAAGAGTTTGTGACCTTACAGGTAAAAGAGCGATGGTAGGAAATAACGT
>Ga0247815_10000766_pt1 | contig 25059 bp, 25 predicted proteins | sample UWRJL194509B1_FD_181014 | JGI IMG/M metagenome (GOLD analysis project Ga0247815, IMG submission 181014) | Plant litter microbial communities from Arlington Agricultural Research Station in Wisconsin, United States - UWRJ-L194-509B-1 | ecosystem: Environmental > Terrestrial > Plant litter >...
CAAATCACCTGGAATGGGTGTGCCGTTTGGCGTGTTCGGACGCGCATCTGTGGACTGGGCAGAAGACGACATTATTTTGGAGGAAGTTGTATAGAATCGATTACACGAGATTTAGTTGCTCGCTAGCGAGAGAGGTGGCGGAATTTCGGCTACCTCCGAATCACGGTGCTGCCGGTGCCGTGAGTTCAAATACACTGTAGAAGCTTCAAAACATCCCAAAAATGCATTTATGGCTATATTAGTTGCGAAATCCGGCTTAAAATTGTCCCATTATGGCCGTAGAGCATGTAGGCCCTGCTGCAATGCCTTTGCTGACTGTGCGGTGCCGTCGGCGCCGCACCGTTATTGCATCAGCAACTGGTCTATGTTAGCTTTATATCGAGCTCCAAAGCGGAAAAATTAACTTTATTTGCCTGCTGAGCTTACATCTGAGGTACTAGCGGCTTTGAAAGCTCGTCAGTACCTTCCACGGCGCTGTCGGCGCTGCCAGGTTCCCTGCGGCACCGCCGGTGCCGCACCAGGTGCCGCCTGATACCAGGCACCAACAACAGCCAATTGTAAGTAAGACAGACAATTGACCATTCTTGCTCTCTCTCACTTGTGTCTTGTTGTCCAGCATGCCGATGCCAATTGCCATCTGCCCACGGCACCGACAGTGCCATCCACCCCCTGGCTTTTATGTTTCCTTTTATTTTTGAAAAATTATTACTAATTCTATTAGGCCTTTGCAAATTAATAATATGTTTAATTAATCGATTTGCACCAGGAGCTGTGGGGACGAGAGAAATCGTGTCGGCGGGTGCGACGCCGTCACGGCGCCGTGGAAATTTTTAGCTCATTGATTCGACGACTTAACACCCCATCGGCTGTTTCCGAGTGTGTGCCCATGGTGTGGCTTCACTGATTTTACTTCCGTGAACTGCGTGCCACTCTTCCTTGATCCAACCACTCGCTCTTCCACTCTCGGCTTTCCCTTCACGGCACGCACGCGATGCAAGACAGAAGAAGCCCAAGACTTTTTGTCTTTGAAGACCACTGGATAGCGCTTGGCCACAGTACTTATGGCCACCATGACACGTTCCATGCACCCAACCACTGTTACACTAACGCAGTTCCCCATGAACAGGCTGACGACTACGACGTTTTTGCCGCTTACGATGACGAACCGGGCGCGTTCGATACATCTGGAAGAGCAGACGACATCAGCGCCGATGCAAGTTGGGTACTCGAGGTCAGGAGCACATCGAATGATCGTATTACCCAGACCTATCCAGATAGCCTGTAAATCCATCCGAGCACGGAATGGGTCGACTGTCTGTTCGAGAAGGAACGGGACGAGCAAGAGGGTGTTGAGGCAACCACTCGCGCATGCCGCCACAGCCATCTCGCCGACGCATCCCGTCTGTTGCTCGATGGAATTGTACTTCCCTGTGATGATGTAAGTCAGCTTTGCGTTCGTAGACACGAATGGATGTGTCCAACTGACCTTTCGAACCCACCCGTAGTGCTTGCTCGCAGCGTCGGTCGATGATACCGGTGAAGGGACAACCTCAAAGGAATCTGCACCCAAGCAGGGACGCGATGATCTTAACTTGGCCGTGCGCACAGACGACGAACTGCTGGAGCCTATCATGGAGATCGAACGTGGACCTCAGAGCCCCGAACTGGTGGCGGCGTCGATTCAGGCGGATGACGAGGTTCCGCTGGAGGGTAGTCATCGCGAGTTCCGGGAGAGTCAAACTGATGGGTTCTCCGCGCAAGCCTCGGATGGGGCTGATGTGTCACGAGCAGGGGAGGAAGAATGCGGGAACCTTGTTGCTGCCTCGTCGTACAGCGAGCGGTCCACGACACCTGGGCCATCAAGCCTGTCAGCTACAAGGAGCAGTGCAGCGGTACGTGCCTTTGGATGACTGCATTTCAGACTGAGGTTACTGATATTGTCCATCGCAGAGGTCGTCCACGAAGGCACGCGGACGCAAGGCTGGCGCGACTGCATCCTCAAACAGCACAACCATACACAAACCCCTCAACCGTACGAAGTCTGCGGCTGGAAAGGAAGCGGAAGCCATGAAGAAGACGGACTCTGGGCATTACGCTCGTTCCTACGAGCGCGCCATATCACTTCTCGACGCGTTCGCGGTCGGCAACCAAGCAGCCACTGTCGTAGATGCCGCGCTGCTGGCAGTCAAGCCGTACGACCCACTGCCAACCGACATTACTGCGCCAGAACCCGTAGTGGATGGTGAGCTAGGGAAGCAAGAGCTCAGAGATCGACGCGAGACCCGACAGAGCTTCTGCATGGTATGCAACATGCAATTCGGCAAGCTTCGCGGGGCCTCGTTCTACCGCCCACACCGTACCGAGGTATGCGCACTCTGGCGTGTTCTCGTGGCACTTGAGCTTGCCACAAGATGGCTTAAGCTTCACAACATCGACGAGAGTATCTGCGGTCGAATGCAATTCGAAAGCAAGTACAGCCCACCGCGCGACGATGCATATCACACGATGGACAACGATAAGTGCAAGGGATATAACGAGGAGGGATGGCGGGTGTTGGGCATGCATCTGCGGGATGGAGAGGCAGCGAGGATCAAGGCAAAATTGGCTGCAGACGTATCGGCACTTCGAGCGGCCATCGTCGCAGAGCGCGACGCACGGCTGGCAGCAATCGCGGCAGCCACGAGAGAAACTGCAGCTACCACCAGCGCAAGGTCACGGAAACGACGCGCTGATGACGAGGTTGAACGGGCACGTGGGTCAAAACGGAGGAAGGTTGAGGAGAATGAATGAGTGGAGATACAGCAGGTACGCGTGTTGGGCTCCCGACATCGACGATTGTGTCTAACAATGCACGCACAGACACAGGGTCGTAAACCATTGTGCCGAGAGGATGCAGTGGGGCCATTTGCGATCTCGAGTAGATTTTGAGCGTCGGGTAGTATCGAAGAAGTTAGACAATGAGGAATAGAAGGTCAAGCGCAGCGGCCGGCAACTGCCTGCTTCGTGTCTTTCTTGGCATCTCTCAGACGCGGCTCGCGTTTTCGTTCTCCTGGCTCTACCATCCGCTCCACCTTTCAACCCATCGTCAAAGCCCGGAGCTCAGTCTGTTTATTTCATCTACGAAACGTCAACAACCACGCGCCGTTCGGCTGGACACTTGTCGGCCGCACATGCTGGACGTCGTTCGCGGTGTTGCTGCGTTCCATTCTCGTTCACGATAGCGGGGTCCCTGCGTGCGCAATTCCTGTATTTTCGGATGCTCGCGTCTACTTGCTTCCAACCTAACGCAGTCACCCTGTCGTCGATCTGCCTGTGACCTGAGTCGATCCTTCTGCATAACGTTGCGCACCGTTCATGCCGCGCACCGTCGACTCGACCTCTCAGCCCCACTTCACACATTATGCACTATCATCAGCATTGCCTTCAACCGGTATTCGTATGCGCTCGTGCTGCGTTGACATTGCCTTCTGCTCCTGGTCTCCTCGAATGGTCATCTTCCTGAGCTCGCGCCACGCCGCGCAGCCTCCATCCCTCCTCGCGGCCCCCAAACATCGTTGTCGTATCACGTATCCCGTGTTTATCAGACTTTATGGCTTCCGCGCAGTGTTGGTCCATTAGGACCTAGCCGCGTCGTTTGTTCGTGTGTCACGAATGGCACGCGCACGGCTCCGCATGAACCATATATCACCACAACATCTCGGCGGCGGTGCGCTTTAACGCGAGTGATAGTCGGTCTGGTGTTCAAACACACGTCTGTGCTTGGCCCAGCCCTGTTCGTGTCTGGCTTGTGGGCTGCGGCTGGACCACGCCGTTCGTCGTCTATCTTTCTTCGACTCGTAACTATCTCTCAGCTCTTTTCATCCCATCGTTCATCTTCATTTGCGGCATGGCTGAGTTGTGACTTGTCACAATTGAGTCAGACGTTTGCAGCTGGTATCGCCACGAGCTGGACGCGTACGTCGTTGTTATCTGTTCAAGTGTCCGTTGTTCCAGAACGTCAATAAGAGTCACTTCTGTCCAACTTGAGTCTTCTCGCGGGTGTGGGCTCATCTCTTGCGATGCCAGTTGTTCCGCGATGAGGCCAGCTTGGACACGATTGCCGATGAAAGCAACAGAACTTTTTTGATGATACAAATGAAAGCAAGAAACTGGAAGGCAACAAATTGTACGGCAAGAAGCACGAGGTCGCGAACAGGGATCTTTAGCCAAATATCTCACTCTTCCACTCTCAACTTTTTCCTCCCGGATCGCACAAACCGCAAGACAGAAGGGTCACGAGCCTGTTTGTATTTGACACCCACCGGATGGCGCTTGGTTAAAATATTGATGAGGAGCGCGGGGCCCGTTCAATGCACCCAACCACTAGAAACGACGCGTCAAAGACGAGGGCGAGCCTGTGCGCTGATAAAAACGGAAGAGAGTTGAAGGAAAGGCAGGAGCAGAGACGTAACAGGTACGCGCGTCGCACTCCGAGGTCGAGATCATGTCTAACATTGCACGCAGAGACTCAGAGCCGTAAGTCATCGTGCCGAGAGGATGCTGTGGGGCCAGTTGCGGTCTTGGTCCGATTTCGAGGGTTAGGTCGTATCGATGAGGTGGAAACGATGCAAAATTCGAGTGGATAGGAGATCAGAAGGTCAAGTGAGCGGCCGGCAACCGTCTTCTTTGTGTACTCGCATCGGAAATTCGCGCATGGAGCATTAGCACTTTCTGAATGATGTCTGATGAATTTGAGCTCGAGAATATCGCGAAGAAGGGCAGACTGTTGTATCCTCACCGATACCGTACACAAAATGTCATCTCGCCTGGCGGTCACACAAGACCCCCTATAAAACATTTCCGGTGAAGATACCGTGCTATCGAGCAACACATTATCCACTAGTATTTTCGCCAAAAACACTTGTTCATGACTGAGCTAATACTAAGATGGTAGTACCTAAGAATTGGCATTGATGCGACCGACACAAGACACCCCCAAAAACATTTCCGTGAGAAATCCCGTGCTAGGCCGCAACACTTTAATACCGAGCTGCTACTCACAGAAAAATACTCTGCTAATACCATTCGGTAGTTGCCAGGTAGTGATTTTTTCAATGCCAATTCTTAGGTACTACCATCTTAGTATTAGCTCAGTCATGAACAAGTGTTTTTGGCGAAAATACTAGTGGATAATGTGTTGCTCGATAGCACGGTATCTTCACCGGAAATGTTTTATAGGGGGTCTTGTGTGACCGCCAGGCGAGATGACATTGTATCTCACTGAGAATCATGTCATTGCAAACTTGAAAATTGCGGTGCCTATGGGTATTTTGCGACTCTCAGACTATCATTAGCCATGACTTTTTTTATCTTTCCAAACGAGGTCGACATGAGTTTGGATCCAACGAGAACGAGGCCGAGCCGAAACCTAGTAGCTAAACAATCTACAATACTGCGCCACACCAACAGGCATGCCAGTCTTCACCCCAATTCAAGCCTTGGTCGCCCACCTTCACGACAATGCGACGCTGTCCCAAAATTGTCCAGGGGTATGGAGCAAACTGCAGATGTTTCTGGTAATCGGCTGGCACCCACAAAAGGAGTTCTCCAGACGGGCCAACAAGCCATCCATCCTTGAACTCGGCATTCGCGAGTCTGACAACTGGGTCTTCTTTAGCACGTAATGCTAAGGAGCAGGCATCCTTGACATCCCAGAGCTGGATCACTCCATGACCCGTACCCGAGACAATGAACCGACCATCTGACGCAAACGCTGAAGATGACCACTGCTTGTTAGTGTCAAATTCAAAGCCCTGGAGCATGCTGACGGTGTCGTGTGCTAAATCCCATATACACGCCTCCTCCCTCTCCGATATCATAGCAACATACCGTTTTCAAGGAGACCAGACGACTTGGACCGTGTTGAAGTAGAATTCAGGTGCTTGAACGCTATGGAGCTTCTCTCCAGTGTTCACGTCAACAATGTAAATGAGGTCGTCTCTTTCTTCGTCAAACGCAAGCAGCCGGCTGGCACCTGGCGAGAAGGCTCTAGAATGAAGACCTTCCAGATGAAATTGATGCACTATCTGGCCAGTTTCCAAGTTCCAGAAGTACATGTGCTCCTCAGAGTCGCCTGCAGCAAGTGCATGACCGTTGGACGAGAATGTGACCGCCTTCACGCGGTTCTGACACTTCAACGGCGCAAAGTTCATAATATTTCCTGTCGCGATGTCCCACACCAAGACGGTCCCGTCCATTGACCCCGAAGCAAGCCCGCGAAACCAGCGCGACCAGGTTTTGGGAACCAATTCACAAAATCCTGTGGTAGCTCAGTTCCCCAAATTTGATATGATGCTGATACGATAGTGGGATGGTGTGTTCTTGAAAATTTCAAACACCGACCAAAAATATAATTTGAGAAAAAGAAAGAATAATTGTATAGTGGATTCCGTGAACTGTGGTCGAAGAACTCAAAGGGAACTTGAGTTCACAAAATGCGAAATCAAATCAAATAAATGAAATCACGCTAGTTGTGGAGAGTTTTGCGAACTCGAGTTCGCAGAATGATGATCAGTTCGCGAACTTGAGTTCACGGAATCGCGAGCTCGAATTCGTGGAACCAACATCAGTGCGAACTCGAGTTCCCGGAATGAAGGTCAGTCTGCGAACTCGAGCTCATGGGCTCACCCAAAAACAGCTTGAGCTCGCTTTCGGTCAATTCGAGATCCCGTCAGATGAGGATTCGAGCTCACTGCAAGTTGGTACAGAGCGTGAACACGAGTAGTCTACCAGATGGAAAGCTTGAGCTCTTGATCGAGCAGCGAGCTGGAATTCACAGCACAGTAGATCATAAATGAAGCGAAACTCGCGACCAGAAAGTGCATCCAAGTTCAGGTGTAGTTGCAGACAGAGAATGGTGTGGAAGTGAAAACGGACAGGAGACAAAGAGAAGCGAATTGCATGGACATGGGGATGGTACATCGGAGAGGCGACAAGATGTGAGAAATTTGATCCAAAGGGTAAGGTGCGACACCCGGGACTCAATGTATGCCATCTCGAGGGGCTCGAGGACAGTGAGCTCACCATCCACATCTCTTGGTGCCACAAGATTTGTGGACAGTGAGCTCACTGGAAGGTGGGTAGCATGTTCAACGAGTATCGAGAGCAGGCTAGGGTGTAGTGCTACGCACTGCACCAGGTTTGAAGGAAGAGATGCGGCAACGGAGTTCGAAACACCGCCGTGCCTCTGCAACTCCGCCCAGCTGAGCCTCCAACTCCGAAAGGCGGAACTCGAACTTTGATGATCAGCGACATTAGTGCAATGTTAATGACCGCATCGTACGTGGCACCACAGTCCGTCGCCTAGTCCATGAGATGCGAGCTTCTAGTTCTTCAAACATGGATCATCGGTGATTTTACGACGTCAGACCGTGGTGCAGATCGATACACAGGCAATCATGACCTGAACGATCTGTTTGGTCGATTTTCTTGATATGCCGACCCTATGGGTGTTCGGATAACACTGGAATGTGTCAAAGCCAGAACCACGAGGCCGGCTCATGCTTGTCTGGATCCAACCACAAGGGTGGTAGTGCAGAACAAGTCACGGTAGCGGACACTCACGCTAAGCTAGCAGTATCGGCCACAAACGAGCTGAGCAACACCACCCCGACGCTTAAACTCATCGAAAGACTGTGGCCGCTCTCAAGGCTGGTTTAAAGCCAGTATTGGACCGTAAATGGATGGAGTGAGGGGCACACTTAAAGTGTGGACATTGCGTGGCGTGCTTCATCATGACTCCACCATCCTCACGCAGCATAGCCGGTTACCGCAAACACAAACATACATATCAAGCAATAATAAGCCTGATTGGAGCTGAATAAGTGGCACTGAACAATTACCTTAGTAGTTTTGACCATGTCGACTTGCCGCAATATATGTGCTGCGGCAAAATTGATTCTGCGACAGACGACAGGACTTGTTCCGTGAGATATAGGAGACCCCTTTTCTGGTTGGCTGTAGGGACAGGGCAGAGATGAGGTACTCAAGCCTGCTCATCACAACATCTCAAGTCGAGCTGGGATGCCAAGCGGTCTATGTTCTAATTTCGCTCTATAGCAACTATCGATGTGCTCCAGTCTCGGCCCTCACCGCTCTACACGGACGTCGGACTGAACTGCCAACTCGTCACATCCACACTATGTTGAGAGAAGTGCTGATAAGATAACGCAGCTATCCCCAGTAGTATCAGGACTACCTGGTTGCACATTCTGGGCAACCCGTTCGACGCTGAGGAATAAGTAAGTTAATGTTTCAACGAGTTCGTCACATGCATGCAAAGCTTCATGGTGCCTTATACCGACCTCTCAAGCGACCTGCCAGCCCTTGGGCAACGTTTAATCGACATGCTGGTGTCTGTATCGATCTGATCGGATAGGTCGCTGGACCAAAGAGCTGTCAGCGTAGAAATCAAGCGTTGCAAGCCAAGCGTTGAAACAGAACTTCAGTGTGACCATGAACAAGTAGGCAAGTATGGACCAGCAGTTATCGGCAGCTCGTCTATATCGAGCGCTCTTTAAGTAGCAGAATGCGGTTTATACAAGTATCAATGGGAGCGCAAACGAACGAGTGAGATCTGGTCCGAAAGTTGCGCGGGTGTGTTTCTATCGGTCCCCAGAGAATTCGAAACACGGATACACACCCGACACCTCTAACACCATGCTGTGGTCAACGTTTGAGCACCATGCGCGTGCAAGCTACTACTCCGCGAATCGTATCAGGTTTGTGATTCCGTTGATGAGAATAGTGACGAGTGTGTGCGGGCCTGATTGAGCGAAAGACGACCGACAAAACGAAACGAGCGTACATCTAATCATGTCTTAAAAATCTGCTTGATTCGAGCATCATTGAGATAGTCTACAATTAGGTATCGATCCAACACCTTCGACCAGCCGTGGTGACAGCCTGACCATCTCGAGCACGAAATCCCTGCCGAACGTGCCGCTTTTGCCAAATTTCATGCCAAGTTTGAAGCTACCGTGACGCGCTAGCGTATTAATTTTTTGTTTGTTTGTTTCATAAGCTGGATTCGAATGCCGCTCCGCAATGGTTGACGCTTGAGACGCCGTGAGACACGGGCTCCATCTCCACCAAGAATGCCGAGCCACGACACGCAATGAGTTCACAATATTTGCAGCCTGAATTGATTAAAATCCTGACTCTCTGTGTGGTAGGTTGGATTGGATTGGGCCAGTATCTCACCAGCATCGATATTTCACTCATGTCCGCCGTTATCTTATCTGAAACAAACCTGTCTGTGTTTGGCCGACTGGTGACACTTATGCATTTGTCTTGTCTTGTGCGACGGATATAACAACGCGGTTCTGCTGATCAGGGACTGGCGCTAAATGCTGTGACAAGGTGTCTCGATCAATCGAACGACCGACGCGACGAGCAGCGCAGCCCTGAACTGCTCACAAACGAGGGCAGATGTTCACGAGACTCCGTTGTCACTTGTTTTGCTGATCACGTGCAGCATCGGTTCAATGTCCGTCATTTCGGAGCTGTGAGCGGAGTCAGGTAAACCTGTCGGCGGCCGATTGATTCGGTTCAATCCGGTTCCCTCTCTTCTCACCCCCTCTTTCACTCATCCTACCGTTTTCTTTTTGCACGCTCCTGCAGTATTTCTTCACTCCTGCTAAAATACCTCGCCACTATCTTACAATGCGTTGTCGTCTCTGCTGTCTCGGTGCGTGGCACCCTTTTTGTCGCCGTTTGATGAGCAACGGTATCATGTGCCAGTGATACCTTTGCTCATTGGACTCAACTGGAAGAAACTGTTTGCAAGCAGCCGCACCTTTACCTCAGCAGCTTTCCGATAACAGTCGCGGCTTGCACCCATGCTGTGAGTTCACAGTTACAGCTCGCATCTAGGTGTCGTGCTTAGATTATCAGTATCGAGTCTACCCTAGGCCTGCGTCTCAGGTGCGTTAGAGCTGATTTGTTGACGGAATTTCGGATCTGACACCGTGCAGATGAATCATGTGCTCACAAACCATTGAATCTTCGCGCATTTTGCAGTTCCCCACACGAAAAAGTGAGTATATCAAGTTTGCGGTTTTGTGAGCCCAAGTTCGCGGACCGGTGTTGGTTTGGCGAACTCGAGCTCGCAGTTTAGTAGACTGAGAAGACTCTAGTGCTGGTTCCGTGAACTAGTGTTTGCAAACCAGTGCAGATTTTGCGAACTCGAGATCGTGGTCCCGCGAACTCAATCTTGCGATTCTGCGAACTTGAGTTCACGGACTGATACCCATTCCGCGAACTCGAGTTCGCAGAATTATCTGCGACTAGCTGAAATTTAATTCGTTTGTTTCTCCTTTTTTTTTTGTGAACTTGGGTTCGCTTTGAGTTCGTCGACTAGAGTTCACAGAATCTGATATACAGTTTTTTTGTTGTTGTTGACGTTGTCTTTTACTTTTGATTTCGGGCCTCCTCAGTACAAGCAGCTATAGTTTAGGACATCATGTCCTAGCAGCCAATAAGGATAGGATAAAGGCAAGCGACTTGAATATGAGTAGATAATCTAAGAATGTGATATCCAATTTGCAGCTACACTGCGTAGAGTAAGCTAAGCCGATTTATCCAAAACGAAAGTCGTATTCGGCTAAAGCATATTGAATTGGCTTAGGCACTAGGAAGTGAATATCATACTCATCTAGTGCTGTATTCAAGCACACATATTCGGCTACTCGCGAGATGGTATCCGGCGGCTCTCCTCGACACCTATGGATAAAATTTGATGATCCAAAATTCACAGTGGATATGCATAGCATTCGATAAAATAAGTTCGGCTATATTCGGATACATGTGCTGGAACCGCCGTCCGGGTGGTAATGAGGCGTGAATAATCAGTCAGACTCAGAGATGACAAGATATGAGCATCTTATGCGGCAAATACAGTCGGCTGTGCACTTCAGAGTGAATAAAGTCAGCTATAGTCGGATAACATTATGCAGTGAACGCACCAGCCAATGAATATCGTCCAGACGGTGTATTCGCATCTCGTGTCCCATGATCACGCGGGATACTCACAGTCTCTGAGCGAATGAAGTCAGCTATAGCCAGATACAGCAATTGTGGCAACGCACTAGCCAATGGATAACCATCCAAGCAGCGTATTCGCGCGTTGTGCGCGACCATGCGACCACGCGAGTGAATAAAGCCAGCTGTAGCCAGATACTGGTATGCAGTGAACGCACCAGTCAATGAAATGCGTCCATATGACGTATTCGCGTATTTCATCTCATAATCTAGCGGGATACGCGAAGTCTTTGAGAGAATGAAGTCAGCTATAGCCAGATACAGCTATGGTGACAACGTACTAGCCAAAGGATACCCATCCAAGTACTGTATTGCCCGTCGTGCGCGACAGTAACACCATGCGAGTGAATAAAGTCAGCTATAGCCAGATACGGGTATGTGGTCAACTCACCAGCCAGTAGAATATTGTCCGGGTGACAGATTCACATCCCGATCGCGCGGGCCACGCGAAGTCTCTATGTGAATTGAGTCAGCTATGGCCGAATACGGTGATGCTGGCAGCTCACCAGCCAATAAAATGTCTGCCGGATGTCATATTAGCATGTCGCCTGCGAGCTTGTGAGTGAATAAACTCAGCTATAGCCGGCTACGGTTGCGCGAACAACGCACCAGCCAATGGATATCGTCTAGATGGAATATTCGAATTTCATGTTCAATGATCGCGTGGGATATATCTTTCTCTGAGTGAATAAAGTCAGCTATCGTGCGATACAGGTAAGCGGTCAACTCACCAGCTAAGAACAAGCCATCCAGAATCATCACCCAGCAGAGCAGCAAAAAATAGATACAAGGTTATATTGTCAATGGGGATGGCTTGGAAGCTATGTACTAAGAACCAGACTCAGAACGACAGGGATGATTCAGGAGGAAGGAGACTTCAAAGCAGGGTATAGAACATGGTATGGTGGGAAGTGGAGAGACCAGAAGAGTCGGGTATAGGGGGCTAGATGTGAACTAATCAAATCTCGAGTGCTTCAATGGGGTCAGATGTTGAGATATGTGTCGTCGTCTCGTCGTCGTCGCTGCTGAGTAGGCTGATAATCGACTCATCTTCGCTTTCATCGAGAAGGCGTGACAAAATTTTGCTCGCATGAATTGTCTTCGGGTGTTTCTTGCGCGTGTTATCGTGTCGGGATCTGAACGGAGTGGTACCGGCGGCCTGTTTTCGCAGAGTTGATGCACTGGTGCGGCTACGCTTAGCAGAAGGTGTGTCTAGACTGGATATCAGAATGCGAGCAAGTTCAAAGTAAATAGTGGCCTACGTGGGCTATAGTCGTCAGGACGTTCGCGCTTCACAGGACCTGTAGCAGTTACGGCTGTCAGCTCATATCAAAAGAAATTCGAACAAATAGACTGACTTGAACTTGGGCTAGCGCCACTAAACTCTGCAAGGATCCCCTCAAGTTCGCTTCGTGCGGCACCGTACTCGACAGCAAGGCTGTCAAAGTCCTCCTCGTCGAGGCCATTGGATGAAAGATACATTCTGGCGGCCTTGCCTGCCTCCAGAAGCTCGCGGCGACGTTGCTGGACAAGCCTATCTGACTTCGGCGACGCCAACTCCTGATCGGCGCGCTCAGCTTGCTCAACAAGCGCACACGTATCCACAACTTCTTCGGTAACCGTGAGAAGCCTGCGGCCTGCGCCGTGGACGTCGTTAAGCTTGTCCATAAGGTTGACGGCGCGCAGGGCGGTGGGGCTGGGCGCGATGGAGAAGCGGCTTGGGGGTGTGTTGGAATGTGCACGGCGGCTGTAGAGAGTGGATAGTGGAGACCGAGTACGAGCGGTGTCAGACTGCGGAGATGCCGCCGGTGAAATAGAAGAGGACGATGGTGAGCGGTCGTCGTAGTTGGGGTGAGGAATGAGCGCGAACATCCTCTCGAGCTCTTCCACAGTATCTGACGGACTGCCGAGCATAAAGTCACCGTGAAAGCTTAACAAAAAGTGTAAGTATGTAGCTCGCGAGACGTTGGAAGAAGACTGACTGCTGGTATGCATCCTTATACTCCTGGAGTTTGTGACCTTTCAGCTGCTTTTGCACTTGGTCCCAGTAGCCACAGAGGTCGCACTTCTCCGTAGTGAGCAAAAACACAATGCAATTGCGTGCAGACTAACCTTCCAGCTACGCTTTCCGATGAATGCAAAGCCGAATTTCTCGTGAGGGCGCCAACCAAGAATGAATGTTATGTTATCTGAGCCGCACTTCTTGCAAGACGTTCGCTTGGAGGGAGGCGAAAGAGAGCGATATTTCAGCATGATGTCACGGACGGTATCATGGATATGAGCAGGGGAAACGTAGGGGAGGAAATAGGTGGGCGGCATGACACGTCTGGGCAGTGTGGAGTCAAGCGATGGTGGGACGAACTGACGCGGTGAGGAGGATATGAGGGCTGAGAAGGTTGCAATTTGAAGACCCTTGCTGCTCGGCGTATTTAAGAGCACATGCAGCCTCGCGATGAAACGGTGTCCTCGTGGAGGCTTACCGCCGGCCCGTAGCCAGCGGCCAGAAAGGTCATGGGGTCGCACGTAAACTTCTCTCCAGTATTGTGTTGCACCCATCATGTGCATCTCTTGATTTCATAGAAGAGGTTATCTCCCAATGCTCATCGCGCTGAGGCCGCAGATCGCGATTGTCGATAGTCACGGGGCGATGCCTGTGGGGGGAGCGTTCGTGTAAGAACAATGCTGAAACAGCGAAAATTTGAGTGAGCCCTGCTGAATTATTGTATCCCCTGTTCAGGATGGTGCTTTGACATCGGCGTATCTTGTGCTGCGCTCGCAAACCGCCAGGTGTCGTCAGCTGGTGCATCGCACCGGCGGACCACTTCCATATCCGGAATGACAGGAACGACTTTGGCAGTACGCGTGACAGTCAGCAAACATTCCGATCGCTGGCACCGCCGACGTCTCCGAATGTGTTTCGCCGTGCAAGGATGCTGTCACTCGAGCCAAAGATCGCGTATGTAGGTGATCAACCATATGTTGCATTATGTCCAGATCGAGATTCCGGGCACAACGGGATTGCACTGGCTCGCTAATGGCTGGCCTATTGATCTCCCGCGGCACCGACGCCACTGGCTGTGTACTTCTGTGAACCAGGCAGATGATCGCATGTGCTAGTGGCTGCGACGTTCATCTTGTGTCCTCAATCACTAATCTTTTCTCGCCGCGACCGCTGTCTGCTGATTCCCACAGACTTCTCGGGTCCTGTTTCCTAGCTACCGATCAGTCTTCATTTCTCATTGTCTTCATTCGAATGATCACGGAAATGAGCAACAAAGGGCAGTAGCACGCGGTCTGTGTGTCCATGAAGTCCGGCCCTTTGGCATGGCCGTTGTCGTTGCTGTAACCTGATAACGCAGAAAGCTCCGCTCAGGTGATCGTCGGATATGGGGCTCGTCGAGATGCTCGGCCAAGTGCTGCTGTGGAGTATGTATCGATAAGAAGGCACAGAATTCGCGCATCTCGTGCGTGGAGAATCAACGCCCTTCGTCTCTTGCGCCCCGGTACAATCAGAGAGTTCATTGTGGTGCATCATCCGGGATTCTCACGTTCGCCAGTGTCGGATACCGATCTGCTTGCGTCCGTCTTGTCACTTCGTTTGCAAACGACACACGGTGCCAATGTCATGAAACCCGGCCTCCTGCCTGAACATGTCTTCCGTGCTTCAGAGCTTACGACACGGGACCTACCCTAGCGATATCCAGCTATTCTTTCCCTTCCTACACAATTCGCTCTTGTAGCACCGTGCGGCAACTCTGCTCGAACATCAGCGGTTCGGCAGCTTTTCGTTGTCGCAACCCGGACCAAATCCTAGTCGCATATAACCAGACCCGCACCTCGCAGCAATCCAGCACTGTTCACCTCTTCTTCCATGTCGAACCTCAGAAACTCTGCATCGACCGCTCGCGCGAAAGCGCGGGATCTTACTTCCTCCCCGTCACCGACCCCGCAGGACCTTGAGGCGTCCCCAGCTCCCGAGGACCCTAGCAATCATACTCGTGCGTTCACATTTCGTATCGTTTATTCTTACTCTTAGTTCCAATGCTGATGATTCCTTATAGCAGGTGGAGGCATCCCGGCGCAATCGCTGGTCGACTCTGGGGCTGGTATGTTAACATTCTTCGTCGTATGTGTAGAATCAGTCAATAACCACCGTCTGATTACTGCAGGTAGTTCTTTGGGAGGTGCAGGTGTGCTAAATTGCAAATCTTGGTGGTATTTTACTGAGACATGCAGCCGTACTCGAGATTCTAAAGCAAATCGGGCCAAAGACCAACTCGAGCCCGGCCAACTACGTCAGGGATAGCGGCGGCAGGTCTGGTGCACTGCTTATTGACAAATGGAAGCGCTACATCCAGGACCGCACCAACGAAGGCGTGGATGTATCTCCCGTAAGCGTGGGCACGCTCGCCTACGATGACTACAAGGAAACATACCCCAAGGAGCACTCGGCCTTCAGCGACAAGCCAGGTATTCGCTCTGTGCGTGTATCCGTCATAGAGCCGATCATTACAATGCTGAGCGTTACTGCAGTACTTCACCAATCTGGTTCGCAACACAAAGGCGGCTATTGCTCGTGACCGCGAGAAGGTGGAATCCGGCGGCCGCCCCACATCCAACAAGTCTACCAGCAAGCGCAACAAGTCCGCTCCTACCCTCACTGCCGAGCAGCAAGGCATTGTTCAGGATGTGCAGGTCGATCTCAGTCGCCTACTTCCGAAGACCAAGAAGCGTGCCGTCGTCGACCATGACATTTTCGCCAAGATATACCGCCCGCTCCTCAACGAGGAAAAGGCAAGGAGACGCGTGGAGATCGAGGCGGCTGGAGGCACGGTCCAGAAAGGGGACAGCAAGTTCCATCACGCAGCACTCGCACATCTTTGGAGCAACGCAACCGCTGAGCAGAGAGCTGCTGTCGCCCTCGCAATGCAGGACAAGAACGAAGACGATTCACAAACTGTTTCGTGAGTGCTACAGTATGAATCTCTCGCAGCATGCTGATAGCTGTCAGTGATTTCGCATCGCTCCGGCGCATTGGTCCCGCCCTGGCTCAGAACCTTCATACGCGTACCGGTAAGCTAACATCTGCTCAATCTTCTCTCTCTAGCTCATATTTTACGCAGGACTCGGCGTCGTCATTTTTGCTGGCGGACGTCTTGAAGGAACAAACCAGTGGATCTCAGAATCGTAAGCAAATTAGGTTAATACTGGCATCTGTTGACCGCTTCTTAGCTGGAGCGACGAAACCTATGCGATTGGCGACAACCTGAAGGTCGCAAAATCCTTTCAACGCATTGTCTACGACGATGTTATCGTTTGTGAGTTATATCTTTACTAACATATTTCTTGTCGCCAAAGCTTACAATGTCCTGGCTTCATAGCTGCCGCGTCATGGCCGCTCGTACAAGACACGGAAGCATCGACTAACTCGGTCGATTTGGATGCAGATTCGGCGCCACCAGCAGCCATCGGACTCGATCTCCAAATCACACCACTACGAAATACTCCTAGCCAATCGGGACACGGAAGCCCTGGACGACACGCAGAGGATGAAGAAACGACTCATCAGCCTGGAAACGAGCCGCGCCAGGCAGTTCAACAATCTCCTGTCATTCAGCGCGTTGATCAGACTGATATTTCAAGTCCCAGTCGCAGGGTCATACTACCAGCCGCGACTTGTGAGGCCGATGGAGAGGATACGTTCATGGGCGAAAGCGACAAGGAGAACCAGGAAAACGCCGGCGAGGAACAACAGCTCGGCGACCAGGACATCACCATGGGCAAAGACAATGACGAAGCCGATGCAAACCACGGAGCCGGAAATGATTCCAGCGACGCGGAGAGTATCTCGTCGGAGATTCCGGATGATATGGAGGAGGATACATCTAGCACGGGGTCAGCCTCTGGCAGGGAAGGAGACGCAGAATCTTCCGACGAGGAAGCGCCGCCTCCTTCGCGGGTAAGATATTTCCTCTCATCCGGATCTCATCTGACATCCAGCCTAGAGCGCTGATATTCGAAAGGGGTCTGCCAACTCTTGGGAGGAAAAGGTACGTGCTTGCCTGTACTTCGACCGTTGCTCACGATTCTTAACCTCAGCGTGCCAGTGGCGAAGGCGACGAGTACGAGGTTCCAGTGATCAGCACCGCTTCAGCAGGTCGTCTCAGTGCCATCAACGATCTGGTTCGCAAGCACATCCAATCTCGTCGGCCACTGGCCTGGTTCAAGCCGGATGTAGAGTGGCTTGCAGCATGCAGCAGCGACGACAGGTGGATCAGACTGGTTCACCTGCTGACGCGGAACTTTGCCTCTCTTGTGCACTTGGACCGAGGAATGGTGGTGGTGGTGAGAAAGAAGCTAGCGCGGTGAATAGACGACTGATTTTGTCTTACAGCATAGCTCGCTTTCGAAGGTCCAGCTACCGACCGCAATTCACCAGTGGTATACCCAGAACTATACCCGCGAACCTGACCGTCTCGAACGCGACAATTTGATCAACGAGTTCGGTGTCTGGTACCTTGGCATGCAACCAGCTGTTCGATTTACGGCTAGCAACCGTTCATTCAAGACGATGAAGGCTGCCAACACAGTCCCACCACTTTCGTACGCAAGATTTCGCTCAATTACCCAGCAGGGACTCGGTTCGCTTGTGCATGCGCTCGCTTGGATGCCTGACTGTGACTGGCCAGCAACCGGGCCTATGAGCGACATTGGCTATTGGGAGCTCGTCATGGAGGTCAGCGACGTCTTCAAGATGCTGTTGCACATGTATGTTGTGGTACACATCATTACGCGGGATTGATTGCTGATAAGGTACTACATCACAGCAAGATCCCTGCTGCCGATGCCGCAGGTGTCAAAACGGACTCGCCGTCACCTCCCCGCGTTTCTGCACAGAAGCGAAAGGCAGATCCGTCAAACCCGTTGTCTCCGGCCAAGCGCGTCAAGATGAATACTTTTAAGAAGCTTGCTCAGACGAATAACCGCAGGCAGGGCCCACGGAAGTTGTTCAACAAGGTATGTCCTCGCTCTCTGCCTCCTTCAATCTGGTTTGCACTGTTACTCACTCAAGCAGGGCAAGGCCAAGCGTGACTGAAGAAGTCGACAGGCGACCTTCTCACTGGTCATCATATTTCGTCAGACTCACTACCTTCGGGCCATGCTGTTTTGAAATGCATGCCAGACCCTTTGTTGTCTCGGAAATGACCGTGTGCTCGGGCTGGCACCGCGGCTGGCAATCGATATAACATGTATTTAACGCGGACACGGCAGGCTCCTTTGCATCATACCCTAGCCTTCTCACCGGCATATAAACTATGCATCGTCCTGTTTCTTGACCGCGACCTCAGAAGTGTGAAACCCACACCGCCAGCCTAGAGTGCAAGTCTTCGGCATATCACCAAATGAGCGGCACTCAAATGCGTCGCGTTTGCTTCAATAATCAACACAACTGCATTGATAGTGGTTGCCTGAACGAACCTACTTCTTTCGCTTCTGATCAAGATGACCGCATCGCGGGTGCGGCATGTCATACTCTCACCGATCATGATAAAGCGTTCGTCTGGACAATAAGTTGATTAAGCAGGCTGACTGTTGGCTGCAGCTATATCATCGCTCGCTACACCATGCGCGATGGAAACTATAAGCTCGGCCAACGGAACACAAATATGGATCTTGGCGAGCCCGATTATACACTGAATGCCAACTATCGACCAGGTCCAAATGCTGCGGTGGAGGTAATGATACTGCAGATCTACACTATTTTACTTGAGCTGATCAAATGTATCACAGCGACCAGACTCCACCGCGTATCAAAGTATGCTATCCAACATCATATCCATAATCCAGTCGGCCGGCACCACCAATTACGAACCGGCGGGGAATACAACAACGCAAGGTAGGATTCAGACATGAGCAGACTTGCAGGGTGGCTCACACATCAAGCTAGCAGATCTCGCCTGAACCTCACAGAATCGTTCATGGCCGTTTGAACAGGCTTGTATGTAAGCTTACGATGGCGAAAGACCAGCATGTGAGATCTGCATACTCTTATAAACGAGCTACTTGCATGTGCCGTTCCTCACCCCACCAGATGAGCAAACGTCGTGCAGTCGATCTCGATTCCAGCTCTCCCGTGAGACGCGGGCCACCACAGAGTCGCAATTTAGTGTCCACCAACCCTCCCTCGTCGGACGAGAGTGATAGCGACTCGGACAACGCACATCAACTCATACCTCCCGCGGTATCCCTGCCCGCGCCGCCAACATACTCTTTTCTTCACGTTCCAGGTCAAGCGGTACCTGCTTCGGGAGCAGCACCAGTACTAGGACGCGCTGCGGCACGGACTGAAAGCCGCCGTCGCCGCGAGCAACGGTCGGCCGTGGACGCGGTTTTTGGTGATTCGGGTGGCGATGGCGGCGATGATAACCCCGACGTCCATCCACAAGCAAGGAGATCGGGCCGTGGTAATGTCAGTCAACCGTTTGATTAAATATAATGATATTGACTGAGGAAATACAGCTACCGTCAGCCATAGCCGACGATTTTCTGGAAAGATATGCCTCAATTCTACTCGAAATCATGCACGAGCGTGAGCACGACAGTCGAGTTAACGATCTTTGCGTCTGTCGTGGCGAAAACGCAGTTGCGACTTACCGCTGCATCGACTGTTTTCAGCAATCTCTGCTCTGCGGGGCATGCATTGCGGAACATCACCGCAACCAACCTTTCCACAGGATTAACGAGTGGACGGCTCCTGGTTATTTCAAGCAAACAAGTCTCACCAAAGTCGGATATGTACTGCGCATAGGTCATGGTGGCGATTTGTGCAGTTATTACGGATCGCAACACCGCGCAGATCTCCACGCCGTCACTGTGCTACACACAAATGGCATCCACGAAATGGAGGTTCAATTCTGTCGGTGCGGATCCGAAGTCGACTTCAAGAACGGCGGACCGAATTCGCCGTTCCAGTCGCTCTGGCGTGCGGGATTGTGGCCGGCCACGTATGCCAGCCCAGCCAGCGCAGCTACATCAGCCGTTCTTGAAGTATTTCGTTTGCTCTGCGTCGAAGCCAAAGTAACAGCTACCGCTTTTTTCACGTTTCTCCGACGTCTCACAGCTGTCGTCTTTGAGGAGGAGTCGCGGGTACGCCGACAGCTGATTAACCGTGCTCAAGAGAAGCTGACAAATACTGTAGGATCGATCGCGCGAGTTCTTCGGCATGTTTCATCGATGGTACTACTTGTACACCTGCAAGCTGCGCAATGTCCGACCCAGACATTCACGCAAAAGCCACGACGCAGGAAGCCTCGCCATATTCTGCCCAGCGTGTCCTCAGCCTCACCTGAACAACATGGCACCTAATTGGGACCGGCCGCGTGAAGGTCACACGGAGCCCGAGTAAGTCACTAGTGACCAAAGAATGTGTACATTCTCATCAGTACCCAGCTACATCCACGCTCGATACTCCTCGCGCGACGGAAACTTCAAGCTCGGTCAAAAAAACAAGAAGATGGATCTCCTGAGCGAGCCCTACACAATGAACGGGATGTATTTCATCGATTATCGCAACTACAATCGCGCGGTTCCAAACGCACTAACCGAGCTGGTGGTAAGGATAATTTCGATAGCAGTCAGCACGCTTCTCACACAGCATGTAGGCCACCAGCTGCAGTACATTTCAAGCAATGGAATACCATCGCATCAAGTCAGGAATCATATCTCACATCTGTAGGCACAACATGATTGAACCTGGCGGAACTGCAGACCTCCAAAAAGGCGAAAGGTGAGAAGATGACGTTGATTTCTCATGACTAATTGACTACGCTAGATTCATCTCCGTCGATCTAGCCTTTGTCAACTCGCACTGGCGGTACGCAGGATCAGATGGGCTCAAGCTCTTCTACGTCTTTTACGACATCGCATGCCAATGGTCAAAGAAGTTTTACAAGAGAATTGAGGACAACAAAGCGATCTACACGGAGCTGTATGGCGACGTCCGGGCTGCATGGCCAGAGATGGTATCCGCAGTTGGTGCCTTCCACGTGACAAACCATGAGAGCAATTGTCAAAAGCAGTTCGACATACGTCTAGTTCCCGGTGCTGGGCGTTCATATGGCGACAATCCTGAAGGTGTATGGGGCGTGCAAGGCCGCATCGGACCCAGCATTTCAGAAATGGGTACGGGCTCGCGCGAAGATCTCATCAACATGCACTTCGATGATTTCAACCACCAAAAAGTCGTCGGAATGGGTATGCGAGAACAAGAAGTCGGTCAAGACGATGCTGACTCTCACTCAGTTGCTGCACTTGCGGATCGCGCGAAGGACGCTCAACGAAACCACGAAATCACACAAATTGCACTGCAAGAGCTCGAGAAACGGATGAGCACCAATGCAGCAACTCGCCGTGAACTTGAGCGCTGGAAGTCCGAGGAGGTAGACTGGCTCCGCTACATCCGAACCAATGGCAAACTTCCAGAGCACATTGACTGCCCGTACGTCGCACGAACACAGGGAGGTATGTGTGATTGCTGCAATCTATGAGCAAATTTACTAAGCGCTTAAAGCTCCGGCCCAGAAGGAGATGGAGGCGGTGATTCAAAAGAAAAACGAGGGTCAGCAATACAACCTCGTTGTTGGCTCCGGCCGTAGTGTTCAAAAGATGATACGAGCGGGCATTGAAATTGAGGGAGAGCAGTTTGTGTCATTTAATTTGGTCGTTTTGCGACGCTAACATCTGACAGACAGGAGCTCAAATCGCTTCGCGATGTGGACCCACCACTTGACCCCGGCCAGATCAGCGCAGCCGCGAAACGACTCAAGCGAAGGATCGACGCGTTTCACTCTTGGAGGCAGTCCGTTTATGCTACCGCCTTCCAGCTAGAATTGGATGCCGCGCAGGAGGTTGTGGAGGGCTCTGAGCACAGTGTCAAACTCCAGCTTCCATCTACTGTGGACGACCCCGCGGTGCTCCAACCACAGTGCGCTAGCGTTCTGGAGCGGCTCAGAAGGATAGAATTCGGGTTGCGTCATGGATTCATCGAGTCGATGATATCTAAACTTCGAGACTTCATAGCAACTCGCGCGGTCCATGAATCTCAAGATCCGGCACCTGACGGCCAACACAGTACTACTCGATCCAAAGCCGCACTGAATGAGGCACAGCGCCGTGTGAGCACATTTCACTGCCCTGAACATACTGATTCTGACACTGTGTAGGTTCTGTCGTGCATGAACCGATACAACATGAACTTCACGGCACTGAAAGAACTGGAAAATGAGCAAAATCGAATGGCAGACGGGATACATCGCCTAACGATGGCGGATGTCGCAAGCCCAACATGGGGAGGTCCTGTCACCGGCCACTCCTCCACAAAGGTTTCCTGGATATGGGGCGGCAAGCTAGCGGATTCTCACCCGGCCGAAGTTGATGCCGTCCAATTCTGGGTGCGCGAAGGTGAGGTTACGGGGTATCACACGCTCACATGGTGCGGGCTGACACGAGAGAATAGGACAGCGCATTGAGCGCAATCTCGCCTCCGCTCGAGCCGCACGATGGACAGAAGAAGTCAATATTCTGGCCGAGGAGATGAAGCGGACAATTAGATATTTCAGTCATCAGTCAATGACCTGGGGAGATCTCGGGGACTCTGTTCAAGATTCAACACCGGGACGTGCGGCGCACTGTTATCGGTGAGGCATTTTCCCGTAGCATCAGACTTGCAGCTCATCGAAGCAGACAGGCTGCCTTTTATCAGGCCTTGCTGCAGAGAGCTAACACCGTGTTCAGTATTTGGCTGCTCGATTGGTCCTTAACTGCTGAACAGTCATCTGATGTAATAATGTCCTAGATTCTGTGTGAAATTCACCATCAGTGTTCTATGTCCATGCATGACACAGCGGGCAGGGCGACGTGGAGTTACATGCACTCAATCAGCCGTTGAGTTCCCTTGTGGAGTCAAACAAGCCGGCGGCGATGCTGCGGTGTTTCGATTCGGAAATTAGTCACGCGCATTGGTTGTCCAGATGTGTAGCATCATCACTCAGTGGAGCGCCGATCGGCTCCAATTCCAGTCCAATGTGATCGTCACCGAGCAGACAGTGCGGTCCACCCGCGGTTATATCAGTCCTTGCTGTCCTCAACAGTCACAAGGTCTGATTCTCGCCACCTGTATCCAAAGCCATGCCTGATCCACTGACCGAAACTGTGACCGGGACGCGTGCAGAATTCGAGTAACATGTAGATCGCATTGCACGGGACACACTTGACGCGCGAACAAAGGAATTCCAGGCGTACGAGCTGAGCCTTCGCAACGCCGCCAACCAGCAATTTGAGTTGCTCAATGTCTCGTGCCATCTCTGCCTACCCTCGCTTCCGCATATCATCGAATAGCAATTTCAAAAGGCTTTCCGCAGGACTCACGTTCGCGCCAAATGGAAGTGGCGTCGTGAAGATCGCGCACAATCTTTGGCGCGCGCGCGGCCGGTTTTTTTTTTCCAACCTTCACCCCTCCTAGTCACTCTTTCTTGCCGTTTAATGCGTTCATTATGACTCCTCTGTATCTATTATGCATTGGCATGTGTATTAAATATGTCGAAAATGTGAAGACACCCGCGGGTTGAGCCATGTCCTACCTGGGACCGCTGGGATTTGACAACCGATCATTTCCTGTTACAAACCTTAAAAAGATCCCTAATTCTTACTTTTCATCACCTTTAGGTGGAATGATATTGATTTTCTGTGCTTCAGCCTTGCTGGTGAGCTACAGTGCATCGTGTCAGGTTTTGAAAAGACCTGACACGGTGCCGTGTGAGTCACCTACACACCAGGCCATCGTCAAAACATCATTAAGTGCAGATTCAGATGTATAAATTAACTAATAGGGCATCTATAGTGGTTCAGAGTTGTGGACTGTGCTCAAATGTGCTTTACCATTCGCCATGAGTTTGCCCGGTGGCCCAACTTCTCTACTGACGGCCAACTGGTCTGTGAACCACTCCTGTTCTATTCAGTTCAGTGTCTTTTTCTAATCCAATTTAGGAGGGAGGGATTCATCTCGTTGCGAAAGGATTCGAGTTCAACGCAATGTGTGGGTGGATTCCCACCAGCCTGCGAAAGACATGGTCAGTACCCAGAACGGACCTGGTGCGACGCACCTAGCCCGCGATTAGCGCATCCGGAACCAGCTATCGACTCTAGGACAAGACCGAAGACACGGCGTGGCGTGCATTCATGCGCACAGCGGCTATCACCGGCATGGTCAATGGCCGTGGGTGAACTCAGCCACTTGCGTCAAGCTACGACCAAAGCCACAACGGGCCACTCTCGCTTCAGGCAGACTCAGCGCAGGCTGAAGAGCACATGAAAAACTCAGCGGGCGCAGGCTCACGAGCGTACTAGGTCGAAATCGGACACTCACGAGGTCAGTCGTTTCAGCAAGAATGGCGAGCGACAACGCAGCAAAACGCTGCGCGAATTGCACTATCACACGGTACTTGGCATACGATCGCGAACCAAAGTCGACGCCGCTCATTGCGCGCCAAGTGGTTGGCTAACGACGGTCCGCCACACCTCTCGCTTTGCACCAGCAAAGCGCTGTATATCACTACTCCCATCACGAACGTACGGACTCGTCAGTTTCTATATAAATACTCGTCTAGATACTCAGTGGAAAGACAAGTTTCGGTTTCCCCCTCTCAGTATCTCTCTTAGTGTCGCGATCACCTCGCCTTATCTCACGTCTCACTACTGCGCGAATCTACGAACCCTTTCTCTCTCTAGGTTTCAATCGGAGCGTTCTCCTGCGTCGTCCGACGGCCCTACGAGGCGGGAACATCTGCCGAGGGCGGCACCCTCAGGGTACAGGATAATCTCGGCTAGTACTCACTCACAACCTGCATTGGAGCGGACCGGTGCTTCACACTTAGTGATGATGCAGCACATCTGGACAATCACTGCGTGAGTCATTTCCGCTCA
>Ga0247815_10000767_pt1 | contig 25022 bp, 18 predicted proteins | sample UWRJL194509B1_FD_181014 | JGI IMG/M metagenome (GOLD analysis project Ga0247815, IMG submission 181014) | Plant litter microbial communities from Arlington Agricultural Research Station in Wisconsin, United States - UWRJ-L194-509B-1 | ecosystem: Environmental > Terrestrial > Plant litter >...
ATTGGCTGATAAAAATATTAATCACCATGAAGTTAACACTCATCCTGGTCATTTGCCTAAGCGTTCAGACCATGGCCAATGTCTATTCTCAAACTAAAATATCGCTGCGCCTGCAAGGTGTTGGCCTTAAGAAGGCGCTTTCTGCTATTGAGGAAAAAAGTGATTTCTATTTTGTTTACAGTGAACAAAAAGTGATCAGCCAGCTAAAAGTAAGCGTGAACAGTACCAACGAACCTGTATTGGAAGTCCTTAAAAAAATGCTGGACCAGACGGGTTACACCTTTGAGCCAATGGCGAATAACCTTATCATTATCAAACCTGTTGGCAGTCAGCAGATGGTTTCGGGGGTTATCACTGATGAAACCGGAACGCCAATGCCAGGTGTAAGTCTGAGGGTAAAAGGAACTTCCCGAGCGGTTGTCACCAATACACAAGGCGCATACAGCATCCAGGCTTCGCCAACTGAAACGATAACCATCAACTACATTGGTTATCAGCCTGTAGAAACACTTGTTGGTGGCCGAACCAGTATTAACTTTTCACTGCAACCATCCAATCAGGGCTTGAATGAAGTAGTTGTTATTGGCTACGGTACACAACAGCGAAAAGAAGTAACCAATGCAGTTTCACAGGTAACCGGTGCCGATTTGCGTAAAAGTTCAGCTCCTGCTATATCCAACTCTTTAGCAGGCCGAGTTCCAGGTTTAATAGTCAATCAGCGAAACGGCGAACCTGGCCGTGATGAGGCCTCAATCTATATCAGGGGTGTGACTACCACTGGCGACAGTAGTCCGCTAATTGTTGTGGATGGTGTAGCCAACCGTGATGGTATTTCCCGTATAGATCCAAATGATATAGAAACTATTACGGTGTTAAAAGACGCATCTGCTGGTATTTATGGTGCCCAGGCAGGAAATGGGGTTATCCTCATTACCACACGTCGTGGAAAAACTGGTGAACCGCAATTCAATTACTCTTTCAATCAGGGTTATGTGAGCCCTACACGTTTGGTTAAAATGGCTGATGCTGAACTGTATGCAAAAACCATTAATGACCTCGACCTGCAGGCAGGAAGAACACCGCTTAGCTTTAGTGATGCACAGATCGCGCAATTCGCCAGCGGTGCACTCCCTACAACCAACTGGCAGAAAGAAGTTTTGAAAGATCATTCCCTGCAAAGCAGACACAGTTTAACTGTGGATGGTGGAACAGAAAAAGTGAAATACTTTCTCTCAACAGGAATTTCAAACCAGAACGGTTTATTGGAAAATGATAAGACTACAAATTTCAAACAATATAATTTCAGATCGAATGTTGATATCCAGGCTTCAAAAAGACTGAAAATAGGCCTGGATGTGTCTGGAAGACGTGAAAATGTTAACTTTCTACAGGTAGAACAGCAACTGCTCTTTCAAAATGCATTGCTTACTGACCCAACAGTTCCGGCAACAATTAACGGTCTGCCTACAATGGGCAGACAAGGCAATAACCCGCTTGCCATTGCACAGGGTTCTGGGTATGATAAAACAGAACGGAATGTACTGAGTGGTACACTTCGCTATAAATATGATATACCAGGAGTTGAAGGACTGTACCTTGATGGATATGCCGCCTATGATTATTTACAAACACTTCAAAAAGTTTGGTCACAACCATGGACTTATTACACGACTAACAGCAGCGGTGCAGTAGTGCCTGCAACTTTCGGTCCTGCCGGTGGCTTGCGTCAACTTTACGATCGTACCAATGGCCTTACGCTGAATTCAAAATTGAACTACAAGCGCAGTTTTGGTAAACATGATGTTTCTGGATTTGTGGCTTACGAACAAAACGAAACCAGAAGGGATTTGTTCAGTGCAGCAAGGTCTGGTTTTGTATCCTCACAGATTGACCAGCTCTTTGCGGGTAGTAGCACTGGTATGCAAAACACTGGTTCTGCGGCCGAAACAGCCCGTCAGAATTATTTTGGGCGGTTAAGTTATGCTTACGATAAAAAGTACCTTGTGCAGTTGCACCTCCGCTATGACGGGTCGCAAATTTTTGCAGAGGGCAAACGTTTTGGTACATTTCCAGGGGTATCACTGGGATGGGTACTCTCTGAAGAATCTTTTCTAAAAGAAAGCCCGGTTATATCAAATCTGAAATTACGTGCTTCATGGGGTAAATCAGGAAATGACAAGATTCTGCCATTTCAATACCTTAATTTTTTCAACATTGGAACTGGTGGTTATGTGTTTGGGGGACAGGACGTACTGGCTCTGAATCCAGGTGTTTCAGCTAATCCGAATATCACCTGGGAAAATCAACTAAGCAGGGATATTGGACTTGAAGCTGGCTTCTTCCAAAATAAGCTAACGTTTGAGGCTGATGTATTTTTTAACAAACGCACCAAAATTCAGCGACCAAGAAACATTACTGTGCCGCAATACACCGGACTGAGTCTTCCTGATGAAAACATTGGAAAGGTTGATAATAAGGGTGTGGAGCTTTCTACAAACTACACAGGGTCAGTGAATGATGTGAAATATAGTATTGGTGGTAACTTCACCTTTGCAAAAAGTAAAATCATATTTATTGATGAAGGAAATGCTTATCCAGAAGCCTATCAAAAAGCCGAAGGAGGGCCACTTGGTTCAGCGTTACTTTACAATGTAATTGGTGTTTACCAAAATGCTGCTGATCTTGCTGCTAATCCTGGTTTATCCGGAGTAAGGGTAGGTGATTATATTTATGCAGATACCAATGGTGACGGTGTTCTGAACAGCGCTGACCAAATTCGTGTGCCGCTATCAAATATCCCGCAAATCCAGTTTGGGTTAAACCTTGGCGTTAGCTATAAAGGTTTCGACCTTACTGCATTAATCCAGGGTCAGGCTAAGGCTAAAAGTTACATGGACTATACTGTTTCTGCTGGAAACAATGGACCTGACTATTTCCTTGCCAATGCATGGCGTCCTGATGCGACAGGTAATGAGCTTGCACGTGCAGGAAGAAGCATCCTGACATTAAACACGAGCTACTATCATGATGTGTCTTTTGTAAGGTTAAAAAATATTGAGTTGGGCTACTCTTTGCCGAAAGCATTATTGAATAAAGTGGGAGTGAAGGCTTTACGTCTGTACGCCAATGGATACAACCTGCTCACCTTTGATAAATTAAAGGATAAAGGACTGACAGATCCGGAGAATATCAATGAAAAAGGATGGCGCTATCCTCTTACTAAAAGTATCAATATAGGTGCTAATTTAACATTTTAACTAGAGAGACATGAAAACAAAATATATACTATATACACTGGTTGCTATAGTGTTCAGTTTTGCTTCCTGTAAACAGGATATTCTGGACTTGAAACCGCTGGACCGTTACAGTGATGCTGACGTTTTTACTGACGTTGGGTTGTTAGGTCAGTTTGTGGATGGTACTTACCGCGGAATGGGGCACCCATATGGTGGTGAAGGCGATAAATTTATTGAGGGCATGACTGACGATGGTTACAGTCAGCATAATATACAATATAGGAATTACACGGCTGGATCAATTGGACGCGATCAGGGTGAATCCGTAAATGACAATTTATGGTCAACCAGTTATCAATATATCCGCAGGGTAAACCTGTTCATGGAAAAAACGCAGGGCTCCGCAATTGATGGTGCTAAACTACAGGTAATGAATGGTGAAATGCAGTTCCTGAGGGCATTTCTTTATGCCAAAATGATGATCTGGTATGGTGGCGTTCCTATTATTAGTTCGACCTTTGATCTTGGTGAACAAACCTATGACAGACCACGTAATACAGTTGATGAAGTAACTGCGTTTGTAGTAAAAGAATGCGATGAAGCGATGACTAAGCTGCCTTCAATCACTGCTGTTGCTTATGGCCGTGCCAGCAAGGAAGCTGCAATGGCGCTAAAAGCACGTACTTTATTGTATGCCGCGAGTCCCTTGTTTAATACAACAAATGACCAGACTAAATGGACTGCTGCACGCGATGCCAATAAATTGGTGATGGACCTGACTGCAGTTGCTGATATTGCTACTGCCGATGAATATGGTAACGTATTCAATGGGAAAAGTACAAAAGATGTAATCCTCTCGCGCAGCTTTACGCAAAACAACGCACATGGTGGTGGTGAATGGGGTGTAAATATGTGGTTTTACCCGGGATCTATGAATGGCTGGGGAACGCTTGTTCCTACGCAGGATCTGGTAAACAGTTATGAACTGACCAATGGTAAATTACCTGCGGATCCAACATCTGGATATGATCCACAAAATCCTTATATCAACAGGGATCCCAGATTTGCTAAAACTATTCTTTTTCAGGGAGCTACTATTTTAGACCCAGAACAAGGAGCAGTGCGTGCCCTGCAATATTTCTATGATGCTGCTGAACCTACCAATACTGCAAAAAATGGTATCGATGGTAAAGGCGGACCAAACCAGCCATGGAACAATTCTCCAACCGCTTACAACTTTAGAAAGTTTGTAGACGAAGGTAAAAGAGCTCAACAGGGTGGGGCGCAGGAAAATACCAGTCCATGGATCTACTTCCGTAAATCTGAATTCTATTTGAATTATGCAGAAGCACAAATTGCCCTTGGCAACGAAACTGAAGCAAAAAGAGCCTTGAACCTGATCAGGACGAGGTACCAAATGCCTGCAGTTACTGAAAGCGGAACAGCGCTTACTGCGCGTTACAGAAATGAAAGACGTGTGGAACTGAGCATTGAGCAGCACCGCTTCAATGATATCCGCCGCTGGAAACTAGGAGCCCCGGTATTCGCCAAACCAGCATTAGGTGCACGTATCACTAAATCTGGAAACACGTTAACTTATAACCTTACGAATGTGGTTGACAATGACCGTAGGTTTCTGGAAAAGATGTACCTGCTTCCCGTTCCATTTGCGGAGATCCAAAGAAGTAATAACATGTTGACCCAGAATCCAGGATACGAAAATTAATTTATAGACGAATAATCCTATCGGATGATTCTCAGCACTAGGTTTAACATCAGGAGGTTGCATCATTAATCATAATGGTCAACCTCCTTTTTAGTTTGAATGCTGCCATAGCCATTCGTGCTTTCAACAGGTCTTTAGTTAGTCTGAAACATGGTGCTTGGGCATTCTTATGTGTATCGAATGCAAGCTTTCTAGGGATCTGACCAAGCTAGAGGTAATCCAGTGGCTCATTTAAACAAGATCTCGCCTGGCTGTTAAAATCTGCTGGAGACGTTCAAACATACTGAACCAGCTTTGGTAAGCTCCCGTTTTTTTAGCTTCTTCTTCAGCAACAGTTTGATGTAAGGTAACCTTGGTTTGATTTCCAACAGGTGTAAAGGTAACTGTTGTGACAAGTGCCTCTGGCCATTCATCAGATTTTCCAGCATCATTGGCACTCACGTTATCCCCATTTTCGTTACTGAGCACCATCGAAAAAACAAGTTTCTCAGGAAACGTCACTTCGTTATAAATGCCTTTTATCCAGCAATTGCCATGTACAGGGTCGTCAATACAGGAATGGAACTTGCCGCCTGGTTTAACCTCAATGCTTTTGAATTCGATTGTGCATCCCTCAGGTGCATACCAATGTTTTAAATGTTCAGGATCTGTCCAAGCGCCAAATACGAGTTCACGTGGGGCATCGAACAGATGGGTGATTAACAGATCTTTTTTATTTGTCTCCATTTCCTTTAGTTTTTAATTCATGTATATAATCATCTAACTTTTCAAATCTTCCTGACCAATGTTTTCTGGATTGGTCTATCCATGTAGTAACTTCCTCCAGCCTGTCCAGCTGAGCTTCGCAAAACCGGTCCCTGCCACTTTGCCTGATTACTACCAACCCACAATCAACCAGTATTTTCACATGAAGCGAAATTGCCTGTCTTGTCATTTCAAAGTTTTCTGCCAATGCGTTCACATTATATGGCTGGGAAGCAATAAGGTTGATAATTTCACGGCGGGTAGGATCGGCTATTGCCTGATAGACGTCTCGTCTGGCTTTCATAATACGCAAGTATATGCTTGCAAATATAAGTGCAAGTATTTGCTTGCGCAAATAAAATTGTATTTTTCCGTATTTGTGCGCTATCGATTGTGATTTGAGATCTTCTATCGAATGGAGCAGCTTTTTGTAAACATAGGGGCTGCATGATTCAGTTTTGATAATGAAGGGAAATTTTGATAAAAATAACTCTATTGGCTTAGTAGATTAAGCATTATTTTTCTATGTTTGTGTGATCACATGAAAACGTCAAAAGGTATAGCAATCAGGCCCTTATCAGGGATTGCCATCAGGCATTATATCATCAACGTCTGCTCAACAGGTGTTGTGCTGTGTTGTTGTTGTCGTTAACACAATTTACGCTGTTTCAGCGTATTAAAATGCATCACAGCGAGGGGAATACTTCCTTCTGATTAGCCCGCTTGTATTTTAGAGCACCTCAATTTTGTTTATACTTTAATGTTTGTCGCATGCCTACCCATACAGCGCTGTTTTTAAAAACAGCAGTTTTTGCAATTACCCTTTTATTTAGCCAATTTTCCTTTGCCCAGGTGTTTGCGCATCGTGGCTATCTCTCTGCTGTATCTACTGATCCACGTGTGGCTTCAGTAACATCACAATCATCGGCCTCCAAATCAGAGGCTGCGATAGATTCTGCAAAATCCATCAATATCTCAAGAGAACAGGGGAGACTATCAAATTATATGAAAGACCTGGGAATACCAGAGCAGCAATACGAGTATAAATCGCGCAAGAAGTTCTACTATCATCTGGCTAATGCTTTTGCCCGCTTAAGGTTATATCCTTTGGCCATGAAATGTTTTTTTAAAGCTGTAAGGGCCAATGCTGAAATTGATAGTTTATCCTTATCCGCTGATAGCCTCAGGGATTTAGAAAGCGGTTCGTTGGAGCTGAATTCCAGAGATGATTCTGTTGTAGGAACAAAGGTTTTGGCCCTGAAAAATAAGAAGAAGGATAAAAAAAGCAGGCGTACCAGTTTCCGGCAAATAGCGGGAAACTTCACTGACGGAAAAACGGCAGTTGCCTATGCATTGTTATTCCACGTAAAACAGCCGGCTCCCGGTAAACGTAAGATTTTTGTTTGGGTAAATACCGGGCATACTTTTATCACTTTAATTAAGTACAATTCAGATTCTACCTATGCTTCTACATCTTTTGGATTTTACCCGGATAAAGACCAGATGCTTTCAGCAACCCCAATAGCACCAACTACATCGGCTATCTTTAAAGATGATACCGGACACCTGTGGGACGAGGTATTAGGTAAGTTTATATCAAAGCGTAATTTCGAAAATATATTGGAGTTAGCTCAAAAATTTGAAGGGATGACCTATAACCTGAACAAGCAGAACTGTACTGATTTTGGTTTGCAGGCTGCCAGTCTTGCGGGAATTCATATCACCGATACATCTGGGAAATGGCCTTTGGGGAGAGGGAATAATCCTGCGGTAACAGGACAGAGCATTTTGAAGGGAATGGTTAAAAATGCGGATAGTACACAGAATAGAGGGGTTTTTGTAGATCAAACCGTTACCGGCCAATGTGACGGTTTACATTTTGATTATTAAGGAACGCAAACTATAAACCGGGGAAATGACAGAAAATACGTTATATATTCCTAAGTTTGATTTTAGCTGTCCTCAAACTACCAATGGCATTACCTACACCCAAAGACTGGCGTTTTAAATTGCATGAGATCATTTATGAGTCAAACACCCGAGCAGGAAAGGCGTTTGATGTGGCCTTGTTGTTCGCAATTTTTACCAGTATCATCATTATTATGCTGGATAGCGTTGAAAGTCTTCACAAAGAATACGGGAAGATTTTCAGTATTGTAGAATGGGTTTTTACAGGGCTATTTACTGTTGAATATACCTTGCGGCTGATTAGCATCCGTACACCAATCAGGTATGTATTCAGCCTGTTGGGGATTATAGACCTTATTGCCCTTATTCCTTCTTATCTCAGTATTTTCTTTGCCGGGGCACAATCGCTGCTTGTATTTCGCGCCTTACGGTTGATGAGGGTTTTCCGGATCTTTAAGCTTGGCCAGTTTTTAACAGAGATAAACTTTCTCAAAGTTGCTTTAAAAGGGAGTTTGAGAAAGATCAGCATATTTTTGCTTACTGTGCTTACCCTTACCGTCATCCTGGGATCTATCATGTATCTGGTAGAGAAGAGAGAAAACGGATTTTCCAACATACCTGAAAGTATTTACTGGGCTATTGTAACCATCACAACCGTTGGTTACGGAGATATATCACCAATTACGCCGATGGGGAAATTTGTAGCTTCTGTAGTGATGCTCATCGGCTATGCCATTATTGCCGTGCCAACTGGGATACTTACACATGATCTGGCTATGGCAGCGAGACAAAAAAAGGAACTGCCGGAATCATGCCCAAACTGTAGTAGTGAGGGACATGATACTGACGCGTTATTTTGTAAGTATTGTGGTTCTTCACTTTACGCTTAAAGTTTAGCTTTAAACACTTGTTTACCACCAACAACTGTACTTAATACTTTAACAGATTCAATTGTAACAGGATCTATTTTAGTGATATCCTTATTCAGGATTACAAAATCTGCTAGTTTTCCTTTCTTCAAAGATCCCTTGATTTTCTCCTCAAATGTTCCATATGCACCATTGATAGTATAGGCCTTTAGTGCCTCTTCTACCGTAACTTTTTGCTCAGGTATCCATCCATTCGGGTTTGCACCGTCAAGAGTGCGACGGGTTACTGCAGCATAGATACCAATAATCGGATCAGCAGGGGCTACCTGCCAGTCACTGCCAAAAACAAGCATAACACCCGCGTCTAAGAGAGACCGGAAAGCATAAGTAGTTTTTGCCCGCTCATGTCCGATGATTTTTTCTGCCCATTGCCCATCATCAATGGCATGGTAAGGCTGTACACTTGCAATTACATCCAGTTCTTTAAATCTTTTTATATCTGAGGGTTTGATATGCTGGGCGTGTTCAATTCTAAATCTTCTGTCTTTTTTGCCGTCTGCTTTTTCCATTTTCTCACAGAGGTTTAATAGTGTATTGATTGAACGGTCACCAATAGCATGGATTAACAAATGAAGACCTGCACTATCTGCTGATTTTATTCTTTGATATAATACATTTTCTGGTACTACAAAAAATCCGGAATCGCGCGGGGCATCACTAAATGGCTTAAGAAAAGCCGCTGTATGTGATCCCAGGGAACCATCAACAAAGCCTTTTAAAGCACCATAACGAAGCCATTTATCGCCAGTTCCTTCTTCTTTTATCTGTTTAGCCAGTCTTTCCCAGTTTTTAAGTTCAGCAACGGCATAAACTCTGGTTTTAAAATTTCCCTTTTTTATAGCTGTTTTAAATACGTTGAAATAATCGCCGTAGCCTGTACCAGGTACCGTTACCACAGAAGTTACGCCGCGTGCAGCGTAATGATCCATAGCCGCTCTAAAGGCACTTTGTTCCTGCTCTTCTGTTGGATGAGGAACTACAGCACGAACGTAATTCAGTGCATTATCTTTGAATAAACCAGTAATCTTCCCATTTTCACGAAGAACCTGTCCGCCTTTTACATCTTTCACATCGTTGGTTATTCCAGCTAACTTAAGTGCTGCCGCATTTGCCAGGCACATATGCCCATCTATCCGGTTTACCCAAACAGGATTGTCTTTAGTGACAGAATCTATCCATAACTGGTTGGGTAATTCTCCTCCCCAGTTTTGGTGGTTCCAGTTTCCGCCAATTATCCATGTTCCAGGTTTAACAATTTTCGCATAGTCAGCTATTCTCTTTATAAATTCTTTCTTTGTCCGGGCCTCTGTCAATTGAACGGATGCCAGCTCAAAGCCACTTTCAACGAAATGGGAGTGACTATCAATAAATCCTGGAACTATCAGTTGTTCTGTACCTGCTTCAGTCGTCCGGGTATCTTTACCCGTCAATTTCTGCATGTCTGCTTTTTTCCCAACTGCCATAAGGGTGTCGCCAGCAACAGCCATTGCTTCTGCCCATGGGTTTTCAGGATCACCTGTCCATATCTTTCCAACAATTACTTCGTCTGCATATTGTTTCTGCTGACAACTGCTCAAACCCAAAACCACCAGCAGACTTAAAAGTGCTTTGTAGTATGATTTATTGCCAATGGTTAAAGTTGATTTTTTCATCTTTTGTGCTTCAATATAATATACATAGATATAAAACTTAAATTGAATAGGCCTGCTACGATTAATATAATATAATCTTTGGACAAAATTCATTAGTTAGGTACGGGATAATTGATGAACCAGAGTTTTGAGAGTGGTTGTGATTGTTCACAATGCTTTTTATTTCTTTTTACCGTATGCGATTGCAGAAAACATTACAAATAGATTGACGTTTTTCTCAAAAGAGCCATATATCTTTGTCCCAAAATGCTGATACCCGATATTTACGAATGATGATGCGAAAAAAACAATGGATAGCGCTTTCATTTCTGGTGATTATACTGATGCTTTCTGTGGCCTACACGTATAATAAACTTAAGAGAAACAAAGAGATTTCAGGTTTTCTGCAAAGTCCGGAAACCAAGGAGGTGTCGGGAATTGCCGCTTCGGGAATTTTTGACAATCTCTATTATATTCACAATGACAGTGGTGATACGAGCAGGTTTTTTGCAATTACGCCTAAAGGAAATTTAGTGTCAACTTTTTATTTTCAAAAGGAGAAAGAAACACCTGCAAAACAGCTCGATTGCGAGGATATTGCTGTCGGCAAAGGACCTAAGGCAGGTAAAAGTTATGTATACCTCGGCGATATTGGTGATAATTTTTACCAGCGTTCTTATCTCACTATTTACCGTTTTGAAGAAAAGAAATCGTGGATCAGCAACCCTGTAAATCAGGTAGCGGCAGCTCAGCTTCGCGTCAGCTATCCTGATGGGAGGACTGATGCGGAGACAATGATGGTAGACCCGGTCCAAAATCTCTTATACATTGTAAATAAAAGAACGGATACCATACACGTGTATACCACGCCATTGATATTTAAAAACAACGAAAAACGTGTGCTTACGTTGCGTAGTAAGATCCATTTTTCTGGTTATAAGCCGGTTAAATACATTACATCGGGTGATATTTCAAAGGATGGCAGAAAAATTCTGCTGAAAAGCTACGGCAAAGTTTATTACTGGGAACGCAGTGGAAATGAACCTGTTTGGGAAACATTAAAGCGCAAACCAATTGAACCACACTATGATTTGCAGCGGCAGGGGGAGGCCATTGGGTTCACTCCGGATGGGGAAGGTTACTATTGCACAAGCGAAGGTTCTTTTGCTGCAATTTACTATTACAATACGCCTTAATCATCAGAATCACGGCTTACTAAAATTGCCATTTTAGCTATTCAAGATAAGAATTAATGCCAATGAGATCAATATGAAGAGTGATCAAAGCTTTTAATGAAGGCGAATCAGCACTCCATCCAGTGTGTTGCTGTATGGTGTAGCCTCATAGTAAACCTAACGGGTATTGATTCCTCATTAACAACAGACTTCATGGCTGCAAATTTACTGAACTTTCCTCCAGGATACTGCTTTCCTCAAGGTAACGCCCATATTTTTTACTTCTGGAATGAAACTTTGCTGCGCAAGCTTAGCGCGCTCCGTAGTCATGTTAAGGTAAAGAAAGCTATTGTATTTTGCATTGATTTTCAATTAGGCAATTCTCGTGTCCGGCTGCGATTTACAAATTTCGCCAAACAATTTAAACTTCTCTTTTTTCAGCATTACAGCTCCAGATGTCTTGATACCAAGCTACTTTGTAATTTTATGCTGCAATCTAAGTAGCTTAATTTGTAGTTTTGCCTTATATGTCTGAACATCCTTTCAATGATCCTGAGGAAATAATCTATCTGGACGGCCTGAAAAATGGTCAAAGACATGGTTTCGACTTCATTTACAAAAAATACAGTAAGGTACTGCTTCCCAGGTTACAACGAATGGTGAAAGTACCAGAGGTGGCAGATGAACTCTTACAGGATGTTTTTCTTAAAGTATGGACAAGGCGTGCTGAGATTGATATGGACAAATCTTTTAAAGGATGGATCTTTACAATTGCGCATACTACTGTCTTTACCTATTACCGTCGCCTTGCACTGGATAAAAAAATGCAGCAACATCTGCTGGAGGTCTTTGTAGAATTCTACGATCAAACAGAGGATTATATATATAATAAGGAGCGGATGCAATTGCTCAATAATGCTGTGGACCAGCTTCCGCCCCAGCGCAAAGAAATTTTCAGGCTATGTAAGATCGAAGGTAAAAGTTATCAGGAAGCTGCGGACCTGCTTTCGATAAGTCCGTCAACAGTTAGCAATCAACTGGTAAGTGCAACAAAATCTGTAAAGAACTATGTTTTTTTCCACTCGCAGGAATTTCTGATTTTCTGTATCGCAGCTTATCTAAAACATTGATTTTGTCTTTTTTTCCTTATTAATACCACTAAACACAGATTTATATCACCAAAATTTTCATATAACTGCCGTCGGTTGGGTATATCACGAGGTATTTATCACTCTTTTCTAAAAAAAGATGATAATGCGATAGTGCGTTTATCCTTTTCGTGCGTAGTTATAATTATACGACCATGCAAAACTCCTTACCAACACCAGAATTGTTCATCAGGTTTATAGAAAACCGTAGCAATGCCGCTGAGCTAGAATTGCTTTTTGCTTATTTCGGTACAGCAGATGAAACTGAACTCAGATTATTAATTCTTCATGATCTGCAACGCGATATTGAGATTGAGGTGGGCGTGGTAAATCATATCGAAAATGAAAACGCGAGGTTATCAGCAATCCATGATCAGCTTTCAGAGAAAATTTTCGGTCTTGCTAAAGAGCCAGCTGTGCGCAAACTTTGGGATAATTCTTTGCTAAAGATTGCAGCCATTCTGTTAATGGTGGTTTCAATTGGCTTATTATTATATAGGATCAGTAATAAAACAAATTATAACATTGTGCCTGGCACGCAAAAAGCAGAGCTCGTTGTCAATGGTGTTCCTAAAAATCTGGCAGGACAAAAGTTGGCTGTTCTATTAAAAGAAAACGGCGTAACTATCACTACCCGCGCTGATGGTAGTATTGTATACGCGGCGTACGAGGCAGATTCTTCAGTAGCCTCGAAGATGAATACTCTGGTGACGCCTAGGGGAGGAGAGTACCGGGTAACATTAAGCGACGGAACAGTAGTTACACTTAACTCGGGATCTAAACTTAGTTTCCCAACAGGTTTCAGAGGGGCAGAAAGAAACGTTACGCTGGAAGGTGAAGCATTTTTTGAGGTGGCGAAAAATGCCGGTATGCCGTTCATCGTGAGCGTGGAGGGACGGGCGATCCGCGTTCTGGGAACCAAATTTAATGTGAGCAGCTACGAGGAAGACAGGGGAGTAACTGCCACCTTGCTTGAAGGAAGTATCCTGTTCTCAGATCAGAACAATCATCAGGCTAAACTCCACCCAAATCAGCAGGTGAACAGTGAGCAGGGGAAATTAACCCTCAAAAATGTGGATGCTGCAGATTATATGGCGTGGACGAAAGGGGAATTTCTTTTCAACGATGTGCCCGTCGCTACAATGATGCAAAAGCTTGCAAGATGGTATGATGTTGAGGTCGACCTCGAATCACTGCCAGAAAAGAATCTCTACCTCAAGGTTTCACGTACTTCAAACATCAAAGATCTACTCAAAATGGTATCCAGGGCTACAGATCTGAAATTTGAACTGGAAGGGAACAAAATCCTGCTCAAACAATAGCCAATATATATTACACTTATCAATTATCAACCAACCTAAACAAGTCTTATGACAAAATTTTACTCTGCTGTCGTCCCCTATGGACGAAGGTTTCTTATTACATGGCATGTTATACTGGGGATGCTCATGCTTTTTTCAATCCAGTCCAGCGCACAGACAAACGAATATGTATTTGAGAATGCGCCTTTAAATACTGTAATGTCGCAAATATCGGCCAAAACATCTTACCAGTTTGTATTTGATGCAGCCCTTGTTAAAAAAGCCAGACCGATCACGCTTAAAATCAGAAGTAACGATATTAAGGTTTTAATGAATGCTTTAGTAAACGGGCAGGAATTTTCTTACGAAATTAGTGGTAACAAGACTATCATCCTTACAAGTCTCAAAAAAACGCCGACTGAAGAATATGTGATTCATGGTATGGTAACAGACAGTTTGGGTGGTCCCTTGCCAGGAGCTTCGGTGCGGCTCAAAAATACTGAATTTGTTGTCACAGCAGATGGGAACGGGCATTTTAACCTGCCTATGAGCTCAGCAAATAATACGCTGGAGGTAAATTACATTGGTTTTTTGCCCACTGAACGCAGCTTTGAAAAAAGCGCGAGTACAGGTGTGGTAACCATTAAAGTGATGGCAAATTCTTCTTTACTGAACGAAGTTGTAGTCAACGGATTTCAATCGGTAAGCAAAGAACGTTCTACAGCAGCTGTTGCAATTGTAGACAACAAAAAGTTAAACGAAAATATCAATGTGGATCTTTTGAGTGCTTTAGAAGGACGTGTTGCCGGTTTGGCTTATATAAAAAACCCTAATGGCGCATCTGCCGATCAGCCAATACTTAGAGGATTTGGAACATTTTCAAATAATATTGGAACAGCACCGTTGGTAGTTGTTGATGGATTACCTACCGAAATTCCCCTGGAAGAAATCAATCCTTATGATATAGAATCAGTTACTGTACTTAAAGATGCAGCTGCATCATCAATTTACGGATCAAGATCTGCAAATGGTGTGATCGTACTGACTACAAAAAAAGGTAACGGACCGGTGAAGGTTTCCTTGAATACCGACTTCTTTATTGACCCAAGGCCAAGTTTTAGTTCTATGCATTATGCCTCTACAGCAGATGTTTTGGATTATGAAACAGACATTTATAACAAGGAACGCGCGCGTTATGCGACTACCGAATCCATGTTTGCGGCTTATGGCACATTGGCCAATGGTACAATTAAATATTATTCACCTCTTTATCAATTGTATAGAGACAGAGATGCGGGTAAAGTTACTGCAGATCAGGTTAGTCAGCAACTTGCCACATGGTCTAATAATGACTACCAGCAGCAATACAGAGATCAGGTTTGGCAAAATGCCTTCCGCCAGCGGTACAATTTGTCGATCAGCTCGGCTACCTCTAAATCCAACACTTTTACCTCCCTGAATTATGATAACTCTGCACAGCGGACAATTTATAACAAGGATGAAAAACTGACGCTTTATTTTAAGAATACTTACAATATTACCAACTGGTTAACAACTACTATAGGAGTAAATGGTGCCTACACAAATTCTGTCTCTACAGATGGTTCTTATGAGAACTATAATGTAATTCAGCCAAGATATGCAACAATTACAAATGCAGATGGCAGTCTTAACTATGCCAACTGGATAAATCTGAGTGATGGTGCTGGTACCAATGGTGCCACAGCCAACGGTGCATTAGTATCTGCGCTTGCGGGGAACACGAATTACCGCTCTTACAGTTTCAATATTCTGCAGTCTTTACAGGAAGGGCAGACCAAAGCCAATAAAATGGCGCTGCGGGCCTTTGCCAATATCCAGGCCAAGATCACCAAAGGACTAAGTTTCTCCAGTCAGTTGCAGTATGAAAATAATACCACCAAAGGAACGCAGTATTATGATGCCGATTCTTACAAAATCAGACTCGCGTATAATGCGCTGACCGGATATACACCAGCTACTGGCTTATACACTCATGGAATGCCTGCAGGCGGAAAATATAGCTCCACAATGCTGCAGGACAATAGTTATACTTTTAGGAACCAGTTAAGCTTTGACAGGAGTTTTGGTGCTGACGGACAACATTCGGTTACTGCTATTGCAGGTTTTGAATTGCGCCAGACCAAATCGCCGATAGAAATGGTAGAAAGCCGTTATGGATACGATCCGGTTACCCTAACATCTATTGCCCTAAATAATGCCACCTTATCACAATCAGGAGCACCCAGTTATATTTATGGTGGAAATAAAACGCTAGGTTTTGTTGGGTTAAGTCAGGATGAAATTCAGCACCGGTACTTTTCCAGGTATGCAAATGCAGGTTATACCTATCTGAACAGATATAACGTAACAGGAAGTGTGCGTATAGACCAGGCAGATCTTTTTGGCGTAGACCCGAAATATAAAAACAGGCCGTTGTGGTCGGCAGGTCTTGGCTGGAACATCAGTAATGAAGACTTTATGCGTCCTTTGCAATGGGTTAACCTGCTGAAATTCAGGTCGACCTACGGAATAAACGGTAACGTAGACCAGGGGAGCAGTCCAACCCTGACTGCCAAAAGAAAAAGCGATTCACTGTTTCCGTCGCTTCAATTCATTGATATTGTTAACCTGCCAAATCCAAAATTGAGATGGGAGCAAACGGCGACGTTTAACAGCGGTGTTGATTATGCCGTGTTGAACAACAGGTTACGAGGAAGCATTGACGTTTATTTCAAAAACAGTACTGATCTTTTAGTTACTACAGAACTGGACCCTACAGTTGGAATAGCGTCACGGGTAATTAATAATGGTAGTATGAAAAACAAAGGTATTGAGTTCAACCTGGGTGGCGACTGGTTAAAGACGGATGAGGTGACCTTTAGTTCACAGCTTATCCTTGCTTTCAATAAGAACACCATAGGCGATGTTACCAATGTGGTTTCGCCTGCATATAGCTATGTGACCTCACCTGCAAATTATTATACAGAAGGCATTTCTTACAATACGGTTTGGGCTTACCGTTATGGCGGTATGACCAATGGCTATCCTTATTTTTTGGATGAAAACGGAAAGGCATCATTAACCTTTGATGCCAGCGGCAACCCTGTTGTGTCTAGTGCCAAACTGATCAACAATCAGTCAGCCCTTGTAAAAATGGGATCGCTTACACCTACCTATACGGGCTCATTTTCGCAAAGGATTGCTTACAAATCATTTGAAGCAGGAGCATTATTAGTATTCTCTGGTGGTAACGTACTTAGAAAAGATGTAAGCGCCCTGAACACAAATGAGATCACCGATAAGGACATTACACTGCGTTATAAAAACGGGATTACCCCATCTACGCCAAGATTGTTGGTTGACTACCCAGATGCGGTTCAAAGTATTGCAGGTGATATTTCAACGATGTGGAGAAATGCAGATGTCAATATCGCAAAAGCCGATTATGTCAAACTTAGAAGTGTTTCCCTTTCTTACAATTTGCCGCAGCAGTTGGTGAAGAAAATCAGGATTGCATCTGCTAAGCTCACTGCACAGGTAAATAACCTATGGTACAAAAGTGCTGCAGGCGATGATATCGATCCTGAATCGTACTCGCTTAACTCTGGTACCAGGACATTACAGAATCCGAAGTCATTTGTATTCGGCTTTAACCTTACTTTTTAATAGGATGAAATTATCATAGGCATGCCCCTTACGTACAGTAATGAATATGCTTATGATAGCTTCAGCAACAAAAAATTTTATATTCTAATGAAGAAGAACATATTTTTAGGTCTTTTATGCAGCATAGTTGTACTTGCTGGTTGTAAAAAATATACAGATCTAACTCCGAAGGGAGCAATTGTAATAGAAAATGCAACGGATTATTATCAGCTGGTTTCTTATCCTAACAGAGCTTATGTAATCACAAACTTCCAATATCTGGTAGATGATATGTGGATGAAGGAATCAAATGTGATCGGTGTCAATCCAAACATCAATACGGTGCATTTCAAATTTGATGAGCAGACCGACCGTGTTTCCTTAATTGGCACATCCAACTTTTACGAGCGTTCTTACGTATACATTAACAGGTGGAATTCAATCATCTCCCTTGTTGATGGGAGCAAAGGTGATACCGAAGTAAAAAATCTTGCAAAGGCAGAAGCTAAAGTTTTGAGGGCTTTTGATCATTTTCTATTGGTAAACGTATATGCCAAAGCATACAATGCTTCAACTGCGCCTACAGATGGAGGAATTTGCATTATGGACAAATATGATCTGGAAGCGCAACCTGTAAAATCTACAGTGCAGCAGGTATATGATTTTATTCAGAAAGATATTGATGATGCATTACCCTATCTCGAAGCTAAACCATCAGATCCCTACCATCCATCGCTTGCTTTTGCCTGGGCACTGAAAGCGAAAGTGCATTTATATAAGAAAGAAATCGCGGAAGCAAAAGCAGCCTGCGAAAAATCCCTTTCCTATAACAGTGAAATCTTTGACCTGGTAAAATATACTACCCTTACCGGAGGCCCAAATATTACGCCACTGGCAGCACCAAACAATCCTGAGATCCTGAGTTATATGTACATGACCGGATATAACGAACTGAACTTCGGTTACAGTTATGTGATCAGCCCGGAACTGAGAGCGCTTTTTGGTAACAATGACGCAAGGTTCAATATGTTTTTTAATACTACCAGTGCAAGTTTTCTTGATATCGGGTCAAATACTGCCTACTGGAGTGTAGTTTATACTAAGTTTTTCTACGGAACTGTTGGCCTGAAAACAACAGAGGTTTACCTGATGAAGGCTGAGTGTTTAGCAAGGGAGAACGACCTTGCAGGTGCAATGGCAATTGTTAACCAGCTACGCCAGAAAAGGATTATATCCGGAACTATCAATCTTCCGGTACCAGCTACAAGAAAAGAAACAATGGAGCTGGTGATCAACGAGCGCAGAAAAGAGTTGCTGTTTGGCTTTAACAGGTTCTTTGATTTAAAGCGCTTGAATACTGAAGCAGAATATGCTAAAACTGTTACCAGGGTATATCCTTTGGTAAACAAAACTGTTCCGCAGGTTACTTATACACTTCTTCCAACGTCAAGGTTATACATCATTCCTTTTCCTTTAAACGTCCTGAAGAAAAATACCAGTCTTACTTTAAATACCGACGAAAAATTACCGTTTTAACATGAATAAAAGAATAACGACCCTATTGGCGCTGTGTGTTTGCTCTGTTTTTGCTTATGCGCAGGCGCCCGTGAAAAAAGCAGACAGCACAGCTAAGAAACCCGTAGAATATAAAAAGATCATTCCCGAAAGCGCTAAGGCGCAGCACGGACTGTTTGACATTAGTCAGGTAGACCAGAAATGGTATTTTGAAGTACCGGATAGCCTGTTGGGTCGTTATTTATTAACGGTAAGCAGATATGTGAGTACCGCACAGGGCATGGGCAGCTATGGTGGCGAAAAAATCAATGAACAAACACTTTACTTTGAAAAAGGAAATAACAATAACCTGCTGCTGAGGGTTTTGGTTTACCGCCAGGATGTGGTGAACAGTGACGGGCCTTTTCTTAAGGCTGTTATGCAATCAGGGGAGAACCCGATTATCGCTGCTTTTGACATCAAGGCTGTAAATCCAAAAACAGGTAATTATGTTATTGAAGTAACCGATTTCTTTAAAAAGGACGTATCTGCAATTGCCATCTCTACTGAAGAAAAAAGTTCCAAAAAGCTTGGGGGATTGGCAGATGACCGCTCTTTTATTGAGCGAATGGGCTCTTATCCAATCAACATAGAGGTGAAAACTACCAAAACCTATAGCACCAATGCAGGCTCTGCACCCGCGGGGGCGCAAACTGGTTTTGTAACCCTGAGACTAAACACCTCTATGGTACTGCTGCCAAAGATACCCATGCAAAAAAGGATTTCTGACGAGCGGGTAGGTTACTTTGCTAACAAATATGTCCTTTTTGACGAAGACAGGCAGCGGGCAGAAGCCAAGTTTTTTATCCAGCGTTACCGCCTCGAGCCAAAAGAAAAGGATCTGGAAAAGTATAAAAAGGGGATCCTTGTTGAGCCAAAAAAACAGATTGTATATTATATTGACCCGGCTACCCCAAAAAAATGGCGGAAATACCTGATCCAGGGTATCAACGACTGGCAAAAAGCTTTTGAACAGGCTGGCTTCAAAAATGCAATTGTAGGTAAGGAATGGCCAGAAGCCGATACTACAATGAGTTTAGAGGATGCACGTTTTTCTGTATTGCGGTATTACGCTTCTGAAACACCTAATGCTTATGGGCCAAGGATCAGCGACCCGAGGAGCGGTGAAATTATCGAAAGTCATGTAGGCTGGTTCCACAATGTGATGAAACTTGTTCATAACTGGTATATGGTACAGGCCGGCCCCTTAGATGCAAGAGCCAGGAAGATGGAATTTGATGATGAACTCATGGGTGAACTGATCAGGTTTGTCTCTTCGCATGAAATTGGACATACGCTGGGTTTGAGACACAATATGGGAGCGAGCAGTCAGACCCCGGTTGAGAAACTGAGAGATAAGAAATGGGTTGAAAAAAATGGTCATACGGTATCTATTATGGATTATGCACGGTTCAATTATGTAGCCCAGCCTGAAGATCATATTTCGCCAAAGGGTATTTACGCCCGCATCGGCGCGTACGACAAGTGGGCCATTAATTTTGGTTACCACTATTTTGATCAGAAAGGCGGTGCGTATGCTGAGGAAAAAATTCTGGGCAAGATGGTTACTGATACACTGAAAGCACATCCGCAATTGTGGTTTGGCGGTGAAGGAAAAGACGAAGATCCAAGAAGCCAGTCAGAAGATTTGGGGGATGATGCCGTTGCTGCAAGTGATTACGGTATTAAAAACCTGAAAAGGGTGGTGCCAAATCTGGTACAGTGGACATATGAACAGGGTGATCATTATGATAACCTCGCCGAAATCCACAAAGAGGTAGTTAAACAATATAGCAGGTATCTTTTTCATGTGATGAAAACTATTGGCAACCGCAATATTACCAAAAGGAGCGTTGACGAAGCAGGAGTGGTATATACTGAAATGCCAAAGGCAAGAGTGAAAAGGGCAGTTGATTATGTTAATCGCCAATTGTTTAATGCACCGTTGTGGCTGTATCCAAAAGAGATTACCCAGCTGATTGACAGTAAGGCTATGGAAGACATCTCTGACAACCAAACCCAGGTGCTGAATGTACTGCTCAGCCCAGGCTTGCTGTTTAACCTGGAGCAGAAAGCTTTTGCATCTTCCGACCCATACCCTATTAGCGAATACCTGGCAGACATGGTGTCTATGATATGGAAGGTTCCTATGGGAAGCTTGGAGCAGCAGGCTTACGTGCGAAGCATGCAGCGCTCTTATCTTGAAAAGGTAAGTATGCTGATTAACCCAAAAGAGGTTGCCGATGGCAAGGCGATGAACAATGCACAGCGCAGCGACGTGAGGCTGGAAGCGATCAAACATCTGGATGATATCAGTGAAAGGGTCAAATTGTTAATTCCACAGAGTTCGGGACTTAATAAACAACATCTGGAAGACGTAATTGTACAAATCAATAAAATCATTAAAAAATCAAATACTTAATCTAATCTTATGAAGAATTTAATTCTGGGCGCATTTTTCACCCTAAGTTTTTATACTGTATACGGACAATCCGGACCGAAAACTTCCTCGCAGGAAGTTGCTACTCCAGAACTTGCGAAAAAAAGAGAAGCATCAAAAAAAGCAGTTGTATCGGGCTATCTTTCTCTGAAACAAGATCTTGTTGTTTCAGACTCGCTTAAGGCATCAAAATCAGCTGCTGAATTGTCAGGTGCCCTATCCCGGTTTAAATTTAAAAAACTCGGATTAGTGGAAATGAATGCGGCTACCAGTATGCGCGGAAAACTTATCCTACTGGCAAATAAGATTGCTGACACCCATTCAATCAATAAGCAGCGTGAGCATATGGCAGAACTTTCTGAAGGAATGTGGACGATTATTGAAAAACTAGCTCCAGAAAACACCTTATTGTATGAACAGAGATGCCCGATGGCAAATAAGGTTTGGATCAGCGATGAGAAGGAGATCAAAAACCCTTACTTCCCAAAAAACATGCTTGACTGTGGCGCAGTGATCGCATCAGTTGGAGCGGTGCAACCATAAATTTTAATTTTAGATTTGATAGTTAATAGTAGAAGCGGCAGTCCGGATGGATGCCGCTTTTTTATTAGCTCGATATCTTTAATGAATAAAATAAGTCTTGTAAACCCAAATTTATTCAGCGGATTATTAGCTAAAATTGGATGGGATAGATTTTAAATCTAATTTTCTACCAATACTATCAACAATGTTTTTTTTCTGATTCCTTAAAACCTAATATTTACTGGTACGAGTCTTAACCCATACCAGTAAATAAGAAATTACTTAGCTAAGTAGGTCATGCCGCCATCAACAAGAAGTTCGGAGCCAAGCAAGAAAGAAGAATCATCAGAAGCAAGGAAAACTGCTGTTTTACCAATATCTGATGGCTGCCCGATCCTGCCGATGGGCATTACACCTGCAAACTGTGTTTTCACAGCTTCGATATGTTCTGCAGGAACGAACTTATCAAATGCTGGAGTGTCTGTAGTACCCGGAGTTATTACATTTACCCTAATCTTTCTTTCCAGCAAGTCGTTTGAAAAACTTTTCGCTAAAAAGATCACGGCAGCTTTTGCAGCACCGTAGAGCCCAAACGATGGATATGCCCGATGTGCAGCATTTGATCCGATCAGAATTACAGACCCTCCATCATTCATATAAGGTAGCGCTTTTTGTACAGTGAAGTAAACACTTTTCAAGTTAAGATCCATCGTCTTGTCGTAATCAGTTTCGCTCACATCAGCTACAGTTCCGGTTATTCCCGCACCTGCATTGGCTACCAGTACATCTATTTTGCCGAATTTTTCGGCTGTATCTTTAAATGCTCGTTCTAAATCGGCATGGTTAGTTACATCTGCATTGATAGCGATAAAATTATCCCCAAGTGAAGCCGCTGAAGTGTCCAGCGTTTCCTGGTTTCTACCTACAATAACACCTTTAGCACCTTCATTTTTAAGTTCTTGTGCGATACCGAATCCTATGCCGCTGTTACCACCTGTGATAACCGCTACTTTATTTTTTAATTTACTCATTATCTTTTTTTTAGATTGACTCAAAGATGCAGCCCTGAAACGGACTAAATCTTACCATAAGTCATCAAATATTCTTATCAAAGATCAATCTATTTTAATGAGTTTTTCCTGATCCGGCTCAGGCTTTCAGGCGTTAAACCCAGATAAGAGGCGATCAGATTTTGTGAAAACCTTTGTATAAAGTGTGGATAATCATTAAAGAGTTCCTGGAACCGTTCTTCGCCAGTTTGACTGATGGCCGACTGCATCCTCTTTTGCGCCGCTATTGTATTATTCTGACTAAGCACATTTTGCATTGCTGAAAAGGCAGGTATTGGCTTCATAAATTCCTCCACCAGTGCATTTGCAATTTGTAAGATTTCCATATCCTCCAGCGCTTCTATATTAAAGCGGCTTGGCTTCAAGTGGTAATAACTTTCAAAATCCGCAAGCCACCAGTCCTCGATGCTCAACTTCAAGATATGTTCATGCCCTTTTTCATCAACTGTATATGTTTTGGCAGCGCCTTTCACAATAAAACCAGCATATTTGCAAACATCTCCTTCCTGTAGAAAGTATTGTCGCTTCCGGATTTTTTTTGGTTTAAAATGGGTTGAAATGATCTGCTTCTCATCTTCAGAAAGCGTTTGGCCGGAAAGTTTTTGAATGTAATCGAAAAGCGCTTGAAAATTATGCATCATTAAAGTTCTTAGGTAGAATCCTCAAAAATAAAACATTCAGCTTGTTTTTACTGCTTTTAGTTATTCAAACTTGTTCTCATTCAGTTGCAGGAAAACGTGCTCAACCCAATCTTTGAATAATATGCTGCCTACAATAAATTGAAAGATTTAATTCGTGGAAACATTGTATTCTGACATTTCATGATGCTATGGTTGAATGTGTTGCTGAAGATTATCAGGTACAAATGGGAGATGTATCTATGTATGATTATTCTTCAATTGCATAAATGAAATGTTCGGCAGCTGGGCTAACTGCTGATCCAATTTATCAATTAGATTAGTCTTTTTCCGTAACAGACTTTGGCAGCATCAATAAGAATGGTAAAGCTTTTCCGTAATCCAGATCGGAATATTCCAGCCCTAATTCTCTTATATTATTATAGTAAGTTTCATGCTGTGTATAGTAGTACTTTTCCGACTGTATGAACCATGCTTTGTATCCAAGCTTTTGAGCCAGGAACCATTTTTCGAACAGACGGGCACTACGACCATTACCATCATTCCATGGATGTATCTTTACAAATACAAGATGAATCATGCTGGCGAAAAAGAAGATTTCAGCAATAGTCAGTTCAGTACTTAGCAATATTTCAAGATCTGCATATAATTTATCCATTTCATCAGCCACTTCAAAAGGAGAAGCTGCTACATATTCAATACGTCCGTCTTTGGTTGTAACAAACATATTCTGATTCCTGAATTTACCAAGCCAATTGGTCGCTACAATATGTTTTGCAAGGATAGTATGCATTTCTGCAAAAGTTTCTTTACCAGGTCTGGTTTTAGAGGCAAATTGATAAGCGAGGTACAGATCATCTATTTTGCGCGTATAGTCAGGTTGGAATTCAATGTGGAAACGCTTATGCTTTACGTAAGAATCCAATTCGATTTGCTCACCTTCAATTTTGCTAGAATAAACAGATGCTACTGAGGTGTAAAAACTAAACTCATCTGTAGAAAGCTCCGCATCTTCTAATTCATTAAATGCATTGAGCAACGTCGCTTCAGAAAGGAGTGTTTTATACTCTTCAAGCAAATCCGCAGGTATGATTTGTAAATCTATTGCTTGCATTGTCGATGATTGGAATTAGAAGTTTCCCTGTAAATCCCAGTAACTCAAAAAAGCCTGCTAATCGTATGATTGCAGGCTTCCTGTTCAATTTCAGCGGAGGAAGAGGGATTCGAACCCTCGGTACCGTTGCCAGTACGACAGTTTAGCAAACTGTTCCTTTCGGCCACTCAGGCATCCCTCCGTTTAAATTTGTTACCCGTTTTTCGGGATTGCAAATATA